>Ga0315540_10000839_pt1 | contig 17590 bp, 13 predicted proteins | sample SalMarSW160110MG_FD_203677 | JGI IMG/M metagenome (GOLD analysis project Ga0315540, IMG submission 203677) | Salt marsh sediment microbial communities from the Plum Island Ecosystem LTER, Massachusetts, United States - Salt Marsh Sediment SW1601-10 ...
GGCCCCTCTGGTCGTCCCGCCGGGCACGGTCGTGCGCTGGCCCGGGGAAGGGCTCAGCGAGTGCTCGGCCGCAGGGCAGAGCTGGTTTCCCCTTGCTGACGGCTGCTACTACCCGGTCGACCTGCTCACCCCGGAGGGACCGCTGGTGCTCACGCGCGAGCGTCACGGTCTCCCCGAGTCGCTCGAGGTGAAGGTCGCGAGCTACCCCTACCCTGAGCAGCGTCTGACCGTTCCCGAGAAGACGGTGAAGCTGTCGCCCGAGAACGAGGCCCGCGCCGAGCGCGAGCGCGCCGAGGTCGACGCACTGTGGTCCCGACGTGGCCCGGCACGCTACACCCTGCCGCTGCATCCGCCGCTGGAGCCGATGCCGGAGCCGGCGAGCTTCGGCGCCCGCAGGATCCTGAACGGCGAGCCCCGGAGCCCGCATACCGGCGTCGACCTGCGGGCCGCCGCCGGCACGCCGGTCCACGCCGCGGCGGACGGGACGGTGGTCCTCGCCGCCGACCACTTCTTCTCCGGCCGCAGCGTCTTCGTCGACCACGGTGGCGGCCTGGTGACGATGTACTTCCACCTCGCCACGATGAAGGTCGCGGCCGGGGACGAGGTGCGCCGCGGACAGGTCATCGGGACGGTCGGCTCGACCGGCCGCGCGACCGGGCCGCACCTCCACTTCGGCGTTCGCTGGCTCGGCGCGCGGGTCGACCCGAACCTCCTGCTCGCGTCCCCGACGCAGCTGCCGACTCCCCCGGGCTGAACCACCAAGACACCAAGACACCAAGCCATTGCAGGGCCAGGAAAGCAGTCTTGTAGGTCCCGGCGGCTGCCCACAGCAGCCGCACTTGCCAGGAGGAGCTGGCGGACGAGAGAGCGGCTCTTCTTGCCGCCAGCTCCTCCTGTCAGGGCCGCGCACCGCGTGCGCGGCTGGACCCCAAGGTCGACGCCAGCACCTCGTGCCCGGCGCCGATCGCTGCACGAGACCGACCGATCCGGGACACGCTGCCACATTGGATCCCACCGCGGCCCTCTTCGTGTCTTGGTGGTAACGACCCGCAGCTCTCGGCGGCCCACGAATCATGGACGGACCCCGCGCAAGCAGAGCGGCTGCGCTACTCCCCCTCGGCGAGGCCGAGCTGACCGCGGACGCGGTCCTTGTCGATCGCCGCGTCGTAGGCCGTCCGGGCCGTGACCAGCCCCTCGGTGTAGAGGGCGAGGATCGAGCCGTCCATCTCGACCATGCCCTGGCGGCTGCCGGTCTGGAGGGCGGACGCGATCTGGTGGCTCTTGCCCTCGCGAATCATGGTCCCGATCGCCGGCGAGCTGAACAGGAGCTCGAGCGCTGCGACACGGCCGCCCCCGATCTTCGGCAGCAGCTGCTGTGCGACCACCGCCCGCAGGACCTCGGCCAGCACGCTGCGCACCCCATCCTGCTCCGCGGCTGGAAACACGCTGACGATGCGGTCAACGGTCTTCACTGCGCTCGAGGTGTGGAGGGTGCCGAGCACCGAGATGCCCTTCTCGGCGGCGGTCAGCGCCATCGAGATGGTCTCCCGGTCGCGCATCTCGCCGACAAGGACCACATCAGGGTCCTCCCGCATGGCGCCGCGGATACCGTCCGCGAAGCTGACAGCGTGGGCACCGATCTCGCGCTGGTGCACCAGGCAGCGCTTCGGTGTGTGGAGGAACTCGATCGGGTCCTCGAGGGTGATGATGTGGGCGGCCCGGGTGGCGTTGATCAGGTCGACGATGGCGGCGAGCGTGGTCGATTTTCCCGAGCCGGTCGGACCGGTGACCAGCACCAGGCCGCCGCTGAGCTCGGCAAGCCGGCGCACGACGTTCGGCAGCCCAAGCTCTTCGAGGGTCATCACCTGGGAGGGGATCAGCCGCAGCACCGCTCCCGAGCCGCGCTGCTGGCGGAAGATGTTGACCCGGAATCGGGCCAGTCCCGGGACCTCGTAGGCGAAGTCGGCGTCGCCGGAGGCGAGGAAGTCCCGCCACCGATCCTCCGGGGCGATCGGCCGGACCAGGGATTCGAAGTCCGCCTCGCGCAGGATCCTGTAGCGGACCTTTTCCATCGATCCCGCGATGCGCAGCATCGGCGGGCGCCCGACCGTGAGGTGCACGTCGGAGGCACCGCGGTCGTTGAGCAGCCGCAGGAAGCGGTCGATACGGCGGCCTGCGGGCGGTGCGGTGCTCACAGGAACGTCCGCTGCTCGAGGAACTCGCGCGACACGAGGGGCTCGAACTCACGCTTCGCGGACGCGGCCAGCCACGCCGTCTCCGGTGCAATTGCGCCGCGCGTGACGAGCCCCCGCAAGGCGTCGTCGAAGGTCTGCATTCCGGCTGCACGTCCCATCTGCATCGCCGAGGGGACCTGTGCGGTCTTGTCGTCGCGAATCAGCGCCGCCACCCCCCGGGTCACCTGGAGTACCTCGAAGCACGCCACGCGTCGCCGCTCACCGACGGCCGGCAGCAGACGCTGCGCGATCACCATGCGCAGGGATTCCGCGAGGGCCGAGCGCACCTGGCCCTGCTCCTCGGACGGGAAGCTGTCGATCAGGCGCTCGACCGCGCGCGCCGTGCCGGTGGCGTTGAGGGTGGCGAGGACCACATGCCCAGTCTCGGCGGCGGTCAGGGCGAGCGCCACGGTCTCGGCGTCGCGCAGGTCGCCGATGACGATCACGTCGGGGTCCTCGCGCAGGGCCGCGCGCAGGCCGCGCGCGAACGAGACCATGTGGGTGCCAAGCTCGCGCTGGTTGATCAGGCAGCTCTTGAACGGGTGGACGAACTCGACCGGGTCCTCGAGGGTGATGACGTGCGCCTCACGGGACTCGTTGAACAGGTTGACGAGCGCCGCCAGGGTCGTGGTCTTTCCCGAGCCGGCGGCGCCGCAGACCAGGAACAGGCCCTGGTGGTGCTCGACGACCGTCCCGACATGGGAAGGAAGCCCGACCTCGTCGAGCGTCGGCGGTCGCTCGGGAATGACCCGGAACACGGCATTGAGGCCGCGATGGTCGAGGAACAGGTTGCCGCGGTAGCGTCCCGCCCTCGGGATCCAGTGGCACAGGTCGAGCGTCCGCTCCCGTTCCAACCGCTCGAGCTGTTCAGCGTTGAGGATCGAATGGATGAGCTCGGTCACCTCCACGGCGGACAGCGGCTCGCCGGGAAGCGGCACCAGCTCTGCGGCCAGGCGCAAAGTAGGCGGGCTACCCACCGAGAGGTGGAGATCGGACGCACCCTCGTTGCGCGCCTCGATCAGGAACGCGTGCAGGGCAGGTTCGTCGTCGGCGACCTCGGCCCGCAACGCGGTGGTGCGCAGGGTGATCGCGTCGTCGAGGAGGGCCCGCCGGCGCGCAGCGATCTCCTCCGCCACCTCGAGGGCGCGGGTACGCACGATCCGGTCGGGGTCTGTGGTCGCCACCCGCCGCAGCGCCTCGAGGATGCGCGGATGGGTGAAGTGGCGCATGGCCAGCAGAACCTCGATCCTGACGTCGACCGACGGGTCCTTGAGCAGCCGCGCCAGTCCCGGGAGGGCACGGATGTCGCCGATCCTGCCCAAAGCCTCGACCGCCGCCCAGCGAGCCTCGGGGTCGTCGAGCACCCCGGCGAGACCGTCGACCGCGGCTGGGTCACCGATCCGACCGAGCGCCTCCGCCGCAGTCAGGCGGACCCACCAGTCCGAGTCGCCGAGGCACGCGACCAGAGCCGGGACGACGCGAGGGTCATCGAACGACGCGGCCACCGTGACCGCGCCCGAGCGGATCTCCTGGTCGGGATCGTCGAGCAGCTCGACGACGGGATCGAGCACCTCGGCTCCGAGTTCGGCGAGCGACTCGAGCGCGCGCTCGCGAACCCATCCTGCGAGCGTCCGCGCGTGCTCGAGGAGACGCCGGACGACCGGTCGTCGGTCCGGTAGCGCGAGCACCACGCGCAGGGCGGCACTGCGCACACCGGGATCGGCGGAGGCGACCAGGGGCAGGAGGTGCTCGACCATCTCCGGACCCGCTCCGTGCGCGGCACCGGCGAGGGCATCGGCGAGACGCTGACGGATGCCCGGCTGGCACACCGCCAGACCGGCTGCCAGCGCGGCGGCGGCTCCCGCCGGCGCGTGGCGTGCCAGCGTCGAGAGCACGACCTCGTTGACCGCGGGGTCCTCGTCCGCCGCCAGCGGAAGCCAGCGCTCCAACGCCGTCGCCGACCAAGGTCGCTCGGCAAGCCTCGCGATCGCACCGCGGCGCTCGTCAAAGGTGCCGGTGGCGACCAGCCGCCATAGCGGGCCATCGACGTCGACCGAAGGCGGCAGGGCCAGGAGCAGGCGCCGTGCCGCCGCTCGGTCGTCCTCACCGACCCTGGCCAGCGCGGCGGCGAGGCGGGCGTCGAGCCCGCTCCCGACGACCTCCGCGAGCAGCGCTGCGGCGGCACGGATCGACGCATCGGGCGCCGTCCGGCTGGCCGCCACGAGCGCCTGCACGAGCTCGTCCGGGGCGACCCTGGCCAACAGCTCCCTCGCAGCGTCGCGCAGCTCGGGCTCTGCCCGGAAGGCCATCCAGGCGAGGTCGCGCGCCGCCAGCCCGTCGGCTCGACGCACGACGTCGAGCAGGGCGTCGCGCTCGGCCGCGTCCTCGAAGGTCGTCTGGGCGAGCCGACGCAGGGCGTCACGCACTGCAATGCGGGGGCGCATCATCAGCATCACCGGCCATCATAGCCCGGACCTTGCGGCGGCTCAGACGGCAAGCGACTCGTGTTCCGGAACTTCCTCACCATGGTGACGATGGTTCCGGCCATGGCGGCGGAAGAGCACTTGGGTGCCTGCCAGGTAGTCGCCGAGCCTGCGGCCCTGGGGATGCCGCCAGATGAGGACGATCTCGACCACCAGCACCAGCGCCGCGAACGGCGCGGCCATGGGGAGAGCGAACAGGGGTACGACGGCCAGGGGTAGGTTGCGAAGCACCGAGGCGCCCGGCGTCATCGGAGAGGAGCCGCGCCGCACGATCCGCAGGTGCTGCTGCGCCTTTCCAGGAGAGCGCACTCTCGACGATCGCACCGGCAGGCGGTCGCGCAGCAGCACGAAGGCACCACTGAGGAGAATGGCAAGCATCGATGCGAGGTTGATCCCGAACCCGATGCGGCCCTTGCGCATCACCTCCATCAGGAACGACATCATGCCCCAGGAGGCTGCTGCGATAACCGCCGCGATCGAGAGGTCGATGAACGCAGCTCGAAATCGACGCGCCGACCTGCGGTTGAGCGAGCGAGACGTGAGCAGCGCCGCAAGCACAGCCGGGACGGCAGCAGCAGCGACACTCACCCTGAGACCCATCCCTGTTCTCCTCCAGCAGAAGTCGCTTTCTCTGCACAAAGCATCGAGGGAGCTTCGGCGCCTGTCAAGCGACGCTCGATCGGGCCCCTCTTCGTCAAGCTCTGCTCGGTTGGCGTGAGCGGTTGTCCTCTCACCGAAGCCCCGATAGACTCAAACCTCGCGACAACCCTCGGAAGGAGATCGCCATGGACTCGCAGGGCCCTCGGACCATCGACCTCGACCAGCTCCGCGGTCACCGACCACCACTGCGCTCCGTTGTCGCGGTGGTGCTGGTGGTCGTCGGACTGATCCTCGCGTGGACCACGTTCTTCACCGTCGATCCGGAGGAGGTCGGCGTCGTGCTTCGCTTCGGACGCTATACGCGGACCGCGGATCCGGGCCTGAACCTGAAGCTGCCGAGCCCTATCGAGCAGGTCTTCAAGGTCCCCGTGCAGCGCCAGCTCAAGGAGGAGTTCGGCTTCCGCACGGCCCGCGCCGACGTGCGAACCAGCTACGACCGCGGCGACTTCTCCGGTGAGTCCTTGATGCTCACCGGAGACCTCAACGTGGCGGTCGTCGAGTGGACCGCGCAGTACCGGGTCAGCGACCCCTACAAGTTCCTGTTCAAGGTCCGCAACGTCCAGAAGACATTCCGGGACATGAACGAAGCGGTCATGCGCGGGGTCGTCGGGGACCGCAGCGTCAACGAGGTCCTCACCGTCGGCCGCCAGGAGGTCGCCTCGAAGGTCGAGGAAGAGCTGCAGGCGCTGTGCAATCAGTACGAGACCGGGATCACGGTCGATCAGATCGTGCTCCAGGACGTCAATCCGCCCGATCCGGTCAAGCCTTCGTTCAACGAGGTCAACCAGGCCGAGCAGGAGCGCGAGCGTGCGATCAACGAGGCCCGCTCCGAGTACAACAAGGTCATCCCCAAGGCCCGCGGCGAGGCACTGCAGGCGATCGAGCAGGCCCAGGGCTACGCCATCGACCGGGTCAACCGCGCCAAGGGCGACGCGGCCCTGTTCGAGCAGCTCCTGGCCGCCTACCGGCGCGCCCCCGAGGTCACCCGCCGGCGCATCTTCCTCGAGACCATGGAGGCGGTCTATCCCAAGACTCAGCGCAAGCTCCTGGTCGACACCCAGCTCAAGGGCATGCTGCCGGTCCTCGACCTGGACGGGGCCACGAAGAGCACAGGGGGTCAGAAATGAAACAGCTTTCTATCGGCCTCGTGCTCGCGGTCGTGCTGCTCGGGCTGCTCGCGCTCGGCGGCGCCTTCTACGTCGTCCCCGAGACCCACCAGGTGGTGATCACCCAGTTCGGCAAGCCCATCGGTGAGCCGGTGACCACCCCGGGTCTCAAGGTCAAGCTGCCCTTCTTCCAGACTGCCAACTACTTCGACAAGCGCTTCCTGGAGTGGGACGGCGACCCCAACCAGATCCCGACAGAGGACAAGCGCTTCATCTGGGTGGACAGCTACGCCCGCTGGCGGATCACGGACCCGCTGCTGTTCTTCCAGCGCTTGCGCGACGAACGCGGTGCCCAGTCGCGCCTCGACGACATCCTCGACGGCGAGACCCGCAACACCATCGCAAAACACAAGCTGATCGAGATCGTGCGGACCTCGAACCGCGTGCTCGCCAAGAGCACCGAAATGCCGACCGAGGAGACGGCCGAGAAGATCGCCTACGGCCGCGTCGTGCTCGAGAAGGAGGTGCTCGCCAACGCGGCCAAGCGCACGTCCGACCTCGGCATCGAGATCCTCGACTTCCGTTTCAAGCGGATCAACTACGAGGAGGGCGTGCGCAACGAGGTCTACGCGCGGATGATCTCCGAGCGCAAGAGGATCGCCGAGCAGTACCGCTCCGAGGGCGCCGGCGAGGCCGCCAAGATCAACGGCGACAGGGACCGCGACCTCAAGCAGATCACCTCGGACGCCTACCGCCAGTCCCAGGAAATCAAGGGCAAGGCCGACGCCGAGGCGGCGGACATCTACGCCCGCGCCTACACCAAGGATGCGGACTTCTACCGCTTCATGAAGACCATGGAGGTCTACCGCACCACGCTCGACGACAAGACGGTGCTCCTGCTCACCACCCAGGGAGAGTTCCTGCGCTATCTCGAGAGTTCGAAGTAGCGCTACCGGGAACCAGTGAGGCTGTCGAGCTTGCGGCGGATCGTCTTAAGGTCGTCCCAAGCGGCCCGTTTTTCCGCCGGGCTGCGGAGAAGATAGGCGGGGTGGAAGGTCGCCACCAAAGGAATGCCGAGGTAGCTGGTCCAGCTTCCGCGCAGCGCGCGCATTGGCTTGGTGCTGCCGGTGAGCCGGCGCGCCGCCGGGCGCCCGAGGGCAACGATGACGCGGGGGCGGACGAGCTCGATCTGCCGGTCGAGGAACGGGGCACACGCGGCGACCTCATCCACCCCCGGGTCGCGGTTGCCCGGCGGACGGCACTTGACGACATTGGCGATGAACACCTCGCGACGCTCGAAACCGAGCGCGAAGATCATCGCGTCGAGGAGCTTGCCCGCCGGACCCACGAACGGTCGGCCGGTCCGGTCCTCCTCGGCCCCGGGGCCCTCGCCGATGAACATCACCGGGGCGTGCGGATCGCCCTCTCCGAACACCAGCCGGCGGCGTCCCTCGGCGAGCCGGCAGCGCGAGCAGCCGTCGACGAAGGCGGCCAACGCGTCGAGCGTCTCGCAGCCCGCTGCATCGGTCCGCCTGTCCGGACGCGGGCCGTGCTCCTCTTGCCGCGGCGCCGGCGGAGGCGTCGCCGGGACGAGCTCGCGAGCGGCCTCGGGAGCCGCGAGCTCGGGCGGCTCGGTCCAGCCGAGGTCGCGGCAATAGCGGATCAGGTCGCGGGCGCGCATCGCTTCGCCCGGGCAGCGAGCAGCTCACCCGAGAGCGCGAGCAGGATCTCCCGCGCGACCTCTTCCTTGCCCGCAGTCGCCACGTGGTGATCCAGCCCGGTCACGGACATCAGCCACACCTCGTTGCGTGCGGACTCCATCCCGATGCCCGGCGCCGAGATGTCGTTCAACACCACGGCATCGGCTCCCTTGGCGCGCATCTTGGCCACTGCACGGTCGCGGTCGGCGCCGGCCTCGGCCGAGAAGACCACCAGATAGGGCCGATCGGGGCGCGCCCCGAGGCCGGCCGCGAGGTCGGGAACCGCTTCGAGCTCGAGCTGAAGAGGGCCGGCCCGGCGATCCAGCTTGCCCGCGACCGGCCGCGCCGGCCGCAGGTCGGCCACCGCGGCCGTGAGCAGGGCGGCATCGACGGACGGGGCCAGTCGGTCGAGGGCGTCGCCCATCTCGACTGCACTCTCGACCGCGACCGCTTCTACGCCAGCCGGCGGCTCGACCGACAGCGGGCCGTGCACGAGCACGGTCTCCGCTCCCAAGCGCCTGGCCTCGGCGGCGAGCGCGACGCCCATGCGGCCCGACGAGCGGTTGGTGAGCACCCGGACGATGTCGATGGCCTCGCGAGTCGGCCCCGCCGAGACGAGGACCCGCAGACCGGCGAGCGGTCCCCGCGGGGGCAGCAGGCGCAGGGCACGGTCGAGGATGGCCCGCACAGCGGCCAGCCGGCCCTCGCCCTCGTCGCCGCAGGCGAGCACACCGGGCTCCGGGTCGACCACCGCGACACCGCGCTCGACGAGGCTCGCCATCGCGGCGACCGTGGCGGGCTGGCGCCACATGACCGTGTTCATCGCCGGTGCCACCAGCACCCGGCGGCGGTGTGCCAGGGCGTAGGTGGTGAGGGCGTTGTCCGCGATGCCGGCCGCGAGCTTGGCGAGTATGTTGGCGGTGGCCGGAGCGATCACGAGCAGGTCGGCCCAGTGGGAGAGATCCACGTGGTCGACGCCGGCCTCAACTGGATGCGCCCACTGGTCGACCTCAACCGGGAAGCCCGACAGCACCGCGAAGGTCCGGGGATGGACGAACTCGCTGGCGTGCGGCGTCATGATGACCCGCACCTCGACGTCGTGCCTGATCAGCTCGCGCAGGAGCTCAACGGACTTGAAGGCCGCGATGCCCCCGCTGATGCCGAGGACGACGCGTCCCGCCACGACGCCTACTCGTCGTCGTCCTCGTCGTCGAGTGCTTCCGGCTCGTCGTCGAGGGGAGTCTCGTTTTCGTCACCGTCCTGGATCTCGCCGATGTCGTCGATCGCCTCGGCATCGTCGTCGGCGGCGTCCTCGTCCTCTTCCTCGTCGCCGGCGTCGACGGCCTCGTCGGCGCTGCCTGCTGCGCGTGGCTCGGCGCTCCGGCCGGCGCGGGCCGCCATACCGAGGAGGCGCTGGAGACGGTCGAGCTCGTCATCCTGGTCGCCCTCGTAGGTCTCGTCGTCGAGACCGGAGAACGGGACCGACGTCGGCAGCACATCCGGGATATGACGGGAAGGCTCGGCGGTTGCCTCGCCGCCGACCTCGGCGCGGAACTGCTCAACGATGGCCTGCCGCTGCGCGTCGAGCTCCTCCTGGGTGAGGATCCGCCACGCTACGAGACCTTGATCGACGTCGTCGCGCGCGATCAACGTCGGCTTGACGTGGCGGCTCTCGCCCCGCGGCTTGGCACCGTTGATGATCTGTTCGGCGCGCTGCGAGACGACCACGATGTAGCGGAAGGCGGAATCGAACTCCTCGGGCTTCTGGATCATACGACGAGATCCTCCTGGAGCGCCGCACGGAAGGCCTCCCGGATCGCGTCCAACCGGGGCTTCAGGCGCTCGGAGCGGTGGTGCTCTGCAAGACAGATCCCGAACAAGGCGTCAACCGCCTCGTCGAGACGATCGTTGATGATAGCATAATCGAACTCCCCGGCGACGCCGAACTCCCGCAGCGCCCACTTCAGCCTCCGCTGGATCGCGTCCGGCGGATCCTGCCGCCGCCGCATGAGGCGTTCCTTGAGCACCGGGTAGGAGGGGGGGTAGACGAAGATCTTGACTGCATCCGGGACCTGCGTCTTGACCTGATTGGCGCCCTGGACCTCGATGTCCAGAAAGACGTCGATCCCGGACGCGAGGCGGGCGTCGACCTCCTCGCGCGAGGTGCCGTAGAGGGCGCCGAGATACTCCGCCCATTCGAGCAGCTCGCCGCGGTCGACCATCGCTTCGAAGGTCGACCGATCGACGAAGTGGTAGTCGACGCCGTCAATCTCCCCGGGTCGGGGCGGGTCCGTGGTGGCGGGCCTGCGGCTGCGGGTGGTGTGGGAAACGGAGAAATGACTGCGGACTCCACAGCGGTCCAGGCGCTCGATCGTATGTTTGATCAGCGTCGTCTTCCCGCCCCCGGACGGTGACGACACGATGAACAGGAGGCCATGGTCGCTCGCCAGCACGCTCGTCCCCTCCGCCGAAGGTCATCCTACGCGAGGCGGCCTCCCACGCCAACCGTCGCGGCTTCCGAGCCCGTTGGATCGCCGCCGTCCGGCGGTTCGACCGCGGTCCGTTCCAGCAGCATGAGGGTCCAGTCGTCCTCCGGCTCGCTTCCCGTGCGGCGCCTGACCTCGTCGACAAGATCTTCGAGCCCCTCGGGCCCTCGTGCGGTCGCCGCGCCGAGGAGTCGCTCGAAGGCCGTGTAGCCGAGCGGCTCGCCAAGCGGCGACGTAGCCTCCGGAATCCCGTCGGAGAGCAGCAGCAGGCGCTCGCCAACCGCGAGGACTCCGCGCAAGACCCGGTACCCGGAGCCGGCACGCACACCGAGCGGCAACCGCGGCCCCGGCACCGAAAGGGCGACGATCGAGCCGTCGGCACACAGGTGGTAGGGGTCCGGCAGCCCGGCGTTGGCGAGCTCGAAGGCCCCGCTCGCCGGATCGAGCCGGACCAGGGCCAGAGCGACGAAGTGGCGCACACCGCCCTCCTCGACGAGCCGCCGTCCGAGCTCTTCGAAGGTCTCCGGCAAGCTGTGGTCGGTGAGCAGGAGCGGCAGCCGAGCCGTCACCGAGGCCATCACCAGGCTCGCCGCCATGCCCTTCCCCGCGACGTCGCCGACCGCCGCCACGACGCTGCCGTCGGGAAGCCGGACGACGTGGTAGAGGTCCCCCGCGACCCAGCGCGCCGGATGGTGGGCAACGTCCGTTCGCCAACCCCTGCCGCTGTTGCGGCGTTCCGGCAGCAGGCGGCTTTGGAGGACAGCGGCGAGCTCGAGCTCGCGAACCGCGTACTCGTTCGCCTTCGCTTCCTCGATCGAACGCTCGAGACGCGAACGGAGTGCCTCGTAGAGCACGAACAGTGAACCGACGCCGACCGCGACCAGACCCATGACCAAGAGCCCGAGAAGAAGCCCACTCGCGGAGCCGAACATCCGCACGCCGAGGGCGATCTGCCCGATCCACGCGGCCACGCACCAACCGATGACGCCTCCGACGAAGAGGACCGTGGCGGTCGCGAGTCGGCGCCAGCCCCCAGCGAGACCGTCGAGAATGGAGCGGAGACCGCGCATCAGGAGGTTACACGCCAACGCGATGCAGGCCCCTATCAACGCCCCCGAGGCGAGGAATCGGGGCCGGAGCACATCGGGCCGCCCGAGCGCGATGAAGCCGATGATCACAACGCCGACCGCGGCCGAGATCAGGAGATCTCTCGCCATCGAGCGCCAAGTCCGACGCGGGCCGAGGCCGCTCGCGGGTTTCTTCATGTCGTCATGGTACTCGGCCGACCATCACGCGCTCGATCCACGCCGACATTCGTTATGTCCTGTGGCAGAAGCACCGGCTGGAAGGCGCGGACCGTCTGCTCGCAGAGCTGGGTGTCGAGGCAATGGCGGTCGAGGGGTCGCACTTTTCATGACTCGGCGAATCGACACCCCTGAGCTGTAAGATCTGCCGTTCAGATCGTGATAGACTCGTAGGTCTGGAGGCTCATATCCGACGTAAAGCTTCCGGATGGGCGCGGTCGGACCGTGTCGTCCCCGGTGATCCGGGAAGGGGTCGCCGACCAGCGCGGGTGGCGGAGCTGGCCAGCTTCGTCATGCCCAGCCTCGAGGCGATCGAGCGGCGGCGCCTCCAGCTGTGGACCGTCGCACTCGCCCTGCTGCTCGCCGTTGCCGCCGCGCTCTCGCTGGTCGCATCGGAAGGGGAGGTTCTGCTCCCGCCGCTGCTGCCGCCCGAGCTGGTCCAGGTCTCGTTGATCGCGCTCGTTGCACTGTTCGGCGCCTATGCCATCGAGAAGGAGCTCCAGCTCGGCGACATGACCCAGCGCCTGGTCGCGGAACGGGTCCTGACGGCCTCCCTGACCGCCCGCCTCCACGAGGCCAACGCGCTGCTCGAGGCCGGGCGCGCGCTGCAGAGCGGGCTCGAGCTCGACGAGGTCCTCGGCGCATTGCTGGTCGGGGCCGTCGACCTCCTCGACGGCAGGGACGGCTCGATCATGCTCGCCCACGGCGAGCGCCAACTGCGCACGGTGGCGACCTCGGGCACGAGCTCGGCCCGCGGCGCCAGCAAGGACTTCGGAGACGGCATCGCCGGCCGCGTGGCGGCGACCCGCAAGGCGCTGCTGATCGAGGGCTCGATGCAGTGGAAGGGCGACCGGGCGGGCGACGGAATCCCTCCGCGACCGACCAGCGCGATCTCGGTGCCGATGATTGATGAGGACCGCCTCCTCGGGGTGCTCAACGTCAACGCTCGCGAGGGACGGTGCTACTCGGAGCACGACCTGCGCGCGCTCAGTCGTTTCGCCGCCCAGGCGGCCGCGACCATCTCGACGGCGCAACGCTACGAAGCGGAGCGCGTCCTGGCGTCCCAGGATGCCTTCCAAGCCCGCCACGACTGGCTCACGGGTCTGCCCAACCGGTCCGCTCTGCTCGACCGGATCGCGCGCGCACTGGTCAGGGCCGAGAACAGCGGCGCGTCGGTGATGCTCCTGTTCCTCGATCTCGACGATTTCAAGCGCGTCAACGACAGCCTTGGCCACGCCGCCGGCGACCGCGTCCTGGCCGAGGTCGGGCGACGTCTGCGTGGAACGGTGCGCGCGATCGACACCGTGTCCCGATTCGGCGGCGACGAGTTCGCGATCCTGGTCGACGGCCACGACGTCGAGGAGGTCCGGGCGACCGCGCACCGCATCCAGGCGACCCTGGCACGATCTTTTCAAGTCGAGGGCCGTGTGCTCGAGTTCTCGGCCAGCGTCGGGATCGCGGTGGCCGGGCCCGACGCCCTCGACGTCGACACCATGGTCCGCGACGCCTTCACCGCGCTCCACGCTGCCAAGGCCCGCGGCCCGGGACGCGTCGAGGTCTTCGACGCCGCCATGCGCGACGACGCGGTGCGGCGGCTCGACCTCGAGGATGCGCTGCGCCGGGCCCTCGAGCTCGGCCAGCTCGATCTTCGCTTCCAGCCCATCGTGCGCCTCGAGAATCTGGCGACGGTCGGGCTCGAATGCCTGCTGCGCTGGCGGCACCCTGCCGGCGACCTGCTCGACGCCGCTGCCTTTCTGCCGTTCGCCGAGCGCTCCGGCCTGATCGGGCCGATCGACCGCTGGGTGCTGCGGGAATCCTGCATCCGACTGGCCGACCGGCTCACCGCCGACAGCCCGTCACCGCTGCACCTCAACGTCAACCTGTCGCCGACCTCGCTCCAGGATCCGTCCCTGGTGAGCTCGCTCGAGGCGACTCTGCGCGAAACCCGCGTCGATCCGTCTCGCCTGGTGCTCGAGGTCACCGAGACCGCAGTCCTCACCGACACGCAACTGGTCGCCGACAGACTGAGCGAGCTGCGCGCGCTGGGCGTGCGCATCGCCCTCGACGACTTCGGAACTGGCTACTCATCGCTGACCTGGCTGCGCGCCTTCCCGGTCGACCAGGTCAAGATCGACCGCACATTTGTCGAGACCCTCGGCCACGACGCCGGCGCCGGCGCGGTCATCGAAGCGATCGTGAGGCTCGGACGGGGCCTCGGCTTCGAGGTCGTTGCCGAGGGCGTGTCGAGCGCGGCTCAGGTGACCCGCCTGCTCGACCTCGGGTGCTCGCTGGGCCAGGGCTTCCACCTCGCACGCCCGCTCGAGCTCTCTGCCGTCACCACCCTCATCGAGAGTGGCGGCCACCTCGCGGTGGCTGCAGCCGGGTAGCGTGCACTCCCTGCCAGCCTCAGGGCCGCGGTCAAAGTGCGACGACAGTCTTCGGCGCCTTCTTGAGCTCACTGGCACGATGAGTGCAGCTCATCGAAAGCAGCACGCGCCGAAGAGACCTTGAGTGCCACCGCCTCCAAGACCGCGTTCCCGGGGCTCTTCGGTGTGCCCTGCTAACGCACCGCAAAGCTGACCTTGACCACCGCGACGACGTCCTTGTCGCGGGTCGAGGTGTCGTACATCCCGTAGTCCGAGACGTTGGTCGAGTTGGGCGCGACCACCTGGATCACCCCCATGCGCGCGTCGCGGATCGGTCCGATGCGTCCCCCGGCTGCGCCCGCAATCTGCTCGGCGCGTGCGAGCGCGTCCTTGGTCGCCTCACTCATCAGCGCCACGCGGGCCTCGTCGAGCTTGGTATAGAGGTACTCGGGCGCCATCGGACTCAGCCTGACGCCGTCGAGCATGAGCTTCTCGACCCCGCCGGCGAGTCCGGCCACGAGACCGACGTCCGCCGAGCGCACCTCGACCATCTGGTTCGCATCCCAGCGCAGCACCCGGCCGGTGTCGCGCCCCTGAGCGTCGTACTGGTTGACACCGTTGACATAGAGCGGCTGCGACGTCACTGCGTCGGCGCCGACCCCGCTCTCCTTCAGATAGGTCGCGAGCCTGTCACGGTCCCGGGTAAGGGCGGCGGTCGCCTCGGCAGCCGTCGCACCGCTGCCACCCACCGAGCACCTCCACACGGCGAAGTCCGACGAGACCGTCATCCGTGCCGATCCGGTCACCGCGATCTGATCCCCCGCCCGCTTGACGGCGCGCAGCGCACTGGCGCCGATCCACGAAGCCACCACGATCGCTGCCGCCAGCACCGCCATTCCCCAGAACGAACCCTGACCTTCGCTTCGCATCGATGTCCTCCACGGAGCACCCCCAGCCTACACGAGGTTGGGCGTGGACGCTCCTCCGCCACAGCGCCGGTGCCGGAAAGCTCGACCTGGAATCCCGCGACCCCCGCACGTGTCTGGGAGAGTGAGCCCTCATACGACGGCCGGGGCCGCAGTGACGAGGCGGATCCTCGGGCGCGCGAGCCGGCCGGGGAGGGCGGGAGGAGTCACCATGTCCGAAGAGCTCTCCGGCCGTCATGTCGTCGTCACTGGAGGCACCGGCGCCCTCGGCTGGGCGGTGGTCCGCCGCCTGGTCGAGCGTGGTGCGACCTGCTACCTGCCGGTGATCGGCGACGACACCGCGCCGGTCCTCGACGGCGCCGAAGCCGAGCGTGTCCGGCTCGCACCGGGGATCGACCTCACGGACGAGGAAGCGGTGACGGCGTTCTACCGCGAGCTGCCGGGACTGTGGGCCTCGCTCCACATTGCCGGAGGCTTCGCGATGGCGCCGATCGTCGAGACCTCGCGCGCCGACCTCGAGAGCCAGCACCGAACGAACGCGGTGACCGCGTTCCTGTGCTGCCGAGAGGCGGTGGCGCGGATGCGCCTGAACCCCGCGGCGGGCGAGGGTCGTGGTCGCATCGTCAACGTCGCGGCCCGTCCCGCCCTGGAGCCGCGCACCGGCGCAGGGATGGCTGCCTACACGATGGCGAAGGCCGCGGTCGCCGCCCTCACCCAGGCTCTGGCCGAGGAGGTCCGCGGCGACGGCATCTGGGTCAACGCGGTGGTCCCGTCGGTCATGGACACGCTGGCGAACCGGCGGGCAATGCCCGGCGTCGACCACGCATCGTGGCCCTCGGTGGCGGACGTGGCGGCGACCGCGGTCTTCCTCGCCTCGCCCGCCAACGCTGTCACGCGGGGCGGGCTGGTGCCGGTCTACGGCAAGGCCTAGCCCGCACGATTCACCCTCTCCCTGCTGCAGTGCGCCTCGTCGGTCGGAGGCGGAGGTGATGCGACGTCTCCCTCGGTTCCTGCCGCCGGCCTCGCCACGAACGCTGATGAATAGTGCGGGCTAGGACGCTCCCGGTTGGACCGTTCGAAAGGTCGCGAACACGTACGGGTAGCGGCCCTGGAACCAGTTGCGGAAGCTCCGCCGCAGCAGCGGCGTCGGCGTCGCCCACGACGCCCCTCTCATGACGAAGTGCTCGCCGTCGAAGAAGTCCGCCGAGTAGCCGGGGTAGGTGCGGATGGTGGGCCGGAATCCCGGGTAGCCGGCGAACGGAGTCGACGTCCACTCCCAGGCCGAGCCGAACAGGTCGGCCACACCCCAGGCGGAGTCGGTCTCCGGCTCGGAACCCACCGGGGTCGGCGCCCAGTGCCGAAAGCCCCACGTCCCGGAGACGTCCTCAGGCGGGGAGGCACCCCAGGGGAACGGCCGCTCGGAGCCGTCCGGGGTGGTGAACGCGGCCCGTTCGAGCTCGGGCTCGGACGGCAGCCGGCGCCGGCGCCAGCGGCAGTAGGCAGAGGCCTCGGCGTGGCTCACGAGCACCGGCCACCCCTCGGCCCGTGCCAGCGGCAGCTCGTCGAAGAGCGTGCGGATCAGCCACTCGCCGTCGCAGCTCCGCCAGGTCGCAGGCTGCTCCAGCCGAGTCCGCTGTCGCCACGTCCAGTCGTCTCCCCACAGCTCGGGTCTTCGATACCCGCCCGCCGCGACGAACTCGAGCCATTCGCCGTTGGTCAACGGCGTCCGGTCGATGGTGAAGCTCGGGACATCGACCCGGTGTCGGGGAAGCTCGTTGTCCCACGCGAAGCTCGGGGGATCCGGCTCGGCGCCGAGCCAGACCGGCCCGGTGTCGATTCTCACGACGCCGCCGGCGCGGGCGCCGTCGCTCCGGTACGCGGGAAGGTCCGGCGGACGGAGGAGTGTCCCGACGGGCAGCCGCTGCATCATGTAGACCAGGGTCTCGTGGTGCATCAGCTCGTGCTCCACCGCCACCGAGACGATGCGCCCGTCCCGGGCCAGGGAATCGTCCGCCGCGCGCCCTGCGAGGTCCGGTAGGATCGTGCGAAGGGCCTCCCGAACCCGCTCGCGGTAGGCACACACACGCGGAAGCGACGGCCACGCGGGGTCACAGGACGCGTCGACACGGTCCATACCGACTGGGTCGATGCCGCGCTCGAAAAGCACGTCGAGCTCGGGATCGAGGTCGCCCAGGCCGAGCACGCCGCGCCCGATCTGATTCCACGCGAATGCGGGCAGGTGCCCCAGGTAGAACAGGAACGGATGGCGCAGGGCGATCGGTCGCTCGAGCATGACGTCCTCGGGCAGCAGCGCGAACAAATCGT
>Ga0315540_10000842_pt1 | contig 17550 bp, 18 predicted proteins | sample SalMarSW160110MG_FD_203677 | JGI IMG/M metagenome (GOLD analysis project Ga0315540, IMG submission 203677) | Salt marsh sediment microbial communities from the Plum Island Ecosystem LTER, Massachusetts, United States - Salt Marsh Sediment SW1601-10 ...
GATAAAAATTTTATTATTAAACCAGCTGTTGCAGACAAAATGATAGAACAAATAATTTTAATTCTCTCAACAATTCTTAACTAAAAAGCAATCTATTTTTGGCCTTTAACCGCTCCTCTTAAACGGAATACAATTCTTTCACTATATTTGATAAAAAAATATTAAAGATAAATCAATTTGAAAATTCTTGTATTATATCAATCCCCCTGGTGGAATGCAGCGGCTTACTACACTTTTAATGTTGTAAAAGCATTATACCAAATGGATCATAAAATATATTTTGTTGGAAAAGCCGATACGCCGTTAGCTAAGGAAATTTCAAGATTCGAACCGAATATTACCGATATAGATCTGTTCACTTATTCACCAATCACTCTACCGAAATATTATAAGCAGATAAAAAAAATAATAGTTGAAAATCAAATTGATGTTGTGATACCAGTTAGTGCACCGGGACATATTTTTATTGGTTTGATAAAAAAGTACAGCATAAAATCATTACCCGTATTAAAAATTTGTCTTGATAACGTTCCACCTGTTAATAATTTTTTTAACAGAAGACTTCACAATAAACTAACAAATTATTTTCTATTTCCTGGCCACGCCACTAAAAAACGATATGATAAAATATTCAGGATTGAAAATTTTAAAATACTTCATGCACCTTTAGACTTAAAAGGGTTTATGAATTTTTCAGCCAAAGAAAACACGAGAAAAAACTTTGGTATTCCAGAAGATAAAATACTTGTAAGTTTTATCGGAAGATTTTCACCTGAGAAAGGAATATTCTTTCTTTTAAATATTGTAAACGAGGTAAAGCAAAAATCGGATAAAATGTATTTTCTGTTTTCCGGTCAGGAAGGACAAATAAAACACGAAGAAGTAATCAAAAAACTTGATGAGAAGGGATTACATGATTTTGTTAAAATTATTAACAAAGTTGATGATGTTCGTGATCTTATTTCAATTACAGATATAGGCCTTCTCTCTTCAAGATATTCTGAATTCATTTGCCGAATTGCGATGGAATTTGCGGCATTTAAAATTCCAGTTGTTGCCCCTGAACTCAATGTTATTCCTGAAGTTGTAGAACACGAAAAATCCGGATTTATTTATGAACTTAACAATGCAAAAAAAGCTGCAGAATATTTAATCGTACTTGCAGAAGATAAAGAACTTCGTAAAAATTTCGGTGAAAACGGATTTGAAAGAATTAGTAAAGTTTACAGCCTGGAAAAATTTGAAAAAGAATTTGAAAATATTTTGACTCAACTTATATGAATATACTTGAACTAATTTTTTCACCTGCCTGGGGAGGTTTGGAAATACTCGTTGGAGTTTTAGCACAAAGATACTGTGAAAAAGGACATAATGTAATCGGAGTGTTTTCACCAAATCCGAATCTGGAAAAAGTTTTCCGAAGCAACAATATTCAATACAAAATCATTAAACCTGTTTCGAGTTATGCTGATATCCTAACCGCAATTAAAATTAAAAAATATTTAGCAGGTACAAAGATAGATATAATCCACGTTTACAAATCCCAGGATATGAGCACCGCAATTTTATTGAAGAAAATTATTAAAGATGGAAAAGTAATTTTTGCTCAACAAATGGATTCGGTTTTCAAAAAGAATGACTTTTTTCATAAATGGATTTATAAGAACCTCGATGCTGTAATATGTATAACTGAAGGTATGAAAAAGAATCATTTGGAAAACACCCCACTTCAAAGCGAGAAAACATTTGTTGTCTACAACGGCACGGATTTACAAAGGTTTAATAAAAACATTGATTTTGATAAGCAAAATTTTCTTAAGCAAAATTCAATTCCAACTAATCGATTGATAATTGGGAATATCGCAAGATTGGATCGATTAAAAAATCAGAAATTGCTGGTTGAAGTTGCATCTAAACTTATTTCGGGCTTTAAAGATAAAATTCATTTCATTATTGTAGGCGACGAAACCGATTCAAAGTCTGGTAAAAATTATAAGAACGAACTAATAAAAATTATAAAAGAAAAAGAACTTGAAGATCATTTTTCGATATTTGGATTTTCTGATGAAGTTGAAAAGTTTTTTGCTATCATCGATATATTTGTTTTAACAACAATAAAAGAATCTTTTGGGCTTGTTCTGCTTGAAGCAATGGCTATGAGCAAACCGGTGATCGCCTCGAATCGTGGCGGACCACCCGAAATAATTGATCATGGTGTCAATGGTTTACTTTTTGACCCTGATAACAAAGAAGAGCTAGTAACTCAATTAGCAAGGTTAATATCAGATGAAGAGCTGAGAATATCTATGGGCGAAAAGTCTGTTGAAATAGTGAAGAATAAATTTGATCTTGATAAAAGTGTTAATGAGCACTTAAAAATTTTTAAGAAGATCACACTATGAATTCATCTGAGTTAAATCCCTTTACAAATGCCAAAAGTAAAAACAGACCTCTCATTCTTGACGGTGCGATGGGAAGCTTGCTCCAGCAAAAGGGATTTAAAAGCAGCGGTTCGTCATGGATGACAAAAGTAAATTCAGAGTCGCCGGAAACTATAATTTCAATTCACAGAGATTATATAAATTCGGGAGCAAATATAATCACTACTAATACATTCAGAACAAATCCTACAGCCTTAGGTGATATTGATATTAGCAAAATTGAGGTAGAAAAAGCAGTTTCCTTAGCCAAATCTGTAGTAGGAGATGAGACAGTTTTGATAGCAGGTTCAAATGCACCAGCAGAAGATTGTTATCAAAAGGAAAGAACTATATCTTATAAAATCCTTAAAGAAAATCATATTAATCATATTGATTTTCTTAGGGATAACGATGTTGATTTTATATTAAATGAAACGCAAAGTCATCTCGATGAAATTGAGATAATTTGTAAACATTGTTCAATAAACTCTATTCCTTTTGTTGTTAGTTTATACTTAAATGATAATTTAAAATTATTATCAGGTGAAGACTTTGAAGTTGTTATTAAATTTATACGGAAGCACAATCCTTTAGCAATTGGAATAAATTGTATTCCCCCTGCTCCGCTGTCTAAAATAGTGAAAATATTAGATGAGAGCATTAATTTTGGTTTTTATATAAATTGTATAAAAGGATCACAAAAAAAATCAAAAATTGAATGCAGTATTTCACCGACAGATTATGGAAAAATTGTGAAAGAAAATATAAAATTTTCATGGTCTTTTATCGGGGCATGTTGCGGATCTTCTCCTGAACACATTAATGAAATAAAAAAAGTATTGGATGGATAAGCTGATATTATATTCCCCTGCCAAAATCAATATTGGATTAAATATCATTCGAAAAAGAAACGATGGATTTCATAATCTCGAAACAATATTTTATCCTCTTCTTCTTTCCGATGTTTTAACATTTAATAAAGCAAACAAGACAATTCTCACCTCAAATTCTGAGGAAATAAATCATCTGCATTCAGACCTGGTAACAGATGCAATTACTTTACTTCAGGAGCATACTAAAAAAGAATTCAAAGTAGAGATAAATTTAAAAAAAAATATTCCGGTTGGAGGCGGACTTGGTGGAGGAAGTTCGAATGCTGCAGTTACATTAAAAGCAATAAATCAGTTGTATGATCTGAACCTAGAATATAAAACAATATCTGATTTGGCATTAAAACTCGGTTCAGATGTACCTTATTTTTTAGATCCTGAACCATATTTTGCTTCATCAAGAGGTGAAGTTTTATCTAAAATAAACTTACTTCTTAGTTATCCAATATTAATTGTAAATCCCGGCATTCATATTTCTACAAAGTGGGCTTTTGAAAATCTAATAATTAAAAAGCAGGACAAAAGATTAAGTGATATCGTGTTCAAAAAAAATGTTAGTCTTGATGATATTAAATCTTTGGCAACAAATGACTTCGAAGAAATAGTCTTCACAGAATATCCTGAGATAAAATCCATTAAGGATAAGCTTAATAATTTGGACGCAGATTTTTCTTTAATGACAGGATCAGGTTCAACAGTTTTCGGAATTTTTACTAATCTTCAGAAAGCAAGACGTGCTAAAGCTGAGTTTGAAGAAGATTATTTCACTTATTTAAATTTTCCTGTTGATCAGGGCTCAATTACCTGACGGCACTTTCTTCGTACTCAACAAAACCGCGGGAGGCATTTATCTTTACTTTGATTCCAAATGGTACAGTTACTTTTTCTTTTATATGCCCATGCGGAAAAGAGTAAATGACCGGTATTTTCAAATTCTGTAAGTAATCTTCTATTATTTCTCCCAATGTTAATGTCTTTTTCTCAGGATCGTGTTCATAGCAATCTACAAATCTTCCAAGGATAATTCCTTTAACTTGTTTAAATATATTATTTAACCTCAACTGGTTTAACAATCTGTCTATCCTGTAGGGAATTTCATCAATATCTTCCAACATTAATATCCTCTCTTTAAGTTCAGGAAAATACGGCGTGCCTATCAACGAAGAAAAAACTGAAAGATTTCCACCTATTATTCTTCCTGACGCACTCCCCTTACTTATTGCCGGAAGTTTGTTATTATCAGCAAAAGTTATTCTGCCGATTTTTTTCTTTGATGTAATTAATCGCCAGAAAAAATCTTCTGAATCAGGGTTTATTCTGTCTGCAAAATCGGGAACAACCATTGGCCCGGCAAAAGTTATCAATCCTGTTTTTTTACTGATCGCCATTTGCAGTGCAGTTATATCACTATAACCAACAAGTATCTTCGGATTATTTCTGATTAATTTGTAATTAATTTTATCAATGATGCGTCCCGATCCATAACCACCTCTTACACAAATAATAGCTTTCACATTTTTATTTTTAAACATTTGATTCAAATCATCTGCTCTCTCCTCATCATCGCCGGCAAGATAACCTTTAAATTTATCAACGGATTTTCCTACTTCAACACGATATCCATTTTTTTCAAAATATCTTACACCTTTATTTAATAGAGAAGGATCTTGAGCAGACGATGCCGGTGAAATTATCCCGATTACATCACCTGACTTAAGTCTTGGTGGTTTTATAAATCTCATAATGCCTTAGCTGATATGAATATTTTAATTTAATTAATCAATGAGATATTGCCAAATAAATTTACACCTAAAAATTGATGTAGTTACTGTGATCTAAATCAATAATTATTAAAATAAGTGGTTTTTAATTCATTCTTTAACTATTTCTAATTGTATTTTATGCGGATTTTTATAATTTACTACTTGTATTTTGTATTATTAAATACTTCAAACCGTTAGCAATGAACAAACGCAAAATTCTCTACATCTGCGGTTCTCTAAATCAAACAACTCAAATGTATCAAATCTCCCGGGAACTTCCTGAGTATGAAGCTTATTTTACGCCTTACTATCCCGATGGTTACGGGTATATTAAATTGCTTACAAAAGCCGGGCTTCTTGACTTCAGTATCTTAGGTGGTCAGGCAAAAGAGAGAACTATAAGGTATTTAGAAGAGAATAATTTAAATTTAGATCTTTATGGAAAACGGAATGATTATGATCTTGTATTCACCTGCAGCGATTTGTTGATTCAAAAAAATATTCGGAATAAAAAAATAATACTTGTACAGGAAGGAATGACCGACCCGGAGAATCTTGCATTTTTTCTCGTGAAAAATTTTAAATTTCCAAGATGGATAGCAAGTACATCAGTAACGGGACTTTCAGATTCTTACCATAAGTTTTGTGTCGCATCTGAAGGTTATAAAGAATTATTCATACAGAAGGGTATAAATCCGAATAAGATTGAAGTAACCGGAATTCCAAATTTCGATAATTGTAAAACCTTTTTGGATAACGATTTCCCGCATCACGGTTATGTGCTGGTTGCTACATCCGATATGAGGGAAACATACAAATATGAAAACAGGAAAAAATTTATTCAGAACGCATATCGTATTGCGAACGGAAGACAACTTATATTCAAACTCCATCCAAACGAGAATTATGACAGGGCTGTAGAAGAAATCAATAAATATGCACCCGGATCATTGGTTTATCATCAGGAAAAAATTGAACCGATGGTTGCAAACAGCGATGTTTTAATTACAAGATTTTCAACTGTTGTATATATAGGTTTAGCTCTGGGTAAAGAAGTCTATTCTGATTTTGATGTTGAAAGTTTAAAGAAACTAGTTCCGATTCAAAACGCCGGTACTTCAGCCTTTAACATCGCACAAATAGGAAGAAGACTTTTGGCTGAAACTGAAAAATCAAATGTTTATGTTATAAACAGAAAACGAATAAGACATATTCCTTTAAGAAAAAAGCTCAGATTAATTAGAAAGCTTGCAAAAGTAAAAAACTGAGTGTCCACAATTCTTCCCGTTCGAAATGCAAAGAATTAAGCTTTGGGTGATAAGATGAAAATTCTCACTGTTATTCAAGCACGTATAGGATCTACCCGCCTTCCCAACAAAGTTATGATGCCTCTTTCCGGTGAACCTCTTCTGTTTAGAATGTATGAAAGAGTTGCTACAGCCCGGTTAACAGGAGCAATTGTTATTGCAGCAACTAAAGAAAAAATAGATGATCCCATTGCAAAGTTATGCGAGAAAAATAAGATCGAATATTTCAGAGGACATTCAACCGATCTCTTAGACCGACACTATAAATGTGCTCTTAGGTATCAGGCAGATGCAGTTGTTAAAATTCCTTCAGATTGTCCGTTAATCGACCCTAATGTTATTGATAAGGTTTTAAAATATTATATTGATAATTATAATAGTTTTGATTTTGTCAGCAATTTACATCCGCCTACATATCCGGATGGAAACGATGTAGAAGTGATGTCTTTTACAGCATTAAAAGATGCATGGCAAAATGCAAAACTTAGTTTGGAGAGGGAACATACAACACCGTATTTTTGGGAAAATCCTGACAAATTCAGAATTGGAAATGTAACCTGGGAAAGTGGAAAAGATTATTCGATGAGTCACAGGTTTACTATTGATTATTATGAAGATTATTTGTTCATAAAATTTGTGTATGATGAGTTGTACAATCAAAATCCTCTCTTCTCTCTCGGAGATATTCTGGATTTACTTGAACAAAAGCCAGAAATAAAGCAAATAAATGAAAAATACGCTGGTGTAAACTGGTACAGAAATCATCTTGATGAATTAAAAACTATTACAAGTAAAGACACAAAAATTATTTAAGAAAAAATTTAAAACCGGAAGGCTTGAAAGTTATGCCAAACAAAGTAGCCAACAATAATGATTACCCCGATATAACTAGGTCGGATGAATTATATAAAATAGCACTGGATTTAATACCTGCAACAACGCAAACACTGGCAAAGGGACCTCAACAAAACGTAAGGGGTATTGCACCAAAATATCTTCAAAGGGGAAAAGGTTCCCATGTATGGGATGTTGATGGTAACGAGTTTATTGATTTTAACATGGGTATCGGTCCCCTGTCTCTTGGTTATGCTTACCCGAAAGTAGATGAAGCAATAAAAAAACAGCTTGAAGATGGTATAACATTTTCTTTAATGCATCCTTTGGAAGTCGAAGTCGCACAACTTATAAATGAAATTGTACCGAATGCAGAATCTATCAGGTACAGTAAGTCTGGTGCAGATGTAACTTCAGCTGCGATTCGTGTAGCAAGAGCATATACAGGAAAAGAAAAAGTATTATGCTGCGGTTATCATGGTTGGCACGATTGGTATATTTCCGTTACAGATAAAAATTTGGGAATTCCAAAAACAGTTGAAAATTTAACTTTCACTTTTAACTATAATGATATTCAATCTGTTAAGGATTCAATTGATGATGATACTGCAGCTATAATTTTAGAACCGTTTGTATTCGAGGCGCCAAAAGATAATTTCCTGCAAGATTTGAGAAAGTTATGTGATGAAAATGGTATTCTTCTTATCTTTGATGAAATGTGGACCGGATTCAGAATCGCCTTGGGTGGTGCTCAGGAATACTTTGGAGTGAATGCCGATCTTGCAACATTCTCAAAAGCGGTTGCCAATGGAATGCCGATTTCAATTTTAACCGGAAGAAAAGAAATTATGCAGGTTCTTGACGAAAAAGTTTTCTTCTATACTACTTTCGGAGGTGAAGCCTTATCACTTGCTGCGGCTAAAGCAACTATAAACGAGCTAAGAGATAAAAACGTTCCGAAGTACTTGAATGATAAAGGAAAATTATTGAAGAGCGGTTACAATGAAATTGTTCAAAGTCTGAATATTGATTATTCAAAATGTATAGGATATGATTGCAGATCATTGATTACTTTCGATCCGAAAGCAGGTAATACGCTGGAAATGAAATCGCTCGTACAGCAGGAAATGATTAAACGTGGAATATTGTGGGGGGGATTTCATAATATGAGCTACTCTCATACTAATGATGATATCGAATATACATTGAACACTTATAAAGAGGTTCTGCCAATTCTGAAAAAAGCTGTCAGTGAAAATAATATAAAAGGATATTTAAAGGGTGAGCCTGTTGTTCCAGTATTCAGAAAAGTAAGCAACTTCAACACAAAACCGAAATTAAAAACAGTTAAATAATCCATGGATAAATTTCCAGAAATATTTTCACTTAAAAATAAAGTTGCCGTTGTAACCGGAGCTCTTGGTCTTATCGGGAAAAATCATTGTGAAGCTCTAGCCGAAGCAGGAGCAAATGTTATTGTTTGCGATCTGGATGAATCCAAATGTGCAAAGTTTGCAACCGACCTGAAGGAAAGATCAATCGGTTTAGCTGCGGATATCACAAAGAAAGAGTCCGTTCTAAAATTAAAAAAGAATATTTTAAAAGAATTTAATACGATTGATATTTTGGTAAATAATGCTGCAATAAATGATATGTTCGAAAATCCACAGGCAGCCGTGGAACAATCAAAGTTTGAAAATTATCCGCTTGAATTATGGCAAAAATCTTTAGATGTAAACGTGACCGGTATGTTTTTATGTTCTCAGATTTTGGGTTCTGAAATGGCAAAAAATGGAAAAGGAAGCATTATTAATATTGCATCAACTTACGGAATAGTTGGACCCGATCAATCCTTGTATCTGAAGCCTGATGGAAAACAACCATTTTATAAATCCGCTGCTTACCCGGTTACAAAAGGTGCAGTAATTTCTTTCACAAGATTTTTAGCTGCTTACTGGGGAAATAAAGGAGTTCGGGTAAACACTCTTTCTCCAGGCGGAGTTGAAAATGAACAGGATGAATATTTCATCAACAATTATTCTAAAAAAACTCCCTTGGGAAGAATGGCAAAACCAACAGATTACAAAGGCGCTTTGATATTTCTTGCAAGTGATGCATCCGATTATATGACCGGCACAAACTTGGTAATTGATGGAGGATGGACTACATGGTAATCGATAAAGAACTTAAAGCAAAAAATGCTCATCTGAAAGACAAAATTGAAAAGATCAAAGTTGTTATCACGGATAACGACGGTGTGTTAACTGATACGGGAGTCTATTATTCTGAAAATGGCGAGGAACTGAAAAGGTTTTCTATAAGAGACGGAATGGGGGTTGAACGTTTGAGAAAACATTGTAATATTGAAACTATTATTATGACCGGTGAAAACTCCAGTTCGGTAAAATCACGTGCGGAAAAATTAAAGATTGAGGAATACTATCTTGGAATTAAAAAAAAGGTGGATGTCCTGGAAGAGGTTAAGTTCAAAAACCTTATTACTGAAGAAAACATTGCATTCATTGGTGATGATGTTAATGATTTAGAGGTTATGAAATTAGTGGGGCTTTCAGCAGCCCCAGCCGATGCAATGAGTTATGCGAAAGAAGTTGCAGATTTTATATGTGAGGCTAAAAGCGGTAACGGCGCTTTCAGGGAATTTGCCGAATTAATTATTGCATTCAAATCAAAAAATTAATAATCGGGAGAAGATATCAATTTGCATTTCATTAAATGAGAAATAGATGAAAATTAAAAGGGAAATAAAAGTCGGGAATAGATTTATAGGTGATAATCATCCCGTGTTTATAATTGCAGAAATCGGGATAAACCATAACGGTTCGTTGGATATCGCTAAGAGAATGATTGAAGGTGCAAAGAGAGCGGGATGTGATGCAGTTAAATTCCAGAAACGAACACCGGAAATTTGCGTGCCTAAAGATCAATGGAACATAGAAAGAGATACCCCATGGGGAAGAATGACTTATATCGATTATCGTCATAAAATAGAATTCGGTAAAGATGAATACGCTGAAATCGACCGGTTTTGTAAATCAATTAACATAATCTGGTTTGCAAGCTGTTGGGATATGGAAGCTGTAGATTTTATCGAACAGTTTAATCCTGCTCTTTATAAAACTGCTTCCGCTTCATTAACAGATTCCGAATTGCTTGAAAGACATCATAAACTTAACAAACCTGTGTTAGTCTCTACAGGAATGTCAACAATGGAAGAGATTGAAAAAGCAATTGAAACATTCGGATTCGATAATTTACTTATTGCACATTCAACTTCTTCTTATCCCTGTAAATATGAAGAATTAAATCTGAAAATGATTACAACTTTAAGAGAAAAATATCCTATACCGCCGATTGGTTATTCGGGTCATGAAACAGGTCTCTCCCCAACCTGGGCGGCAGTTGCTCTCGGAGTTAATTTTGTTGAAAGACATATTACTTTAGACCGTGCAATGTGGGGAACAGATCAGGCTGCTTCTGTTGAAGTTGACGGATTTTACAGATTAGTCCGAAATATTAGAGACATTGAAACTGCACTGGGCGATGGGATAAAAAAAGTTTATAATAGTGAACAAAGTGCCATAAAAAAACTACGTAGAGTTAAATAATTTATTAGCTTAAATTCTTATTTAGAAATGAATAAGGCAAATATATTTGAAGACATATATCAAGTTGTAATTAATTACTTTACCGGACTTTCAGCTCCGGAACAATATTCTATGATTATTATTGTAGGATTTTCAATCCTGTTTATAATTCTTGAGAGAATATTTCCCTATAACAGGGGACAACGCGTATTCCGTGAAGGATTTTTTAATGATCTTGCACTATATAGTATAGCACAAAGTTATATCCTCGGGATTATCATCTTCAGTTACATAATCCAAACTATCGATGATACTACAGGATTATCTCGTTTGCATCTTTTTACCGATGTACCCATCTGGATACAGTTGATCTTTTTTACAATTACTCATGATTTATACATTTACTGGATGCACAGATGGCAGCACAAAAACAAATTCCTCTGGCGCATACACGAAGCTCATCATTCACCAAAAAAAGTTGATTGGCTTTCCGGTTCACGTTCACATGCTATTGAAATTCTCATTAATCAAACTGTAGAATTTCTTCCCATAGTTTTATTAGGTTCACCTGTTGCAGTTGTTGCTTATAAAGCAGCAATAAGTGCAGTTTGGGGAATGTATATTCATTCTAACCTGAATGTAAATACCGGAAAACTTCAGAAAATTATTAACGGGCCGGAAATGCACAGGTGGCATCATAGTACGGGTAAAGGAAGAAACCGAAATTTTGCAACCAAACTTGCTATCTGGGACTGGCTTTTTAATACCGCTTATTTTCCCGGTTATAAAAGTGAAGAATATGGTTTGAAGACTTTCTTTCCGGCTAACTATATAATGCAAACTTTTTATGCATTCAGAAGTTTTAAGAAAAAGAAAAAGCTGCAAAGCCAGGAAATGAATTGAACTAATAAATCTTTCCTTATAATCAGATTTTAATTAAAGATTCTGTTTATCGAATTGACTTTGTGTATTTGAAATACAAAGGGGAATGATTAAATATTTTCAAGAAGATATGATTGATTAATCACATAATATTCCTGTTCCCATTCAAGGTAAGCCTCTATTTTTTTAAGTTCTTCTTCATTAACAATTTCAACAACCTTTTTTGTTTCTTTGTTATTAAACTCATTTTGGCTTGTTGAAGAGAATTTGTGATCACTCTTACTTTTTATTTCGAAATTATCCATTTTACCTTCATAATTGTTGATGGTAATTTAATGGATAACTAAGACCGGTGTGTTAATAAATTTTTAACTTATTATTAAAAAATAGAAAAGTATACAAAATGAGTACATTAGCAGAAATCAACTAACTATTTTTTCTGAGAAACATATTTTATTACTTCTGCTTTTTCGATGGTAATCAAACCACCACAATTAGCTTCTTCAAAAAGTTTATCTAATGCAGGCAGAAATTTTTCAATCTTATCGATCCCATCAACAATTTCTATTATTAAAGGCATATCTTCGGAAAGTCTAAGGATTTTAGCGGTATGAATTCGGCTGCTCCCCCCAAATCCCATAATACCTTTAAAAACAGTTGCTCCCGCCAAGCCGGATTTCCTGGCTTCCAGTACGATTTTTTCATAAACAGGGATAGAATGAGATTTATCACTTTCCCCTATAAAAATTCTTAAAAGCTGTACATCGCCCTTAATTTGCATAAATTATCCGATTAATTTTGTTACTAAATAAGCGAAAATTACTCCTATTAAGCATAATAAAAGATTCAGAAGTATATTCATTGAACCCAGCAAATATTGTGTTTCACGAAAAAGATTCATTGTTTCAAAGGAAAATGTTGAAAATGTGGTAAATCCACCACAAAATCCAACGGTTAGAAATAATCTCAGTTGTGGAGATAATAATTCCCTGTCGTTAAAATAAAACATTAAAAAACCGAGAATAAAGCTTCCTGCTACATTAACTATAAGTGTTCCATAAGGGAAATTTTCTGAAAATATTTTAAAAATAGCATTTGATATCCAATATCTTAATGTCCCGCCAATTGCAGCACCAATACCTACTAAAATATAATTTATCATAGACTATAGTTTTATCATTAAATAAAATATTTAATTATCTATCCACTCAATAATTAAGTCGATTGCTTTTAGTATATTCCCGCAATAATATTCTAAAAATTCATCGTTCACCTGATTCTTAGAATTCAGCAACTCTGCAGCAGAAAGAGCCTTTACACCATCAAAATCCACATAAGCAATCCTAACAGTTAATTCTTCAGATGGCATTCCAAATTCTTTTCCAGGCAATATTGCAACACCTGTTTCCTGAAGAAGTCTGTCACAGAGTTGAACGCTGTTTTTTATTTCCTTATTATTTAGCTTCCTTTTGAATTTATAAAAATCTGCAAAAAGATAGAATGCTCCGTCGGGAGATGGACAATAAATTTCATTTTCATTAAGCTTTTTGGCTATCTTATTTCCTAATTTACTTAGAATCCACCTTGATCGCCACAAATAATTTTCGATATATTCACCACGCTTAAAAGCACGAACAGCAGCATATTGTATTGGGGCACTTGTGGATGTAAAAGTTTCGCTTGCCATTACAGCCATAGAATTTAAAAGCCAATGCAAAGAATCAGGAAAGATAAATGTTCCAAGACGCCAGCCCCCTGCCCCACACCATTTGCTTATTCCACTACTGATTATAGTTCCTTCGTTATAAAATTTAGCAATGGAAACATGTTTTCCCTTATGATTTAGCTCACCATAAATCTCATCTGAAAGTAAAATGATTTTATGATCTCGTGCAACTGAGGCAATTGATTTTAATTCTTCAACTGAATATGTAACACCAACAGGATTGGAAGGATAATTTAAGATAACTATTCTGGGTCTGTGTGGATCATCATAGCAGTGAGCTTCAAGTTCTTCAGCAGTTAATCTCCATTTATTTTGTCTTAAAGTAGGCAGCCAGTGAACATGTCGTCCGATAATTTGAGCTTGCGGTGCATACGATACCCAGCTCGGTGTCGGTATTATCAAATCTCCATAATAAACATATTGAAGCAGGAACATCAACTCTTTTGAACCGGGTCCAATCAGGACTCCCTCCGGGGAATAACAGATACCCTGATTCTTGCAATAATAATCGGCAACTGCTTCTCTAAGTTGTGGTAATCCTTTTACAGGCAGGTAATCTTTTTGATAAGCATTTACTTTTAACTCATCGACGACAGGTTGAGGAACAGGAAACGGGGACTGACCCAAACCAAGTTTGTATACCTGCTTCCCTGCTTTCCTCAGTTCATTACTTTTTTCGTTGATGTATAATGTTGCAGATTGATGTAATCCTCTTACATTGAGATTAAGATTAACATCAGGAATATTATTATTGTTCATTAATTCTGTATTCTTTAGAACTTAAAAATAATGATTGTTAAGTTCTAAATTCAATGTCAATGAACAAATAATATTTTCATTATCTGACAAGCATCATTTTACCGGACACGTACTTGTTTGAGACCTGAAGATTATAGATATATACTCCGCTTGCAACAGGATTTCCTGTCTCGTTTTTACTATCCCATTTTGTCAGATAGTTTCCCCCGGATAATTTCTCATCTACTAAAGTCCTGATAAGTTTTCCTTGTATATCGTAAATACATAAAGTTACATCACTGTTTGTCAGATCATAAGGAATTGTAAAAGAGATAATTGTAGAGGGATTAAAAGGATTCGGATAATTTCTTATCAATAATTCATTAGTTGGCATTACCGGTCGTTCGTCTTTTTCTACAGAAGTTATCAAATTTCTTCCCTCACCTTTTGAATTTCCTACGGAATCTGCCAAGTAAATTTTTACCCAATCAGGTCTTAATCCTTCTTTTAAATAAGTCGAGAACCATTCTTCATCATTCAACCTTAAAAAATTTGTAGTAGTGTATTCATAGAAGCTCAGTACAGGTCCTATGAATGCTGTCTTTTCTCCTAAATGATTATTTGTTATCAATACTTCCATATTCATCGGACCTGTACCCACGTGTGTTATTGCACCTAAAAAATTTCCTGCACAATCGGTCGGAGTCGTATGAATATCCGCAACAATGTAATTGCTCTTCAACAAACCATCTTTATCACTCATTGCATCATTATAAAATAACCTCGGATACCAACCTGTAATCACATTTCCGCAAACTGGTTCTATGGAAAGCATAGTTTTTAAAAATGATACTTCTTGCTCTGTAAATTTATTTCCATTTAATTCCTTTTCAGAAATAATTCGTAATGTGTCTACTGTAAATGAAAAGTTACTAAAATAATTAATTATGTTTGTTTTAATCCATTCATCAGGAAAACTTAAAGTATTAAAGTAATTGGTAGCATTATCACAAATTATTTTCAAACTGGAATAAAATTCCGGGAAGGGCTCAACAAAACTATAAGGATACAAACACCCTACTCCTCCAGTGTATGATTGCTTAGCATAAAGCAGATTATCATGTCGCAATTCTGTCCAAGAGGATAATTGAGTATTCATTTTCTGTTGCCAATACGCTGCTGTTTGCATAAAATCAGGCAATTTACTACGGTCATATGGCGGATTTAATTTTCGTAATATATTTAGCCACGAATTATATAAAGTACTTTCCCAGAAATCAGTTTTATAATTACCTATAAGATATCTTAACGCAGCTATATTGCTCGAATAATGATACGATTCCAATTCATCAACTAATAATTGCGCAGCAGCATCATTACCAAGAGAAAAAAGAACATCGAGTGTTGATGGGAATAATCTACATATTTTATTACCCAGATATTTTATTTTATCATATACAACCGAACCTGTAACATACGAATCAATTACGAACCGCTGCCCAAACAACATAAACGATGATGCCGGAATGATTGAATCAGGATCCATTGGATCGCTAAATAAAATTTGAGATAGAATTAATTGATAGGCAAATGACTGATTTTTTAATGTATCCTGGAATTCAGCTAACTTTAAACTATCTAAAAGCTGACTTGCATCATTTAACGATATAGCATTTTTTAAATAATCAAGATCAGGTAAAGTAACATTATCAGGATCGCCAACAAAGAATTTTAACACATTTTCCATTTCTTCATATTCAAACTCCACCCCCGCTATATCAAATAATTCATTAAATAACATTGCATCTATTGTTTGCCTTTGAATATCCTCAAATGTTTGAGGAGGACATATACCGCTAGTTTCAAAAGGTGCAAGCAGGTACAATTCAATTCTGCCAAGCCACATCATTGCCCTGAAATATCCTTCGAGTGAAATTTGTGTAGTTTCATCATCTACATAATGTCCTCTTGGCTTAAACTGACTCCAATCAACCACTCTGCAATTATTCGAAAACAATGTTGAACTTTCTGCGTTTTCTCTGCTGATTGCTGATAGAATTGAATCTACTATTTCCTGGTTATCATTATAGTAAGGACTTACATTTTCTTCCAGGAGGATCAAAGGAACAGTTATATAAACATCAACATCTTTTAGCATAGTAAGCATTTCATCGGCATCACTATAGTTATTGGCTAATTGAGAAAATGAATTTTTTAATGAATGTAATATCTCTTTAAGTCGATCCAGTAGTAACCCTTTTTCCATGTCCTTGAGAATTCTGTCATAGGAAATATGAAATGCATGCAGGATAGCATCTGTAGAAACAAACACAGGCAAATCATTCTGATATATATCTACTAAAGCTTCACCGAAAGAAACATTTGAAATTCTTTCACTAACCATAAATCCGTATTTATTAATCAGTGATTTTTCATATCCCGTGAGATTATAGTGAACATTTATGCTGTCAATATATAATGCATTTTCCGTATTACGGTTTATCTCACCTACAAATTTATTTGCCGGATACATCTGAAGCAGTTCGTCTGATGTCATATTTTGATGAGTGCTTAGAAAAGCCTTGTAGTTATCTACATTAAAGTCTTGAGCATAACTATTACTTAGTAATAAAACAGAAAGGAAAATGATTGCGAAGAAAGAGATTAAGTCCCGCATCGCTTACCTCTTTTTATTTGCAAATTAATAAAGATAGTTTATTCTGTCAATATTTAAGTATGTACCAAATAAAAAAGCCCCGGTAAATATACCGAGGCTATTGTGACCCCAAGGGGATTCGAACCCCTATTACCGCCGTGAAAGGGCGAGGTCCTAACCATTAGACGATGGGGCCTTTTCGAGTAAAAGTTATCAATTTAGAACGAACAATTACTTCTATGCATTGTTAATTATTTATTCTTAACTTGTCCACTAAAGTAACCGCAAAATTAAATTCCCATTTGGGTGAACGATGGGATTTGAACCCATGACCTTCTGGGCCACAACCAGACGCTCTAACCAACTGAGCTACGCCCACCATAAACACAAAAAACAACAATCAAAATTCAAATAACAAAATTATTTTTCTAGATTTTGATTTTTAAAAATTGCAATTTTATCAAGTACGCCCGAGTGGACTCGAACCACTAACCCTCAGCTTAGAAGGCTGATGCTCTATCCGATTGAGCTACGGGCGCTTCTAAACAATATCACAAAGAACAATTTTCAGGTTTCGAATAAATAACAATTTGTAAACAGAGTCGGGGCGGCAGGATTCGAACCTGCGACCTCCTGCTCCCAAAGCAGGCGCGATAACCGGACTACGCTACGCCCCGTGAGATCATTCAAACTTAACTTCAATAAATAAGCAAAAAAATATACTTACCA
>Ga0315540_10000843_pt1 | contig 17550 bp, 14 predicted proteins | sample SalMarSW160110MG_FD_203677 | JGI IMG/M metagenome (GOLD analysis project Ga0315540, IMG submission 203677) | Salt marsh sediment microbial communities from the Plum Island Ecosystem LTER, Massachusetts, United States - Salt Marsh Sediment SW1601-10 ...
GGGCGATGACGATCACCGTACGGCCCTGCATCAGGCGGTCAATGGCCTGCTGCACCAGGCGCTCGGACTCGGTGTCCAGGCTGCTCGTCGCCTCGTCGAGAATCAGGATCGGCGCGTCCTTGAGCAGCGCCCGGGCCAGGGACAGGCGCTGGCGCTGGCCGCCGGACAGGATCACGCCGCGCTCGCCGATCAGCGTCTGGTATCCCTGCGGCAGCCTGGCGATGAACTCGTGCGCGTTGGCCGCCTTCGCCACCCCCTCGACCTGCGCCATGTCGACCTCGCCCAGGCCGTAGGCGATGTTGTTCAGCACCGTATCGTTGAACAGGATCACCTCCTGCGTCACGAAGGCCATCTGCGCGCGCAGCGAGGCCTGCGTCAGCCGGCGCACGTCGTGGCCGTCGATGCTGACCGCACCGCCGCTGACGTCGATGAAGCGCGGGATCAGGTTGACCAGCGAGCTCTTGCCGGCGCCGCTGCGCCCGACCAGGGCCACGATCTCGCCGACGCCGACCTCGAAACTGACATCCTGCACCACCGGCCGCTCGGCGCCCGGATACTGCAGGGCCACGTGCTCGAAGCGGACCGATTGCCTGAACGCGGGCAGGGATATCGCATCGGGTGCGTCCTGCACCGTCACCGGCTCGTCCATGATATCGAAGATGCGCTCCGAGGCCGCCATGCCCTGCTGGATCTGGTTGTTGGCGCTTGATAGGCGCCGCACCGGCTCGTAGAGCATGATCAGCGCCGCCAGGAACGAGATCAGCGTGCCGGGCGTCGTCTCGCCGGACGCGACCCGGAGGCCCCCGTACAGCAGCACGCCGGCGATGCCGAAGCCGCCCAGCAGCTCGATGATCGGGAACGACAGCGCGTTGACGCGCTCGGCGCGCAGCTGGTGGCGCAGGAAATCCCCGGTGAAATGCTCGAAGCGGCCGCGCTCGTAGTCCTCCATGCCGAAGGCCTTGACCACGCGGATGCCGCCGACCGTCTCTTCGACCAGGCTCGACATCTCGCCCATCGACACCTGACCGTCGCGGCTGGCCCGGCGGATATGGCGTCCGAAACGGGCGGTCGGCCAGACGACGGCCGGGAACACCGTGAAGGCGATCAGTGCCAGCAGCCAGTCCTGGTACAGCACCACGCCGACCAGGAACACGATGGTGGCGATATCGCGCATCAGGGCCGTGACGCTGGTGCTGACCGCCGCCTGCACCAGCGTCACGTCGTAGCTGAGCCGGGCCAGCAGCTCGCCGGTCTTGCGGTGGGCGAAGAAGCCGAGCGACTGTTCGGTCAGGCGGTGATACAGCACATTGCGCAGGTCGAAGATCACCCGCTGGCCGACGAAGGCCATCAGATAGGCCTGCCCGTAGTAGGCGATGCCCTTGATGACGTACAGGCCGATGACCAGGGCCGGGATCAGGTAGATCATCTCCCGGCTTTTGCCGCCCAGGGCATCGTCGAGTGCCGGCTTCAGGGCCCAGGCCAGCGCCGCCGTGCAGGCGGCCAACACGATCATGCACAGCATGGCCACGATCAGACGGGCGTAATACGGGCGCAGGAATGCCAGCAGTCGGCGGTACAGCTTGGGGGTGTTCACGAGTTGGAGTCCGGCAGTGTCAGTTCCTGGCCGACCCTAAGATCAGAGGAATTCAGATGGTTGGTTTCGCGGATATCGGCAACGGGCACGCCGTAACGGCGCGCGATGTCCCAGAGGCTGTCGCCTGGCCTGACCACGTAGACGCGGCGCCTGGCCTGCGGTCCGCTGACCTTGGCCAGGCGACCCTCCTGCACCAGGAAGGAGGTGCTGGCCCGGCTCAGGGCCTGGGCCAGCTTCTGCCGGTAGCCCGGCTCGCCGAGCAGGCGCTCGCGCCGCGGATTGGAGATGAAGTCGAGCTCGACCAGCACGCTGGGCATGCGCGGCTCGGTCAGCACCATGAAGCGCGCGGCCTTGGCCTCCGGATACTTGATCGGACCGACCTTGCCCAGGTCGTGCAGGATGTCTTTGGCCAGCATGCGGGCGCTGTTCAGGCTTTCCCGCTTCTTCAGGTCCACGAGGATCTCGTTGACGACGGGGTCCTGCACCTCCTGCGGCATGACGCCGCCGATCGAGTCGGCCGCGTTCTCCTTGTCGGCCAGGATCTGCGCCACCTTGTCCGAGGCCTTCTTCTCGGAAAGCATGTACACGCTGGCCCCCTTGACGTGACGATCATGGGGGGCGGAATTGGCATGGATGCTGATGAACAGGTCGGCATGCGCGTTCACGGCCAGGCGCACGCGTTCCTTCAGGGGCACATAATAATCGCCGGTGCGGGTCAGGAAGGCCCGCATGCCGGGATGGGCGTCGATATCCCTGGCCAGGGCCTTGGCCACCGCCAGCGTCACGTTCTTCTCCTTCAGGCCGTGCGGCCCGATCGCCCCCGGGTCCTCGCCGCCGTGGCCCGGATCGATGGCGATCACCACTTCCTTGCTGGTGCTCTGCGCCGTGATCGGCGTCTGGTCCTTGTTCCCCTGCTCCGGACGCAGCAGGTCGATGACCAGGCGGTAGGGCTTGCCCTCCATCGGCTTGAGCAGGAAGGAGCGGGGCTGCACCTGTTCCTTGACGTCGATGACCATGCGCAGCACGTCCGGCTTCGGCGAGCCGTGGCGGATGTCCTGGATTACCGGATCGGGCAGGGCCAGCCCGTCCATGCTGGCACCGAGGCGTGTCTGGTGCATGTCCACGACGATGCGTTCCGGGTTGTGCAGCCGGAACAGGTCATAGTCGATGGAATGGTCCAGATCGAACACCAGGCGCGAATTGTCGGGGGCGGTCCACAGGCGCACGTCCTTGATGGTGGCCGCCTCGCCAGCCTGCATGCCGGCCAGCATCAGCCAGCCGGCCGCCATGGCCAGCATCAGCCTCTTGCCCGTGATCGACCTCATGTCTGTATATCCTCACCCTGTCCCGGCAGTTTGCAACCCGGAAGTTTCCGGTTCGGCCGCAGGCTCGGTCTCCCGTTCCTCGTCCCGCTCGACGAGCATGGCCGCCAACAGCAGGCCGAGCAGGATCATGAACGGTTCCATGATGCGCACGATGATGAAGGTATTGGCGCCGATGGCGTGGAACAACAGCCCGCCGTAGCCGCACAGGGTCCCGAGCGCAACCCCCTTGAGCACCGGATCGTGCAGGCGCCGATAGCTCTGGCGCAGCAGGAACCAGACGCGCTGCAGGAACCACAGGAACAGGCCCAGGCCGATCAGCCCCGTCTCGGACAACACGCGCGGGTACTGGGCATCCATGAACTCGCCGCCGGTCACGCCCACGCCGAGCAGTGGATGACGCGGGAAGTCGCGCTCCAGCACGCGTTCCCAGGAGCGCAGGCGCTCGCTGGTCGAGGTGTCGATACGCATCCCCCCCACCGAGATCTGGCCGGACTCGCGGGCCTGGTCGAAGGTGTACATCACGCGCGTAATCACATTCTGCGGCACCACCACCGGCACCAGGATCACGCCGACCAGGCACAGGATGATCAGCAGGCGTTTCTTCTGGGCGAAGATCAGGAACAGCAGGATCGAGGCCATGAAGGCCAGGTATGAGGAGCGGGACTCGGTGAACGCCAGTGGTACCAGGATGGCGCAGCCGAGCAGTGCCAGCCTGAGCTTCCTGGCCTTGTCCTCGACGTGCAGGAAGATGCCGAGCACGACGGAGAACATCAGCACCAGATAGCCGCCGAAGGTGTTCGGTTCCCCTTCGGATCCCTCGAACGGGGCTGAGACGCGGGCCCCGCTGGGGATCTGCGCGATACCGATGATGCTGACCACCAGACAGGTGAACAGCATCACCTTGACGTAGCGCCGGATCGACTGCTCGTCATGGATCTGGTTCACGATCATGTAGAACAGCACGAAATACTCCAGGTACTTGGCCACGAAGAAGAATCCGTACATCCCGACCCTGCCGGCATAGAAGCCGGCCAATGTGGCGAAGGCGGTGGCCATCCAGTACCAGGCGATGGGCTGGTTGATCGGGGTCTTGCGCACGGTTCCCAGGTTCTTGAAGATGGCCATGCGGAACAGCCAGGTCAGGCAGATCACCGACAGCAGGATATCGTCGAGGCGCAACGTGATGCCGCGCGAGGTCGTGGTGCTGATATGCTCGGCCACCTGCTGGGCGGCCGTAGCGCCGCCGAAATCCAGCTCCGGGGACAGCAGCGTGGACAGGATCAGCAGATACAGCGTCAGCTCCACGCTGGAAAAGGCCACGATGATGACCATCAGCCCCGACAGGATCAGGGCCGGGGTGCGGATCTCCCCCGGTGCCATCAGGTAGGCGGCGTACAGCAGCAGCGCCACCAGCAGCAACGTGATCAGCACGGCCGGCGGAAAGGGGATGCGGACCTGGTTGGGCAGCCTCATGGCTGTTCCCCCGGCTGTCCCTTCCTGTCCTGGTCCATGGGCTGGTAGTCCTTGTTGTACGGGCCATGGAAGCGGTCGGCGCAGGACCGCATCAGTACGACGAGCATGGCCCCGAGCAAGGCGGCGACGATGATCAGCATCAATTGCCGGCGCCGGCGGCGACGGAAGCGGAAGCGGTTAAGATCCCGCTGCATCCTTGCTCCGGCTGAACAGGCCACGGGTCCGCCGCCAGATATTCGCGATGACCTTGCGGACCGTCTCCCCGGCCTCCGAGCCGAGCCACGCCTTCCGCTCATGCGACTTTTCGCCATAGGCATAAGCGTAATAGCGATCCATCTTGTACTTGGCGTAATCGGGCGTCACCTCGCCGCGCACGCCGTTGAGCACCAGGCCCATGACATGGCCGCCGACGTTCTCGATCGTGGACTTGACGCGCTTGAGCGCGCCGCGGACCACGGCGCCGATGTGATAGACGAGCACGACGCCGTCGACCAGCGGCGCCAGGATGGTGGCGTCCGTCGTATGCAGGGTCGGCGGCATGTCGATGACGACCACGTCGTATTCCTTGCGCACCTCGTCCAGGATCCTGCGCATCATCGGTGCCGCCAGCAGGTCCGGAGGATTGGCCTTGACCCGCCCGCTGGTCAGGATGTCCAGCTGATCCAGCCCCGGGGTCAACAGGGCGCTGTCGATGCCCATGTCGCCGAGCATGACGTCGGAGAAACGGCGCACGGCATCCCGCCACCCGATCTGCTCGATCAGGCATTCGCTCAAGCCCGGCTCGCGCTCGATGCCGAAGGTCCGGTGCTGGATCGGCTTGCGCAGGTCCGCGTCGATCAGCAGCACGCGCGCGCCCTGCTGGGCCACGACCACGGCCAGGTTGGCCGCGATCGTCGACTTGCCTTCCTTGATCGTGGCGCTGGTCACGAGGAGCACGCGCTTCTCGCCGCTCTGGGAGAACTGCAGGTTCGTGCGCAGACTCCGGTAGGCCTCCGAGATGGTCGAAGGCGGCGAGAAATGCGTGATCAGGCGGATCTGGCGCTCGAGCTGGGGGCCGGAGGTGGCCAGTCCCTCGACACCCGAGAACAGCTCCACGGCCTCGTCGTCGGACAGGTACGGCACGAAGCCGATCACCGGCAGCTCCAGGAAGGATTCGACCTCCTCGATGGTGCCGATCGACGTATCCATCGTCTCCAGGATCAGGGCGATGATCAGGCCAAGCACCAGGCCGAGGATGCCGCCGGCCGTCGTGGTCTGCATCGAGCGCACGGGATTGATGCGCACCTTCGACAGCATGGCCGGCCGGAGGATCGTGACATCCTGGACCTTCTCGGCCTCCTTGATCAGCACCTCCTGGTACTTCTTCTCCAGCAGGTCGAACAGGTCCTCGTTGATGCGCACCGTCCGCTTCAGGCGCTGCAGTTCGAGCGCCTGCTCGGGCAGGCCCATGTACTGCCGCTCGGTGGCCTCGATGCTGGTCTGGATGTCCGCCATGCGCCGCTTCGTGATCTGCACCTGCCGGGCCAACTCGTCGACCATGCTGCGCAGGATCTCGACCGCCTGTTCCCTGAGCTCGATCATCTGCGGATGCTGATCGGTGAAGTTGGTGGCGAGCTCCGTATGCTTCAGCGCCAGCTCGACCAGGCGCTGGTTCAGGCCGTCGAAATAGGTGCTGACCTTGTCGGGCACGGATACGGCCTGATAGTCCCAGGTATTGCTTTTGACGCGCGCGCGCAGCTGGTCCAGGGCGAAGCGCAGGCTGTTCAGCCGCTGCACCTCGTGGCGGTAGGACAGCTCGAAATCGGCGACCATCTTGCCCATCGCCTCGGAATTGGCGCCGATATCGGACAGGTGGTTGGTCTGCCTGTAATCGCGGACCGCCTCCTCCGACTGGCGCAGGCGATCCTGAACCAGCGTCAGCTGTTGCTGGATGAAATGCTTGGCGTCATAGACGCGGCGGTTCTTCTCCTGGATATTGAAGGACTTGAACTCCTCCGCCACCGCCTGCGCCAGATCGCGGGCCACGTCCGGATAGATCGACACCGCCGTGATCGTGATGATGTTGGTGTCGGACTCCTGCTCGGCGCTGACGTCGTCCTTCAGGGCCATGATCTCGTCCATGTACCGCGGGTTGGCGAGCATCTCCTCGGAGGTCAGGCCCTTGGGAATCCGCCCCATGTGCTCGGCGACCCGCTCCATCAGGGCGAAGGAGTTCACCATCATCAGCTGGGTGCGCATGTTGTCCGTACGCGTCACGGCCCCGCCCTGCAGCAGCAGATCGGCGAGGTTGGTGTCCTGTTCGATCTTGACCGTGGCGCTGGAGCTGTACAGCGGCGGCGGCTGGTTCAGCCACGTGAACAGCCAGCTGAAGAGCGCCATCGACACGGCACAGAAGACGATCATCCAGCGCCGGCGCCGGATGATCTGCCAGTACTCGCCGAGGTTGAGCTCGTAGCCGCTCGTGGCCTGCTGGGTCGCCATCAGGGAAGCTGCTTCTGCAGCGCGCGCACCGTCAGCCATTCCTGGGACACGGACAGCGGCTTGAGCAGCAGGTCCAGTGTCGGGCTGATCTGCTGGATGTAGTGGTTCCAGTTGCCGACGGGGCTGCGCGGCACGATGATCACGTCCTTGTCCTGCAGCGCCACGTTCTGGGTCAGGTCACCCATGGTCATGAAGCGGTTGAACGCCACCGGCAGGATCTCGGGATGGTCGCGGCCGGCACGGATGATGCGGATGTCCTTCAGGTAGGCGGTATCCCCGAAGCCGCCGCTCTTGGAGATCGCATCCAGGAAATTGATGTCGCCGGAGAACTCGACGATGCCGGGCTTCTTGACGTCGCCCAGCACGTACACGCGCCGCTTGGACTGGGCCAGGGACGGGATGAAGATCGTGTCACCGTTGTTCAGGATGGCGTTTTCGCTCCAGTCGCCCTGGCGGATCGCCCGGTCGAGATCGAGCATGACCGTCTGCCCGCCGCGCAGGATCTGCACCTTCGTCAGGTCGGCGTCCTTGGTCGGACCGCCCGCCCGCGACAGGAACTCCACCAGCGATTCCTTGCCGTTGAGATAATAGGTGCCCGGCCCGGTCGGCTGGCGCAGCAGGCTCTGTACCTCGCCGAAGATGCTGACGCTCTTGCTGTGGGGCTTGAGCACCATGACGTCCACGCGCGGATGCTTCTCGTATTTGGACAACAGATGCGTGATCTTCTGCTTGATCTCGGTCGAGGTCAGGCCGCTGACCTTCAGCGCCTCCTGATACGGGAGGGACACCGTGCCGTCCACCTGCACGATGACCTTGTGCACGTCGCTCTTGCCCCCGAGCCAGAACGTGAAGGACAGCTCGTCGCCCGGCCCGACCCGGTATTCGGGAATGCCGTCGATGGTCTTGAACACGTCGTTCTCGCTGACATGGAACAGGTCGCGCTTGGACAGCCCCGGCTCCTTGTCCAGCATGCGCACATGGCTCTGGTCGAAGACGGAGATCCTGACCCGGCGATTCTGCTCGAGCGCGGCCGGGTTCGTTCCCGCCGGCAACGGATGCTCGTCGCCGGCGGCCACGATGCGGATCTGATCCGGACCCACGCCCCTGTGCTTCAGCCAGGCCGCCGCCGCCTCGGCGCGGGCCCGGGAAAGCGCCATATTGTTCGGAAACAGATCGGAATGGACAGGCCGCACGTCGGCCCGTCCCTCGAGGCGGAACAGCAACGGCGCGCCCGTCTTGGGCAGGGCGTCATACCACGACTGCAGCTGCCCGGTGGCGTCGGCGCCGAGTTCCGCCGAGCCGGAGGCAAAGAATACGGACACGGGCTGGCCGACCGGACTGCCCGCGATGCCGACCAGGGGCTGGGCGGCCGCCTGCAGGCCGGACCATACCTCGACGGCCCCGTCGGCGCGCACCGCCGCGATATCGAGATGGCCATTGCCGAACACGTCGCCGAGATCCATGCCCAGGTAATCGCCGAAATCGGGAACCAGCCCCTGCCTGGCGACGAAACGTCCGTTCCCCCAGTTCCAGATGCCGATTCCCTTGCCGTCGGCCGAGGTGGCCACGACCTCGCGCCGGCCGTCGCCGTCCAGGTCGCCGATCCGTACCGATGTCCATGTATGCTTGCGGGTGATGGCATGCCTGGCCCAGCCGGATGCGGTGCCGAACCAGGCCTCGATGCCCTGCTGGTACATGCCGGCCACGATATCCAGGCGACCGTCGCCATCGATATCGCCCACCGTGACCGATTCGGCATCGCCGTCGCCGGGCAGGTTCACCGGGGCCCAGCGGCCGGTGCCGTCTCCCTGCCAGATCTGTACGCCGCCCACTTCACGCCAGACGCCGTCCGTCTTGACCGCGCCCATGCCGCCGCGGCGGGAAGCCACGATGTCGACATGGCCATCGTGGTTGACGTCGGCCACGGCCACGCCGGTGAACTGCCCGCTGACCATGGGACCGACCGACGCGAACCAGCCGCCGTGGCCGTCGTTGAGCCAGACGTAGATGCCGCCGGCCGGCGGCGCATCCTTTCGCACGGCCACGATGTCCGGCCAGCCGTCCTCGTTGACGTCGGCCAGCTTGGCGTCGTAGAAGATGCCGGTATCCACGGGGGAGGCGAGTTGCCGCCAGTGATGGTCCTTGGCATCGCGGGTCCAGATCTGCAGGCCCTTCTGGTCGCCATCGCCGCCGATCAGGATGTCCGGATGGCCGTCGCGGTTCACATCGCCGACACAGATGAAGCGGGGCTTGATGCCGCTGCGCGGCCCGATCTGGGATGCCCACCGGCCCTTCCCGTCTCCGGCCTCGATGCGGACGCCTTCATTGTCTCCCCGCCCCCCGATCAGCAGGTCCAGCTTGCCGTCCTGGTCCAGATCCGCAAAACGAACCGCACGCGAGGATTCGACGCGCTGGGGACCGATCTGGTGCATGGAATACCCGGCACGGGCCTGGGCAGTGCCGGCTAGGCGGAAGGTCGGTTCGGGAACGACGGTATGACAGGCCGACAGCAGCACCAGGGTAGCCGCCATCACCGCCCAACGCGTACCTGATGATCCCATTCCCGTCATGGTGACAGTCAACACCAAACCGACGAATCAGTCAATGGAAGTCTTGCGTTGAATTTTTCATACTTTTCAATATTATACAACCACTTCTTTCTGTACTTCTTCACTTGACTTCTGTTATATCCTTCCCGCATAGTTTTTAGCCATGATGGATTCGTGCCGTCGGATCACCCGGAAAGCCGCGTTGCCCCATGCCTTTCGCATTCGGGCCGACGCCGGTTTTGCCGGGAAATCAGTAACATGGCCCGATCCATCGCCGGTACGGCGGTCCGACGCCGCCGGATCCAGGCCGGCGTAGTCCCATGTACCTGGAATACTGGCATCTGAAGGATTTCCCGTTCGATAACTCGACCGGAGACCGGTACTTTTTCGAGTCCCCCCAGCACCAGACCGCATACGAGGATCTGATGGACGGCATCCAGCGGCGCAAGGGTGTGATCCTGCTGACCGGCGAGATCGGCTGCGGCAAGTCCACGTTGCTGCAGCGGGCGCTGCTTTCCCTGCCGGCGAGCGAATACGACATCGCCCTGATCGCCTACCCCAGGCTGGAGCCGGGGGAAATGCTGGCCGAGGTCGCACGCCAACTCGGGATCCACGAGACATCGAAGGAAACCCGCGTCCTGCTGCATCGCATCCAGGATCTGCTGGCCGTCAATGCCGAGCAGAATCGCCACACCCTGATCTGCATCGACGAGGCCCAGAGCATCCCCGACCTCGAAACCTTCGAGGAGCTGCGCCTGTTGCTGAATTTCCAGCTGGACGGGCGTTTTTTGATCACCCTGATCTTTGTCGGCCAGCCGGAACTGTCGACCATGGTCGCCGAACTGCCGCCGCTGCGCCAGCGCATCGCCCTGGCCCTGCACCTGCGCCCCTTCGATCTGGAGGGGACCACGCACTACATCCTGCATCGCCTGCGCATGGCCGGTTACAACAGCCCATTTCTGACCCGCCAGGCCGTCGAAAACATCCATCGCCTGACGGAAGGCGTGCCGCGGCGCATCAACCACCTGATGGACAGCTGCCTGGTCATGGGCATGCGCAAGCAGGTCAACCGCATCGATAGCGCCCTAGTCTCGGACGCGGCGCAGAGGTATGCTCTGGTATGAGCACCTACATCGACATGCTGCGTGCCCATCGGGCCAAGCTCAAGGCGGCCGCCGAAAAATCCGAAGACGCCCCCGGCACAGCGCCCGCCGAGGATCAGCTGCAGCCCGCTGCCCCGCAGGAAACGCCGCTGCTGTCGAACGATGATGGCGCACCAGAATCATCCATGCCTGGCTCGCCGCTGGACGACGAGATTTCCGATCTCGCCCGCACGGCCATGCAGCAGGTGGCTGACGAATCGTCCGCAACCTCGTCCCGCGACGCGTCGACGTATATCGACATGCTGCGCACGCATCAGGAACGGGCCGGTGTTGCCGGACCGGCAACGCCTGCGCCGCCAACGCTGGCGGAAGAGCCGGTACAGCAACCACCCCAAGCCATGATGCAGGAAGAATCCCCGCAAGCACCCGCCGATGCGGACGATGCGGATGCATTCGGATCCGGCTCGCCCCTGGCGGACGAGTCTGCCGACCAGCCGACGCACAAGAACCCGGACCTGACGGAAACGATCAGCGCCACCGCCCAGGCCGCATGGCTGTCCACCTGTGTGGCGCTGCTGCTGCGCATCTACGAGGAAGCCGGGCACAACCACCCGTCGGACCTATCGCCGCTGCTGATGCATCTTGGGAAGTTCACCGATGCCGTCTACGAGGATGCCGAGCGTCTGAACGCCCTCGAGCTGGAGATCTCCAACCATATCGATGAATTCCGCGACCGCCACATCACCTGCGGCGACCTGCTGGAAAAGGCCGTCATGATGATGCTCTACGGCATCAAGGTCTGCATGCAGATGCACATGGAGCCGCAGGAGATGACGCGCCATGTGGCCGCATCGATGCTGCACAACATCGGCATGGCCCTGATCCTCGTCGACACCCGGCTGAAGGAAAGCACCCTGAACGACGTCGAACGCGCCCTGATCCGCAAGACGCCCGCGAAGAGTCTCGAATACCTCAGGGACTGCGGCGTGACGGACCCGATACTGCTGCAGGCCGCCGAGCAGGCCCAGGAGCGTTTCGACGGCAGCGGCCCACACGGCCTGTCCGGTACCGACATCGCACTCAGCGCCAGGATCACCGGGCTGTTGTCGATGTTCGAGGCCCTGGTGCATTTCCGCTCCTACCGGGAACGCCTGCTTCCGCGTGATGCGATCCGGGAGCTGGTGAACCGGTACAAGAACCAGTTCGACCCGGCGATCCTGAAGGTGCTGATCGAATCCGTGTCCCTGTATCCCGTCGGCACCTATGTCCAGCTCAATTCGGGCGACGTGGGCCAGGTGATCCGGGTCCAGACCCGCCTGCCTCTGCGGCCGCGGGTGCTGCTGACGCTGGATCGGCACGGCAACAAGATCCATCCCCGGGAGGTCGACCTGCGCGAACAGCCGAACCTGATGGTGCAACGCTGCATGTATGCGGCGGGACTGGCATCGCTGAAGCAGGCAGGGAACAAGGGCTGATGGACACCGACACCGACGACACACCCCTGCCGATCCGAAGGGAGCGGAAGGCCAAGAGCGAAAATGAGCAGCTGGAGGTCTACGCGGATCTGGTCCGGATCTACCCCGACAACCCCTCGTATCTGCGCCGCTATGCGGAGCTATTGCTCGAGGCCGGCCGGGCCACGACGGCCACCGAGGTCCTGCGCCGCCTGCATCAGCAGCTGACCGAACAGCATCAGGACGACAAGGCCCGCCAGCTGGTGCGGGAGTTCCCGATCATCGGCAAGGTGATCGCCCCGGATGAAGAGGGTGTGGATGATCCGATGATGCAGATCCTCGAGGGAAATCTCGGCCGGCTCTGGACGCTGGCCAATCAGCGCAAGGTCCGCGAAGGGCGTCATATCTGCCGCGAAGGGGAATTCGGCGACACGATGTTCATCGTCATCAAGGGCGAGGTAGCCGTGTTCAAGAAGGACGAACGCGGTCGCGCCATCCTGCTGAACCTGATCAAGGAAGGCGACATCGTCGGGGAAGGAGCCTTCCTGAATCCCGGTCCGCGCGGCGCGGATGTCGTGGCCAACAAGGACAGCGTCGTCATCGAGCTTCCGCGCAAGAAGACCCTGGAATTCGTCCTCAACCACCCCCACCTGCAGCAGGGGCTCGAGATCAAGGCCGAACTGCGCCATATGACCGGGCTGATCTCGGTCAACGGGGTGCTGCGGGACATCCCCATGCACATGCGCCAGCACCTGGCCGGTGAGGCCCGCATCAAGCATTACCCGTCCAGGACCATGATCCATCACGCCGGCGAAGAGCTGACGGAGGTGGACATGCTGCTGCGCGGCAAGGCGGCCTATGTGATGAAAAACGGCGCCGGGGAGCGCTCCATCCTCGAATCGCTGCGCATCGGCGAGCTGATCGGCGACACCTCCGCCCTGTTCAAGGCCTCCTGTCCGGCCGACCTGATGGCCCTGGAATACGTGTCCATGGCCCATATCCCCTACGCGGCCTTCAAGAACGTGGTCGAGGCCTATCCTCCGCTCAGGGAGGACCTGTTCCGGCATGCTGAGGAGCAACGCGCGCGCTTCATGCGTCAGGTCAGCAGGAAGCCCCGTGGCTGAACCCGCCGATCAGGACAACCTGTCGCGCAAGGCGGCGATGTACCAGCAGCTGACCCTGGTCTACCCGGAGGACACGCGCTATCCGCGGCGGTATGCGGAGCTCCTGCTGCAGCTCGGCCAGGATATCAAGGCCAAGATGGTGCTGGACAAGTTGCGCAAGCGTTTCGAACAGCTCGACAGGACGAACGACGCCCGAGCCCTCGAACAGCTCCAGAAACTGATCGGCAATTCCGACGAGGCGTACCCCCCGGCGACCACCAGCCCCCTGCTCCCCTATGCCGGCAGCAAGTCCTGGCCGATGTTCGGGGAACGTCCGAAAGAGATAAAAGTCAGCGAGGGAAGCTATCTGATCCGCAAGGGCGGTAGTGACGAACACGTCTACGTGCTGCTGGAGGGAGAGCTGTCGATCTGGCTGCCCGGCGAGGATGGCAAGCCGGCCACACTGGTCGATATCCTGCAAAAGGGGCAGACCGTCGGCGAAGGCGCCATACTCGACGGCGTGGCCCGCAATGCCGATATCCTGGCCAACAGCGATTCCACCCTGATCCGCTTCAGCCCGAAGCTGATCACGCGCCTGTTCCTCGATCACCCGGAGATCGAGGTGTCGGTGCGCAACGAGCACAGCATCCGCCAGCGCATGCTGATGCTCAGCGGCACCCCGGTCATGGCCACGGTGCCCGCCACACTGCGGCGGACCCTGGCGGAACGGGCGAAAACGAACCGCTACGAGATGTTCCAGCTGATCACCGAGGCGGGAAAACCCATCCGGGAGGTCGGCTTCCTGATCTCCGGCAAGGCCCGCCGCATGACCGACGACAAGGAAGGCAACAGCCACCTGTTCGATTCCCTGAAACCCGGGCAGATGATCGCCAACGAGGCGGCATTGCTCACCGGCTCCGTGCTCGGCTCCGACACCTTCCTGACCTCGATCGTGGCCATGGAGGATTGCATCGTGCTGACGCTGCCGATCGATATCTTCCGCCAGGCGCTGGATGCCCATCCGCCGCTGCTGGCCGCCATGCTGCGCCAGGCGAGCCACGCCCTGACGGGCACCATTCAGGTCATCAACAAGATCAACAAGACCCCGCAGCCGAAGTAGGCCGGCGCATCACGCCGCAGGCGGCCGGCGGATCAGATCGTGCACCGACACCACCCGGTCGATGAACAGGATGCCGTCCAGGTGATCGGCCTCGTGCTGGATGACCCGGGCCTCGAAGCCCGTGGTCTCCAGCTGCTGCCACTGCCCCGATCCGTCCTGATAGCGTACACGGATCTCGGTGGCCCGCGGCACCATGCCGACCCAGTCCGGCACCGACAGGCAGCCTTCCCGGCCGAGCACCTGCCGCCCGCCGGGCTCGATCTCGGGATTGATCAGATGAAGCAGCCCGTGGTTGCGGCACGGTCGCCGGGCCAGCCGGCAGTCGACGATGACCGCCCGCATCGGCCAGCCGATCTGCGGCGCGGCGATGCCGACGCCGCCCGGTCCGGCGCGCATGGCCCGTTCCAGCTCGGCGAGCATGTCGGCGGTTTGCTGATCAAAGCGGGTCACCGGCTCCGACCGCACCCGCAAGCGCGGATCGGGCAGGGTCAGCACGGGGGATGGCAAACGTCAGAGCACCGCTTCGTCGATGTCGTGCACGGCGATGTCCACGCCCAGCCGGGACGCCACGGGCCCGAGGGCGTCGCGCAAGGCCTGGCACCGCCCTCCCGTATGCACCTCCAGCGCCATCATGTACACCGCCTGCTCCCCGCTTCCGTGCATGCGCGTCGACAGGTCGACCACCGAGCCGCCGCTGGCGGCCACCACCTCGGTCACGGCATGCACGATGCCCATGCGATCGGCGCCGTGCACGGTCACGACGCAGTCCGGGTCGGCGGATTCCGCGCCGGCCTCCTCATCGCTGACCGGCTGCGACTGGATGGTCAGACCGGTGCGCTGTTCCAGCTCGGCCAGGGCGCCCTTGAGGCCGCCGAGGCCGGCCTGCTCCGGCAGGCGCACGATCAGCATCATCGTGAACCTGCCCCGCAATGCCGCCATCGACGAATCCTCGATATTGGCATCCAGGTGCAGCAGGGCCTCGGCCACGTCGCGGACAATCCCCGGACGGTCATGCCCCGAAACGGACAGCAGAACGTATGGCATGGATCTCCTCCCCCCGGTTTCGGTCCACGGCAAGCATGGCCGTCCGGACGGTAAAAGTCGATGGCCTGATCAGACGGTGAACGATATCCCGCAGCCGCATTCGCCCTTCTTGTTCGGATTGATGAACACGAAGGCCGAGGACAGCAGATCCTGCTGGAAATCGACCCGCACGCCCTTCAGGGCCGCGGCATAGGACGCGTCGTCGACATACAGGTCGAAGCCGTCGAAATGCCGTACCAGGTCTCCGGCCTCGGGTGCCGGCGCATAGGCCATGACATACTCGTAGCCGGAACATCCGGCCTGGCGCACGCTGAGGCGGATACCGCCGCCGGCGGCATCGCCCGCTTCCTGGCTAAGCACCTTCAGCGCCTGGCTGCGAGCCGCGTCGGTGAATTCAATATCGGGAACCATGGGCATCGTCTCCATTCCTTGTGTGATGATCAGGCCGTGCGCCTGAGCCCTGCCATCGACTGCAGGCGGCCGTATGCCGCCTCGATCGCGTCGATCAGCGCCTGGACATCCTCCATGGCATTGCCGGGGCCGAAGCTGATGCGCAGGCTGCTCCGTGCCTCGTCGACGGATGCGCCCATCGCCAGCAGCACGTGCGAGGGCTCGCGCTTGCCGGACGAGCAGGCGGAACCGGAGGCGACCGCGAAGCCGCCCAGGTCCAGCTGCATCAGCAGCGTCTCGCCGTCCATGCCGGGCAGGTGGACCATACTGGTGTTCGGCAGGCGCGGGGCCTCGGATGCGAACACGCGTGCGCCGGGAACCCGGGCCAGCAGCCCGCCCTCGAACGCGTCACGCAAGGGGCGGGTCGCCTCGAAATCGATCCCGCCGAGCGCGGCCGCGAAACCGGCGATCCCCGGCGCGTTCTCGGTGCCGGAACGCCGCTTGCGCTCCTGGCCGCCGCCCGGCGCCAGCTCCTGCAGGGCCTGCCCGCGGCGCACGATGAGAGCGCCGACGCCCTTCGGTCCGCCGATCTTGTGCGCGGACAGGGTCACGAAATCGGCATCCCAGCCCTTGAGGTCCAGGGGCAACTTCCCGAGGGCCTGCACCGCATCCACGAGCACGGGAACGCCCATGGCGCGGCAATGCGCGCTGACCGGTCCGACCGGCTGCAGTGCACCCGTCTCGTTGTTGGCCGCCATCATGCACACCAGGCGCGTATCGGCATCGATCGCCGCTTGCATGGCCTCGGCCGCCACCACACCATCCCGGCCGGGCCGCACGCGTACCAGCTCCCAGCCCTGGCGCTCGAAACGCTCCAGCGGGCGCAGCACCGACGGATGCTCGATCGCCGTCGTGACGATGCGCGCGGGCTCCCGGCCGAACAGCGTGCCGAAGATCGCCAGGTTATTGGCCTCGGTGCCGCCGGAGGTGAACACCACCGCCCCGGACTCGGCCCCGACATGGGCCGCCAGGGCATCGCGCGCGTCGTCAAGGACGCGGCGGGCGGCGCGGCCGGCCCAATGCAGGCTCGACGGGTTGCCGAAGGCCTCGCGACTGGTCTGCATCACCGCCGACAGCGCCGCATCGGTGGCGGCGCAGGTGGCGTTGAAATCAAGATAGCGTTGACGCAAGCCTCGGCTCCATGGTCACGGGCACCGCATTCGTTTCCTCGTCGTCATCCACGAGGTAGTGCTCGACCGGAGGAAGATCGATGGCATCCAGCCGCACATTCTTGTCGACCACCTGCTGGATGGTCACCACATCGAGGAAACGGTAGATATGCTTGCCGAGCGCCATCCACAGGTTGTGGGTGGAACAGCGGTTGCCGCGATGGCAGCCGCGCATGGCGTTGACGCACTTGGTGGCCTTGACCTCTTCATCGACGGCGCGGATCACGTCCGATACCGAGATGTTCGCGGGATCATCGTTGAGCAGGTAACCGCCACCGGGACCGCGGACGGAGCGTACGAGCCCGCCCTCGCGCAGGCGACGGAACAGCTGTTCGAGATACGACAGGGAAATGAACTGGCGTTCGGCAATCGCCGCCAACGTCACCGGGCCTTCCTGCTGGTGCATGGCCAGATCCACCATGGCCGAAACGGCATATCGTCCTTTACTTGTCAAACGCATGAATACCTCCGAAGGGAAAAACCCCACTCGGCCCTATGGTCATATACCGTACTTTTTTAGTCAAGTATTAGGGGTACTGCTAGATGTCGCTGCCGAAGAAACGGTCCAGTTCCTTGTGCTCTTTCTCCATGTCCGCCGCCAGCTTCTTGTCCGAGGCATCCGTCCGGCGCCCGGGATGGATGGCATCGACACGCGCGTTGACGTCATCGACCATCTGCACCACGT
>Ga0315540_10000844_pt1 | contig 17537 bp, 16 predicted proteins | sample SalMarSW160110MG_FD_203677 | JGI IMG/M metagenome (GOLD analysis project Ga0315540, IMG submission 203677) | Salt marsh sediment microbial communities from the Plum Island Ecosystem LTER, Massachusetts, United States - Salt Marsh Sediment SW1601-10 ...
CCGGAACTCTGTGGTAATAGCAGCCGCTCCGATTCTGGGACTCGCGCCGACGTTCTCTTCTGCCCATGCGTTCGACCTTAACGGTGCCTGGGCGAGCGATACGAAATTTTGCATCTTCGAACGAAAAGGGAAGGCACTTTCGTTTCGACGCGAATCGGAGCTTCACGGCAGCGGATTCATTATTGACGGAAATACGATCAGAGGCAAAGCCGCGAAATGCGCCATCAAGGCCCGCAAGGATGCTGGTGAGATCATTAACCTCGTCGCCTCCTGCGCGACCGACATCATGTTGTCGGACGTACAGTTCAGCATGCGGATCATCAACGACAACAAGGTCTCCCGGATCTTTCCGGGAATGGAGGGTATGGAATTGACCTATGATCGCTGTCCGTTATGAACAGATACTCGTCGACAAGCGCAGCTCTCGCGCGCCGACCGACTGAACCCGTAACGTTCCGTTATCTCCGTCCGGAGCGATTGCTCGGTGCGGGATGGCGGACAGTCGGTTTCCAGTCCTTGAGACTCGCCTTCAATTCCGCGGCGGCGGCCTTGTCCATGTGAGGCCCGAGAAGATTCGAAACCGCATAGGCCACCTGTTTATATTCCTCTTCACACCCCTCGGCACGTTCTTTGGGCAAATATCCTTTCTCCACGACATCAGAGAACACCTTCGGTTTTGCGCCATAAGCGATGCAGACCAGATTGAAGAAGCGCTGGGCTGGCAGTCCGTGCTCGTTGGCGAACGCTTCACGATTGGCCCTGGTGCGTTTAGCCTCGGTCGCCAGATTATACGCGACGCCTCCGATTGTTCGACGTGCCGATTCATCCCCGAATTGAAGCAAGGTGTATGCCGCCACCTGGTCGGCCGCGTCCTCCTCTCGGCCAAGGATCGGGATCTTGTACACGTCAAACAGCGCGTGAGCGGCTTCGTGCACGAATGTCTCGACGACCGGCCCAATTGCGGCGTCATCCGGGGTGACGCCGGCGGACGTGACCCGCTTCGGGGCGAACCGCCGAGCTTCCTCGATATACTCGTAGCAAACCGTGATCATCCGATCGTCGGGGTCATACCAGGCGTTGGCCACACCGTCGCACCCCGCCAGCTTGAACCCGAAGGGCTTCGCCATGGGAAAGATGCGAAAAAGCTCCTGGAACTTCTCCAGGACACGATTCGATTTCATCGTTTCGTATATTGGCTGGTGGGCCGGATTGGCCGGAGCGACATATTCGATCGGGATCGGCTTCCCGTTTGCCGCGTCTTGCGCCTCGCAGGCGAAACCCAGCAAAGGCAGCAACAAAGCAGCGATGCAGGTTGAAACGATTGCGCGCATGGCTCAGCCCCATCGCAAGGTGACACCGATATCGCCGGGCATGCCGCCGGGCCAGTCGATGATCTGAAACTTGATCTTGTATCCGCGCGGACGCAGATAGTCATACCACAACTGATAGACTTCCTTTGGAATGCCGGTGAGCGTCTTTTCCCAGCCCGACTCCAGCTGATTGATCGCGCGTCCGTGGTCCGTGCACAGCTGGTTGGGAAAACGATAAACCAGCATCTCGGTACTGCCACTGGCCATTGCCCGCCCGATCACCTTGGCGGCGAGCTCGATTTTTTCCTCCTCCGACAGGCCTGAAGGTTTCGACAGGCGCTCCATCTCCGCCCTCTTCTGGGCTTCCTCCTGGGCATGCTTGCGGAAGGACTCGGCAGCCTTCTCGGCTTCTGCCATGGCGATCTGCTGCATGAGCTGGTCGGCAGAGGGTATTAGATCATCAAGGTTAGTAGCCATGTCGCGCTCCCATTACGATCTGCTGACATGCCATTAGAACTGCTGCAGCCGGATCATTATTGGCCCTGCGCAAGGAGTCCAGGCCCGGCGTGTATTTGGGTCATCACGAAATCCGCGGTGTCGCGAATGTGTGCTTCAACTGTTCTTCAGTCGGGGCAGCAAAAGACCTCGTAGGGTGAAATAAGTGGAGCGGCCGCCAAAGACCGACTCCGCAACTGTCGGCGGCGGCATCGTTGGTCAGCTCCGCCGAGCAGAGCGCGGCAATCACGATGAGGACGAGCGGCACCAGGCCGGGATGGTGCATGGCGGCGATGCGCGCGCCGATCGCGTGCGAGATGCCGGAATCATAAAGCGTCGCGGCGATGACGAAAACGCCGAGTAGATCGGCGATCACGTTCCAGTCGATCGCCCGGAAGGCGGAGCCCGGCTTAATTTCTCCCAGCAGCAGCAGAATGACCGCGCCCGCCACCCTGATGTGCCAGATGCGTAAGCTCGACGGGAGCCATTGGCGGATCGCGATTAGAAAGAGGATCAAGCAGGAAACAACAAGGCTTGCTGTGATCATCGGGCCGAATTGAACGGTGCAAAAGTGTCAATCAAAAGCGCGCCTGATCGGTGTAATGCCACCGTATTTGCCAAATATTTCTTTATGCGGCGCCTTTCGAGCCGAATTGGTCGTGCTATCTTTATGTCTTGTTCATGCCGAGCTGCGAACCTGCGCGGCGCCCACATCGCCGCGCGCAGGAGGATGGATGGCATCGAAAACAACGCTGCAATGGCCGTTGCTCGGCACAAATTTTTTCGCCGGCGATGTGGTGTCTGGCCTCGGCCCCTATCTCGCGATCTATCTGCTTTCGGCCTATCACTGGAAACCAGGCGGCATCGGCATGGCGCTTGCCGCCGGTTCGATCACGACCGTGATCATACAGACGCCAGCGGGCGCCTTCATCGACGCGACCTACTGGAAGCGGACCGTGCTGGCGGTGTGCGCGACCTTGATCGGCATCTCCGCCGCGCTCATTGTCCTCGCCAACAACCAGTCCTTGATTATCTATGGTGCGCAGATCGCCATCGGCGCCGCCTGCGCGTTTCTTGGTCCGGGCATCGCCGCCGTCACGCTCGGGTTGGTCGGTCCAGATCGCTTCACCGCGCAGACCAGCGCGAACCAGGCGTGGAACCATGCCGGCAACGTGTTTGGCGCAGCCGTGGGCGCCGCGCTTGCGATCTGGTGGGTGCCGGCCGGCGTGTTCTGGCTAATCACCGCCATGGCGGTGGGCATGCTGGTCAGCATCGCGATGATCGACGGCAAGGCGATCAATCATGACGTCGCGCGCGGTGGGATCACCGAAACGCCCGCCGACAACGATGGCCAACCGTCGGGGCTCCTGACATTGCTCAGCGACCGTCGGCTGGTGGTTTTCGCGGTATCGGTGGTGCTGTTTCACTTCGCTAACGCGGCGATGCTGCCGCTGGTGAGCCAGAAGCTGGCGACCGGCAGCGATACCGGCCTTGGCTTTGCCTTCACCTCGGCCTGCATCGTGGCGGCGCAATTCTTCATGATCCCGATGGCGCTGCTATGCGGCGCGCGTGCCGACGTGTGGGGGCGCAAGCCGCTGTTTCTTGCCGCCTTTGCCATTCTGCCGATCCGCGGCGTGCTTTATACGCTGCACGACAACGCCTATTTCCTGGTCGGCGTGCAATCGCTTGACGGTCTCGCCAACGGCATTTTCGGCATGATCTTTCTGCTGATCCTGGCTGACGTCACCCAGGGCACCGGCCGCTTCAATGTGGCGCAAGGCGCACTGACCACGCTGATCGGCGTCGGCGCCTCGTTGAGCAACGTGATCGCGGGCTGGATCGTGCAATTCGGCGGCTATTCGGCGGGTTTCTTGTTCCTTGCCGCCGTGGCGATGATCGGCGCGCTGCTGTTCGGCCTGCTGATGCCGGAGACCGCGCCCACGCTGCAGCGCAAGGGCGACGCTGACCTTCGCAGCGATTCCGCCGGCGGTGGCGCGACCGCTGTTTCTTAGCGCGGTGGCCGCCGCACGGGACATGCCATTCCGCGGGCTTTACGTGGCGATGATGGGCTCGATTGCACCGATCCGTCGTTGAAAAAAGCACGCGCCAAAGGCGGAAATCGCCTTCTCCGCATCGCCCGATGTGGTCCATTCGCCGCTCCGTGACAGGATTCAGCAAAGCGCTACAATGCCGGCATGCGTCAGGCGCTGAAACGTCATCCGCACTCGCTCTGCTTCGCAGCAACGCACATCGAGGTGGAGATCGCGCGTCCGCGCGCCGATCGTCTTATCCTGTCCTACGTTGTCACGGGGACAGTCAGCGATATCTGCTTGCCGGCTGTCACAAAGCTTGTGCGCAGTGACGAGCTTTGGCGGCACACCTGCTTCGAGGCCTTTATCGGCGCTTTCGAGGGATCGGCGTATTACGAATTCAACTTCGCGCCGTCGACCCGATGGGCGGCCTATCGGTTCACCGGCTACCGGAATGGCATGGTCGTGGCACCCGAGATCGGCGCGCCCGAGATCGACATGCAATCAAGCCCCGATCGCTATACTTTACGGGCAACCCTTGCGCTGGGCTGCTTGTCGGCGCTGCCGCACGACGCGCCATGGCGTCTGGGCTTGTCGGTGGTGATCGAGGAGATGAGTGGCCGACTGTCATATTGGGCGCTGGCGCACCCGCCGGGCCCGCCGGACTTCCATCACGCCGATTGCTTTACGCATGAATTGCCCTCGGCGCAGAGCCTGTCCGCGAAAACCGCGAGCTGACTCCCGGGAACCATCATGCGCCAACAGAGGTTGGCATCGCGATGAAGCTTGGCATCGATCGGCTGATTGCAGAACCGGCTTTGCGTGCGCCTCTCAGGGCCAAGCGCGTCGCTTTGCTCGCCCATCCGGCGTCCGTCACCAAAGACCTGACGCATGCGCTCGATGCGCTCGCCGCTTGCGACGACGTGGCCATCGCCGCCGCTTTCGGTCCGCAGCACGGCCTGCGCGGCGATAAGCAGGACAACATGATCGAATCGCCGGATTTTTCCGATCCGGTGCACGGCATTCCGGTCTTCAGCCTCTATGGCGAGGTGCGCCGGCCGACCGACGCGATGATGGATACCTTCGATGTGCTGCTCGTCGATCTGCAGGACCTGGGGTGCCGCATCTATACCTTCATCACGACGCTGCGCTATGTGCTTGAGGCGGCATCACGGCATGGCAAGGCGGTGTGGGTGCTCGACCGGCCCAATCCGATTGGACGACCGGTCGAAGGCTTGATGCTGCGCCCCGGTTGGGAAAGCTTCGTCGGCGCTGGTCCCCTGCCGATGCGTCATGGGCTCACGCTTGGCGAGTTTGGCCTGTGGTTCGTCGACGCGCTCAAGCTCGATGTCGACTATCGCATGATTGCGATGGAGGGTTGGCAGCCCGAAGCCGCGCCGGGATTCGGTTGGCCGCTCGGCGAGCGCGCGTGGATCAATCCCAGTCCCAACGCGCCGAATCTGTGGATGGCGCGCGCCTATGCCGGCACGGTGCTGATCGAGGGCACGACGCTGTCGGAAGGGCGCGGCACCACGCGGCCGCTCGAAGGGTTCGGTGCGCCCGATATCGATGCGCGGACCCTGATGCGGGAGATGGCCTCACTTGCGCCGTCGTGGCTTCAAGGTTGTCGCTTGCGCGAGTGCTGGTTCGAGCCGACGTTTCACAAGCATGCGGGCATGCTCTGCCACGGCATGCAGATTCACACCGAAGGCCCGCACTACGACCACCAGGCGTTCAAGCCCTGGCGCCTGCAGGCGCTTGCCTTCAAGGCGATCCGCCGGCTGTATCCCGACTACCCGCTGTGGCGCGATTTCGCTTACGAATACGAGCTTGGCAGGCTCGCGATCGATGTCATCAATGGCAGCCCGCTGTTGCGCGAATGGGTCGACGATGCGTCAGCGACAGCGCACGACCTCGACGCGCTGGTGCTGGCGGATGAGCAGGCCTGGTCACGCGAGCGGCAAGACTACCTGCGGTACTGAGTTAATTCCGTTCCATTAAGAAAGCGTACGGCACGCGCGCCGAGAACTGCGTACGCTTCACGCCTTCGCATGCAGGAACGAATAGAGGCGCTCGACCGCGCCTCTGAATGCATCGGAGTCGCGCGCCAGGTTGATGCGGAAGCAGAAGCCGCTGCGCTCGTCAAAACCACTGCGAAATCCCGGAATCAATAGGCATCCCGTCGCTGCCAAAATCTCTTCGAGAAAATCGATCCGGTGCCGGAGCTCGGCGTCAAGGCGGGGCAAATAAGTCATGATGAAGTGCCCTTCGGAAGCGGAATCGATGGCCACGGTTCCATCGAATCCGCGAACCAGATCGATATGCCATTCCCTGGTCTTGCACAGCAGTCGCGCAAAGGCGGCCCGGCATTCGTCAAAGGACGTCGTGACGAAATGCTGAACGGCAATCGTCGCCGACAGGCTCAACCCGCCCGACAGCACGTCAGCCCAGTCCTCCAGCGTCGGCTGATGCCGCGGATGCGCGACGACGGCAGAGAATTTCATGCCGTTCATGCAGATCGATTTGTGTGGCGTATAGATCCCAACGAAGTTTTCGTGACCGCCAAGTGCTTGCGCGACGGCGGTCGGTCGCAGCGCCAGCGACTCGTCGGCGACGATGAACGTCCCGGCATCCGCGATCTGCCGCAGCACGTCGCAGTTTTGCTCGAGCGTATACAGGCCGGTGCTGTAGACCGGGTTGGTGAGCCATAAAGCCTCGCCGGGCTGCGCATCGAGCCCGGCGGGAAGCTGGTAGACGCCGTCGGCGCTGCGCTCGAGCGGCGCTTCTTTGACGACCATCCCTAATCGGCGCAGGCTGTGTGCGGTCGTAAAATAGGAGGGCGACAGCAGCGTGACTTCCGCAACTCCGTGCAGCTTGAGCCAGTTCGCGACGGTCGATATCGAGGTCGTCCCGTTTTCTGTGATCAGCGCGCCGACGTTTTGGCTTTCGAATCCCAATTTACGCAGGACAGCCTGGATCGCCGGCAGCCCCTGAGAATAACGATAAGGCATCGGATCGCAGGTCTGCAGACAGGTGAGCGGATCGAACAGCAACGCAGGCGCGACGACGGCATGCAGGCTGCATAAAAAATCGTCCGACGGATTCCAGTGTGAAATATTGACCGGCGGCCTGCCATGGCTCGCCTGCCATCGAGCCGCCATCGCCTCGATCTCGTCGATCAAGATCTTTTCGGGCAGACGCGGCACGGTCGGACCCAACGAGAACAGCAAGGACTTGCTCCAACCGTCGGCAACTGTGCCCGGCGCACAGAGACACTATCCGTTTGTACGTACGATCGGCCGGCATTGTTACACGCCGCCGTGACGTCGTTTCGAGGGTGAATCCGTTACCCGCGCGCGACCGTCGAGGACGCGCGCGCCCCGCCCGGATTGTACGGGGCACCCGGCTTGTCAGTTTCCTCATCAGGGCGACGCGTTCGACAACGCCTCAGGCGCCGGCAAGTTCGGCCATGCCCTGGCTGAAATTTACCTGCGGCTGCCAGTTCAGTTCGCGGCGCAATCGCGAAGAGTCGGCAGTGATGTGGCGGACGTCCCCGAGGCGATACTGCCCGGTCACCGTCGGCCGTGGTCCCTTCAAGGCCTGCGCCAGGGTCTCTGCCATTTCGCCCACCGTGCGCGGCGTGTCAGAACCCACGTTGAGGGCGCGAACGCCGTCGCGGTGCTGCTCGCAGGCCAGCACGGTTGCCGCCGCAACATCGCGGACATGGATGAAATCACGTCGCTGTCGGCCGTCCTCGAACACCCTGGGCGATTGCCCCCGCCGCAAGGCGGAGGTGAAGATTGCGGCCACCCCTGCATAGGGCGTGTCGCGCGGCATGCCCGGCCCATAGACATTGTGATAGCGCAGCGCCGCCACCGCGCCGCCGGTCGCGCGAGCCCAGGTCGTGGCATAGAGTTCTTGCGCCAGCTTGCTGATCGCATAAGCATTGCGCGGATCGGGCGGCGCGCTTTCGTCGATCAGTTCCGGCGCCAGCGGCTGGCCGCAGACCGGGCACGGCGGCTCGAATTGGCCCGCCGCCAGGGCCGCTTCGCTGCGCGGCAAAGGCCTGACGGCACCATGCTCGGCGCATCGACCCAAACCCTCGCCGTAAATCACCATCGAACTCGCGAGCGTCAGCCGTGTGACGCCGGCGCGCGCCATGCTGGCGAGCAGCACCGCCGTGCCCGCATCGTTCGACGACGCATAGTCGGGCAGATCGCCGACATCAACGCCGAGACCGACCTTCGCCGCGAGATGCAAGACGGCGTCCCTGCCCTGCACCGCCTGATCAACGGCAGCGGTATCGCGGACATCGGCGACGGTCACATCCACGCCTTCGATCCTGCGCTCAGCGTCTTCGCCATGTACGTCGGAGCGCAGCGAATCGAGGACGCGCACGTCGTGCCCGCGGGCAAGAAGCTGGCGTAAAACATGTCGGCCGATAAATCCCGCGCCACCGGTCAGAAGAACGCGCATCGCTCAAATCACCTCCGAGTCGAATGAAAAGCTCAACGCTGCGTCCCTGTGCGTTGCGCGACGAACAGGCGCACAAAGGTGCTCGCAATCTTCCAGGCCGCCTGCAGCCCGGCAACGAGATTGCCCGACACTTTCGACATGCCGCCACGCCGCCGGCGATGGTCGACCGGAATCTCGAGGACGCGCAAACCGGCGGCGGCGACGCGCATCTGCATTTCAAGATTCCAGCCGTAGGTTTGCTCGGTCATGTTCAGGGCGCGAAGGCGATCGAGCCGCATGGCGCGGAATGGCGACATGTCGGTGAAGCGGACGCCGTAAGCGAGCCGCAGAAGAAACCCGGCTATCCCGCCGGCGATGATCTGCTGCATCGTCATGCTGCCCGGCTCACGTGTGCCACGCAGCCGCGACCCCATCACGAAGTCGGCGGTGTTTTCCGCAATCGGCCGAACCACCCTAGGAATAAAGGCGGGAACGTCGCTGCCGTCGCCGTCCATATAGCATACGATGTCGATATGCGGCGGCACGGCGGCAAGCCCGGCCGCACAGGCACGGCCATAACCGCGCTGCGGCTGAGAAACGACCTGCGCCCCCGCCGCACGCGCCCGCTCGGCAGTGCGATCCTTTGAGCCATTATCGACGACGATGACGATGTCTGCCTGCTGGTTGAAGATTTCGCGCACGAGGTCGGCGATGGCCTCCTCTTCGTCGAGGCACGGCAGGACGACGGCAACGCTTGCTTCGCCGACAGAAAGACGCATGGTCAGGCCGAGGTCGCGAGAGCGGCGCGTCGCTGGCGCATGAATTGCCGCGTTGCCAATGCCTCAGCACCGACGATATCGGCATCGGCGAAGGCCGGGCGGTCGCCAGCCAGTTCGGCTTCGAGCATGCGGAACGACGGCGCGTCATCAACGTCGTACCAGGCCGGCACATTGGCGACCGGCAAGCCGATTTCGCCGGCACGCGCGAGCGTCAGCCGATAGACATCCGACGTGCTCCAAGGGATATCTTCGAACAGCCGGACATGAAGCCGCGACAGTCCGATCAGCGTGTAGCCGCCGTCGATGGCAGGGCTCAAGGTGACGTTGTCGCCGCCGCGCACGGCGTCGACCGCCGCACGCAAAATCGACTTTGGCAAGGTCGGCGAATCGGAATTGACGAGGATCGCGCCGGCATGGCCCGCGTCCAACAGGTCGGCCACCCCCTGGATCAGGCGCAGGCCAAAGTCGCCGTCGCATTGCGGCACCTGACGAAAACGGAGGGGTAGCAGCGACCGCAAGGCTGCTTCCGATCCGCGCGGCGTATAAACGGCATAGCCGGTGACGTCGCCATCTGCCGCCAACAATGCAATGGTGCTTGACAGATCGCGGATGAAGCAGGCCGAGATGGCGGCGCATTCGTCCGGTCGCAACGGCGGCGACAGCCGGGTCTTGGACAAGCCGCTGATGGGCGTCTTGCACATGATGGCAACGGCGACCGTGCTCACGCGAGTTGGTCCCTGATGAGGATCATACCGAACAAGCCTAAAGTCAGACAGCGTCTGACGCGTCAACGTTGGAATACAACCGATCTATGACACTGGCGCGGATCGACGCGCGATCGCGCGGGCTGTCGCGTCACGTATCGTATCGTTCATTGCTCAATACTCCTCTCATACCGCCTGCGCCGCGCTCGCCAGGCTGCATACATGCAGGCAGCCAAGAAGCCGGAATAAAGAACCGTCTTGCGAAGCAAGATCGGCACGCTCGGATCCCAGTCAACCTCATCTTGCAGGACCACGGCCCCCACCGTTAACGCCCACACCGGAGCGCCGCCGACGAGCGCGACAAAGGGTGTCAACGCAAGAAAGTACCATGGGTAGTTCGGTGACAGCAGAAACAAAAAAGCCATCAGCAATCGGCTGACATCCGTGAGCATTGTCGAGGTTGAGTGCTCCTCACGAAATGCCACGCGGACAGCCAAAGCTGCGAGCGCGATTCCTGAAATCACGAGATAGAGGTGATTCCAGCCGTGAATGCCGAAGACCCATTGGATGGCGGCAAGCGGCCAGAACGCTTCACCTGTGTTAAAGTGTTCTTCTGTCAGATAGCCGCGCGTGAGGAAGCCGAGCACACCTGATCCGACTGACAGATAAGGCGCGTAGCACAGCGACGCGACGGCGAGGACGACGAGTGGCAGCTTCCAATCCCATCGTCGCCAGATCGCCGGGAGCGCAAGCACGGCAAATGGCTTTGCAAGCGCGCCCAGCGTGATCGCGGCGGCTGCGCGCAGTGGCCGGTGCGTCGCTGCGAGCCAGAGGCCGAGCATCAGGAAGGTCACCATCAGCGCGTCGATGTGCCCGCTATTCGCGATCTCCCAGAGCGGCAAAGGATGCCAAGCATAAGCCACGATACGGGTGGCAGGCCGGCTGAGCCGGCGCAGCAGCAGGACGATCATCAAAACCGTCACCGCTTCGCAGCCAAGCAGCGCAAGTTTCATCATCACGACGTTCGCGCCCAGTCGCGTCGCCAGGAAAAAGAACATCTGCGCGACCGGGGGATAAATGGTGACTGCGTAACTGGCGCGATTGATGTTGGGATAGACCGGATTATCGCGCAGGAAGGAAAGCGCCTCGTGGGCGGGAAAATATCGATAAGGATTGATCCCGGCGCCCTGGACAATGCCGTCCCAGACATAACGATAAATGTCCGTCGACAGCAGCGGCTCGGTGAATAGCAGATAGACTCGCAGCAGAATCGCGACGACCGCGATTGTCCACAGGGCGGTTCGTTCCGGCGTGCGCTCAGCGACCGCCGTCGCGGCGAGGGCGACGAGGCCGGTCAGGAGCGCCAACACGATGTAGGCGTTGTCGCCGTTGGCGCGAAACGCGAACGGTGCTGCTACGGTGAGGGTGACGACGGCACCGCCGAGGGCCCACAGAAGATAAGGAGTCGCGACGTCGCCCGGCTCTATTCGAGCGACCGCAGTCGCGGCGTCGATGGAGTCCGGTTCGGCGCTCACGGCGCAGCTCCGTCCATGGCGGCAAGACAAGCGTGTGCCGCCGCCGCGACGCCGGCTGCCGTGACCCCCGCAGCAAGGCCGCTATCGCCGCGCCCCGAAACGGGCGCCTTGTGCATGATTCCGATCACCGCCCCCGTCACTACGCGCAAATTCAAGGTCCCGGCGCCTGCCGACCGAGCGCCAGCATGACATCCACGCGACCGAATACGTTGGGCCGCGCCCGATATTACGGGCCAACCAGGCCAAAGAGATCACGTTTGCGTCAGCGAACTTGCGCGGACCCGCCGCCAGCTTTGTCGCAATGGGCCGTGATCTCGACGCAGGGTGCGTTTGTGCCCAGGCAAGGTCCGGACCGACCTTGCTGAGCGGCGCAATCCGCGCCCGGGCGGGTCAAGCGACAACCCTAATCATCGGCGGCCCTGCTTGGGCATGACCGATCTTGCGGGCGGCCGGGCAGCCGGCCTGCGTGATTGTCTGCAGGATCGCGTCGGCGCGCTCGGCCGCGCAGGAGACGAGCAGCCCGCCCGAGGTCTGCGGGTCGGTGAGGAGGTCGCGCTGCCAATTGGCAAATCCGGCCGGCAATTCGACGCTATCGCCGAAGCTCGCCCAGTTGCGTCCGGATGCGCCAGTGACGATGCCCTGCTGCGCGAACGAGACCGCGTCGCGTAACAATGGCAGGTTATCCGCGTGAATGTCGATTGAGAGATTCGAGCCGCGCGCGAGTTCGAGCGCGTGCCCGGTGAGACCGAAGCCGGTCACATCGGTGATTGCGTGAACGGTCTCGTCTTCGGCAAGCTTGGTGCCAATACGATTAAGGAGCGTGGTCGTCGCGACCATCTCGGCATAGCCATCCCCTGAAAGCATGCCTTTCTTGAGCGCCGCCGAATAGATTCCAACGCCGAGCGGTTTTGTCAGGATAATTGCGTCGCCGGGTTTGGCGTCGGCGTTGCGGCGCAGGTTTTCCTTGCGGCAAGTACCGATGACCGCGAGCCCGTAGATCGGCTCGGGGGTATCGATCGAGTGACCACCGGCAACCGGAATCCCCGCTGCCGCACAGACAGACGCCCCTCCCGCGAGAATTGCCCGTACAGTTTCGAGCGGCAATTTGTCGAGCGGTATGCCGAGGATCGCAAGTGCCATGATCGGCTGACCGCCCATCGCGTAAATGTCCGAGATGGCGTTGGTCGCCGCAATCCGCCCGAAATCGTGCGGGTCGTCCACGATCGGCATGAAGAAATCCGTCGTGGCAATGATGCAGTTGTGATCGTCAAGCTGCCATACCGCGGCGTCGTCGCCGGTCTCAACCCCGACGAGGAGCCGCGCATAGGGTCCCGCCGCGGCTTGCCCGGCGAGAAGCTGCTGCAGCACGGAGGGCGCGAGCTTGCAGCCGCAGCCGCCGCCATGGGCAAGGCTCGTCAGTTTGATGTTCTGAATGGTCATGGTCTTGCCTCGAATGCACTCTGCCAGGCTTCGTCATTCCCCTGCTTGCACCACCTTAACGCATTTTTTCCGCGAAGAGAGCACGGCCTCGGCGTCAATAATGCGGCTGCGCAAGATGATCCGAAACGAATTTCGTTGCCGAGAGAAAAGACGTTACGCCAAGTACGCACGATTATTTCCAGCGCCACCTTTCCATCAGCTCATCCTCCGCGCGCGCTTGCCATCGGACCCATCACAAGCGGCTGACGGGTCACCGGGAACGCGCCGTGACAATCGTCGTACAGGCACTTTCGAGTTTCGGCAGCTCACGGCTCGTCGCCATGCGAATGGAGAGCCTGCGATCTTCTCCGCGGATGACCGGGCAGTAGGGATCGGGGTCATCGAGAGCTTCGAGCAGCCGCCGCCGACCGGCGCAGCCGCCTCCGCAGGTGACGACATGCCGGCAATCCCTGCAGGCCGGGGGCGTCGACCGCGCAGCGACGAACGGCTCGGTATCGACAATGCCCGGCCCGAGGTCGACAAGAAGATCGAGCGGTGCGCCACCGCCCGGCCAGTACACGCAAGGCTGGACGGTCGCGCGCGGCGTGACCCGCACGGTCGCGACGCCGCAGCCACCCCGACGCGGCGGCAGACCGGCCATCGCCCGCACCAGCGGCTCGCCGACGGCGATCGCATCGGTGCGTGCGAACAACGTCTCAAAACCTTGCCAATATTCGTCATAGGTCAGTGCGAAAGTGTCGGACCGCACCGACTGATAGACGTTGATACGCAGTGGAGCGTCATAGACCCTGACGAGCTCGGCGATGTCGGCGAGGCGATCGAAGTTCGAACGCATCATCACCGCGATGAAGGTGACGGACATGCCGAGCTCGCGGCATCGGGCGGCCTGCTCATGCAGCAGTCGCCAGTTGCCGGGGCCGCGTTGGGCGTCCTGCTCCGCCTCGGTCGGGTAATCGAGCGAGAACTCGACATCTTTGAAAACTCTGACCTGGGTATCGTCGAGCACCGCGGTCGAATAGCCGTTCGAAGTGATCGTGAGATTGATCGGTTGGCGCCGCAATTCGTCAAGGATCGCACCGAAGTCGGGATGCATGCCATTCTCGCCGGTGCCGAGATTGACTGAGCGTACGGGCAGCCGCCGCATCACCGCGCGAACCTGGTCGACACTGAGGCGGTCGAGCCGGTTCGGATCGCGATAGCAGAACGCGCAGGCGAGATTGCACTCATTGGTGAGGCCGAGACCGAGCGCGAAAGTGCGCTCCGCCCGCGCCGCCTGCTCTCTTGTTTGTGAAACCGTTGTCGTCATCCGCAGTCCGGATTCTCGTGCTACGTTGGACAGATAATACGGTGGACCAATTAAGCGTCTTATCTTGCACAAGGGGCCATGACGGCAAGCCTTGAACTGCAGCCGGACCAGCAGCCGGCGCGCTGGGATCATCACGTTGGCGTGTACGAGGCAGTATTCGAGCCTCTGACCAACGCTTTCGCACGCGCCGCCCTCGAGGGGCTGAATTTGCGTCCCGGCGAAAAGCTGATCGACATCGGCGCCGGCAGCGGCGGCGCCGCCCTGATCGCGGCGGCAGAGTACGGCGCCGACGTTCTCGCCATCGACGGCTCGCGAGCAATGGTCGCCCGCATCAACGCCCGTGCGCGACAGCGGCCAGACGCGCGCCTTCGTGCCGAGATCATGGACGGAATGGCGCTGTCGCTCCCGGACGCGCAATTCGATGCGGCAATCTCGGTCTTCGGCGTCATCCTGTTCCCTGATGCCGTCGGTGGCATGCGAGAGATCGCGCGCGTTCTGAAACCGGGCGGCCGCGTCGCCGTTGTCACCTGGACCGACACGGAGCGCTACGAGCTTGCGACGCGGCTGATCAATGCCATCGCATCGGTGCGCGGGACGCAACCGCCGCCTTCATCGCTGCCGGCGCAATTGCGCTTCTGCGAAAAGGCGGCGTTTCACAAGCTGCTGAGCGCTGCCGGGCTGACGGTTGAGTCCATCATCCGGGCGGAACAGCAATGGCGGTTGCCGTCGGCGCGCTGGATCGCCGAGCGCATTGCGTTCGCGCCCGGCCTGTCCGCGCTGGTCGCAGCGCTCGGGTCGGATTGCGACGCCATCATGACGGCGTTCGTGGCCGGGCTCGAGCGCGATCAGGGGCGCGGCGCGGTGAGCTTGTCCGCCGTCGCACAAATCGGGACGGCGACAAAGCCACCGATCACAAACGAATGATCACTGTAACGTGCAACTCCTTACGATCGAAGCCGTAATAGGCTCGGAACGCCTTATCGGGTCGGATTAGAGCCGATCTTGTCATGAACCACGGGGACATTCCATGAACCGAATTTTGGCGGCCCTTACGATCGCTTTGTCACTTGCGACAAGCGCGGCGCATGCCGAGGATAAGCCGACCTTCGTATTCACGGCGATCCCGGACTCCGACGAAACGCGGCTGGTCGAGCGCTTCACGCGCGTTGCCGACTATTTGCAGAGCAAGCTCGGCATTCCGGTGAAATATCTGCCGGTCAAGAGCTATCCGGCCTCCGTCACCGCCTTTACCAACAATCAAGTGCAGATGGCTTGGTTCGGCGGCTTCACCGGTGTGCAGGCTCGCCGTCGGGTCCCGGGCTCGGAGGCGATCGCTCAGGGTGCTGAGGATGTCTCCTTCAAGAGCTATTTCATCGCCAACACGAAAACAGGCCTGAAGCGCTCGAAGGATTTTCCCAAGGAGATCGCAGGCAAGTCCTTTACGTTCGGCTCGCGCGCCTCGACCTCCGGCCGGTTGATGCCAGAATATTTCCTGCGCCAGCATTTCGGCGGGAAATCGCCGGACGAAATCTTCTCGCGGGTCGGATTCTCGGGTGACCATAGCCGCACCATCCAACTCGTCCAGTCCGGCGCCTACGACGTCGGCGCACTCGATTACACCGTCTGGGACCTCGATAAAAAAGCGGGCAAAGTGAACGAGGGGCAGGTACAGGTTATTTGGGAGAGCCCGACCTTTCCGGATTATAACTGGACGGTGCGCGGCGACGTGGATGCGGTCTACGGCGCGGGATTCAAGGACAAGCTGAAGGCGGCGCTGCTTGCGATCGACGATCCGGCGATCCTCAAACAGTTCGCCCGCTCGAAATTCATCCCGGCCAAGAACTCCGACTACGCCCCGGTCGAGGAAGTGGGCAAGGCCACCAACCTCCTCAACTGATCCTCGTGATGGCCGCCTTGCTCGAGCTGATGGGAGCGTCCGCCGGCTATGGCGGGCAAGCGGTCTTGCACGATCTCGATCTCAAGATCGAGACCGGCGAGCGGATCGCCGTCATGGGGCGATCCGGCGCCGGTAAATCAACTTTGCTCAACCTGCTTTACGACAGGCTGGACGACCAGGTCGCGCTGATCCCGCAGGCGGCAGCTTTGGTGAAGACCTTGTCGGTCTACCATAATGTCTACATGGGCCGGCTCGATCGCCGCTCGACCTGGCACAACCTGCGCAATCTGGTGTGGCCGGCGCGCGAAGACGTGAGCGACGTCAAGCACACGCTCGACCTCGTCGGCATGACCGACAAGTTGTTTGCCAAGGCGGGTGCGCTGTCCGGGGGCCAGCAGCAGCGCACCTCGGTCGCGCGCGCGCTTTACAACGGCCGGCCGGTCATCATCGGCGACGAGCCGGTCTCCGCACTCGACCGCGTGCAGGCCACCGAAATCCTCGGCGCATTATGCCGGCGCTCGGAGACCAGCATCCTGGCGATGCACGACATTCCGCTTGCGCTCGCCCATAGCGACCGGGTGATCGTGCTGGATGAGGGTCGCATGGTGCTCGACGCACCCGCGCGTGCGCTGACCTCGGCCGACCTCGTTCCCTATTATGGCGGGTGACGCTGCCATGTCGAGCCGCACGCCAGCCCTGCCGAAGCTCGGCTACGCGTCGGTAAGCTATCTTTTCCTGCTGATTGCCCTGCTCGCGCTCACGATAGCCGATCTGGCGGTCAGCACGCTTAACCCGTGGGCGGAGATGCGTCGCCTCCTGGCGGGCCTGCTGCGGCCAGATCTGTTGTCCATCGACGCGATGAGCGTCGTATGGACGGTCGCCTTCGCCGTATTGGGCGTTGCACTCGGCGCGACCACCGGGTTTCTGCTGGCGCTCGTCTTCGCGCAATTGCGCGTGGTGCGTTTGCTATGCGCGTTTCTGCGGTCGGTTCATGAACTGTTCTGGGCGCTCTTGCTGATTCAGATATCCGGACTGTCGCCGACAACCGGGATTCTCGCCGTCGCAATCCCTTATGCCGGCATCTTTGCCAAGGTCTTCGCGGAAATGATCGAGGAGGCCGATCTGTCCGCCGAGCGGGTTTTGCCGGGCCAGACTTCGATCATTGCGCGATTTGCCTACGCCCGTATTCCGGAACTCGCACCCCAGTTCTGGACCTATACGCTGTACCGGCTTGAATGCGGTATGCGTTCGACCTTGGTGCTCGGCTTCATCGGGCTGCCGACCATCGGCTTTCATCTCGACTCCTATTTCAAGGAAGGCTATTACGCGGAAGCTGCGGCGCTGCTGTTGTCCTTTTATGTGCTGATCGGAACGCGGCGCCTGTGGGCGCGACCCGCGACGGTTCCGCTGTTGATCGTCGCGAGCCTGCTGGTTCTGCCCGAGGCGGTCGGCTCGAATGCGACGCTGACCAATCTCATTCGGTTCATAACCCACGACATCGTGCCGACACCATTGCGTGGCGCCGATCTCCTGGCGACTGCGACCTGGACGCACTTTTTCAGCTGGCTGGATCCGATCGTCATCCG
>Ga0315540_10000845_pt1 | contig 17525 bp, 16 predicted proteins | sample SalMarSW160110MG_FD_203677 | JGI IMG/M metagenome (GOLD analysis project Ga0315540, IMG submission 203677) | Salt marsh sediment microbial communities from the Plum Island Ecosystem LTER, Massachusetts, United States - Salt Marsh Sediment SW1601-10 ...
CAACTATTTTGTGGGAATAGAAGGCGGAATAATTCAACTTTATTCAAGATGGTTCGCTTTTGGATGTATGTGTATAGCCAACAGAGAAGGTCAAACAGGATTTGGTACATCTGCCCATTTTGAGTTACCTAAAGGAATTGTCGATAAATTATTGAACGGAAAAGAACTTGGTGATGTTATGGATGAAATTCAAAACAAATCGAACACAAAACAAAAGCACGGTGCTATCGGCTACTTTACAAATGGTGCAATGAGCCGATCAGAATTATATGAGCCGGGACTGATAACAGCACTTATACCTTTTTTACACCAGGAACATTTCTTCTAAAATATATTATTTAATAAATGCGAAATTAATTAAAAGGCATTAAAATGAAAAAAATATTACTGGTTGTTTTATCCTTGGTACTTACTTTTAACTTTTCATTTCCCCAAACAAATCCTTATCCGCCAACATCGGCTGAAAAAAGATTTGAAGCTTTTAAACAAAGAGAAAAACTTCGGGATAATTCTCTGTTAAAAAACGTAAAGCTTCGTTCAGTCGGTCCGACAATAATGAGCGGAAGAGTTACGGATATAGATGTAAATCCCGATGATCCTACAATTTTCTACGTAGCTTACGCCAGCGGAGGATTATGGAAGACTTCAGATAATGGAATTTCGTTTACCCCGCTTTTTGATCACCAAGCATCAATGACAATCGGGAACATTGCTGTTGACTGGAAACATGGAGAAACAATATGGGTAGGAACAGGCGAAAATAATTCAAGCCGATCTTCTTATGCAGGAACGGGAATTTATAAAAGCACTGACAAAGGAAAAACATGGAATTACGTTGGACTCGGAGAGACTCAACACATCGGCAAAATAGTTATTGATCCGGACGACTCAAATACTGTTTGGGTTGCGGCCATAGGTCATCTGTATTCTTCAAATCCTGAAAGAGGAGTTTTTAAAACAACTGATGGGGGCAAAAACTGGAAAAAGACATTATACATTAATGATAATACAGGTGCTATCGATCTGGTCATAGATCCGAATAATCATAATATTTTATATGCGGCTGCCTGGTATAGGACAAGAAGAGCGTGGAATTTTGAAGAATCTGGAAAAACATCAGGGATTTATAAAAGTGAAGATGGGGGCAATAGCTGGAAATTAATTTCCACTAAAGAAAGTGGGTTCCCCACAGGTGATGGAGTAGGTAGAATAGGTCTCGCGGTCTATCCTCAAAATTCACAAATAATATATGCTGTTGTTGATAATCAATCCCATAGGCCGGAAGAAAAGGAAAAGAAGAAACCTGCAATTACAAAAGAAATGCTTCAGAAAATATCAAAGGGAGATTTTCTGAAACTAAAAGATGAAGACATCAACAGATTTTTGGATGATAATAATTTCCCTATGGAATACAGCGCAGAAAAAATTAAACAAATGATGAAGGATGACAAAATAAAACCTGCTGCACTTGTTGATTACATTTCAGATGCAAATGAAGATCTTTTTAATACTCCTGTTATCGGGGCGGAAGTATATCGATCCGATGACGGAGGAAAAACCTGGAATAAAACAAATAAGGACTATTTAGATGACCTCTTTTATACATACGGTTACTATTTCGGATTAATTCGTGTTGACCCGGAGAATGATAAAGAAATTTATATTGGCGGCGTTCCTATTTTAAAATCAACAGATGGGGGGGAAACATTTAGTTCAATCGATGCTGATAACATGCACGGCGACTATCATACAATCTGGGTTGATCCCAAAAAGGAAGGACACCTGATAATCGGTAATGACGGCGGATTAAATATAACATACGACAACGGGAAAACTTATTTTAAAGCAAACACACCAGCTGTGGGACAATTTTATTCTGTAGCCGTCGATATGGACTCTCCATACAATGTTTATGGAGGACTCCAGGATAATGGTGTCTGGACAGGGCCAAGCACTTACTCTCCCAACTATGAATGGTATTCTTCAGGGCAATATCCTTTTAAATCAATTATGGGAGGCGACGGAATGCAGGTTCAGGTGGATACAACAGACAATACTACTGTTTACACAGGTTTTCAGTTTGGATTTTATTATCGGGTAAATAAAAATACAGAAAAATCTGACCCGGTTACTCCTGAACGTAAACTTGGAGAACCAGCTTTAAGATTTAACTGGCAGTCACCTATAAAATTATCTCCACACAATCACGATATATTTTATATTGGTGCAAACAAGCTATTCCGTTCGCTTGACCAGGGAAGGACATATACGGCAATTTCCGGTGACCTCACAAATGGACCAAAGAAAGGTGACGTTCCATACGGTACATTAACAACGATAGATGAATCGCCTTTAAAGTTCGGTTTGATTTACACCGGAAGCGATGATGGATTAATTTATGTAACACAAGATGGAGGCGGCAGCTGGACAAATATTTCTGCAGGACTGCCTCGGAATCTTTATGTAAGCAGAGTTTCAGCTTCATTTAAGGATACCGGAACTGTTTATGTTTCCTTAAATGGATATAGATGGGATGATTTCAATTCTTATGTTTACAAGTCGACTAACTTTGGAGCAACCTGGGAAAAAATTGGGAATGGTCTCCCGGCTGAACCGGTTAATGTTGTTAAGGAAGATCCTAATAATTCAAATATTATTTATGTGGGAACAGATCATGGACTTTATGTTTCCCTTGATAAAGGCAACACATTTATGGGAATGTATAAAGGATTGCCTGATGTTCCGGTTCACGATCTTGTGATTCAGCCAAGAGATAAAGATATTGTCCTTGGAACGCATGGAAGATCGATTTATATAGGTGATGTAAATTATGTGGAACAGTTAACTGGCAAATTACTTTCTGAAAGGCTACACTTATTTTCTCCTACATCAATAACTTACAGAGATTCATGGGGTAAAAAATATTATACATGGGGCCAGCCGTATGTGCCTTCTATGCAAATAGTATATTTTTCAGGGAAAAAAGGTGTTGCTATTATCAAAATAAAAACCGAAAATAATGTGGTTATTAAAGAATTGTCTGATACCTGTTCACACGGACTAAACTTCGTTAAGTATGATCTTTCGATCGATTCGAACAAAGTTGAAGAATATAAATCATTTATTAAAGAAAAATCCAAGAGTGACGATAATCAGTTTAAGGAAACAGATACAAAGAAAACATATCTGCATCCTGGGAAATATACTCTGGAAATCGAAATGGGTGAAATAAAAAAATCTGAAGATTTTGAAATAAAAGAACCTAAAAAAAGAAAAAGAGGTTCTGGAGATCAGGGCCTTGATAAAAACTTTCCAATAAATTTTGAGAGGGATTAAAACATGAAAAGAGTTGTAAAAGTTCTAATAACAATTTTTATTGTGACGCTAATCGTTTTTACACAGAACTCGTTTGCACAAAACAACAGCAAGAATCAAAACAATATGGTTGAACAATGGAAAGCGGATTTGATAAAAACTGAAACGGACTTTTACAATGCTACCCAGGAGAGAGGATGGGGCCAGGCTTTTATTGATTTTGCTGATGATAATTCAACTTTACTCAGGCAGGATCAATTTCCTATTATAGGGAGAGCTGATATCTTAAAATTATTTAAGGGAAAAGAAAGTAATGTATTACCCATTAAATGGAATCCAATTAAAGCAGAAGTTTCCGATGACGGATCTCTCGGTTATACATGGGGCAACTGGACATATACTGTCAAAGATAAAAACGGGAAAGAAAATATCACTTACGGTAATTACGTAACCATTTGGAAGAAACAACCTGATGGCAAATGGAAATTTATTCTTGATGGAGGAAATACAACTCCCGCCCCTAAAGATTAAAAACAAAAAGCCTGAGTTTTTTAGCTCAGGCTTTTTGTTACAATAAATAAATTTTTTATCCTCCACTTTGTCGATAGGCCATCATTCCGCCGAGGACAGTAATCGCAGTAAATCCATGATTTCTTAAAATTTCAGCTGCAAGTTTCGAAGGAATACCCGATCTGCTAATTACATATATATCTTTATTTTTATATCTATCCAGTTCACCAATTCTTTTTTCAAGTTGTTGTAAGGGAATATTGATAGAACCGTTTATCTTCCCTAATGGACCGGCAAGCTCATCTTGCATTCTGACATCAAGAATCACAATAGATTTATTGGCTTTCATTTCTTTTTTAAAGTCATTTACAGTAATATTTTTTGCTGTTGAATCTATTTCTGCAGCGAAAGCAGCTATTGCAAAAAATATTACTAAAGACATTATTATTTTAAATCTTGGCATTTTTTATTCCTTTATTTGTCCTTTAGACAAACTTAAAATGCAATAAGTTTCAAAAACTTTCAATTTTAACCCACAAAAAAGCTCATTTATTTGCAAATTTGTAACATTTTAAATTATTAATTATCAAGCCCTAACTTTTTCATCAACCTCTGATGACAATCTTCTGAAACATCCAAATCATATTTTTTATAAAAATCTATAGTTTTTTCCACTGAAGAAAAATAATGCTGACAATTCGAACATTCAGAAAGATGCTTTTTTATCTCAACACATTTTTGAGATTCCAGTTCTTCCCCAAGGCTATCACAAATATGATCCATTACATCTTTGCAGGTAATTTTTTTAATATTCATTTTCTAATACCTTGCTTAATTCATTTCGCAAAAACGCCCTGGCCCTATGTAGCCGAGATTTGACTGCAGGGACAGAAAGATCAGTAATGTTTGCTGTTTCTTCCGTGGATAAACCATTTATGTCTCTTAAAACAAAAACGACCCTATAATCAAGAGACAATTTATTAATCGCTTCATCAAGTATTTTCTTTAATTCAACATTTTCAGTAATATCAGACGGAACATTGCTCCAGTCCGGAATCAATTTGTCTTCGGGTATTTCAGTTTCTTCATCATTCAATGAAATAAAATTATATTTTTTCTTTCTGAGTTCCATCAGGCAGTGATTCATAACTATCCTATACAACCACGTAGAAAGTTTTGATTTACCATCAAACTGGTGAAGTGATTTTATCATGCTAAGGAAAGTTTCCTGCATGGTATTTTCAGCTTTTTCAGGGTCGCGGCAAATCTTAAATGCAAAATTATAAACAGTTTTTTCGTAATTATTGACAAGTCTGGAGAGAGCTTTTTTATCACCAGCCTGTGCCTTAATTATCAAATCAGCTTCATCAATTTGATGCTTACGAGTATTTAAGGATTCATTCATTTTTCAATAAATTATACAATAATTTTCATATCTATGCTTTTCCATAGATACCAGCTTGCAATTGAATTATACGGTTCCCAGCCATTTTGTTTTGATAATCTTTTTAGCCTTTTTTCGCCCGGCAATTTTCTTAATTTATAATTCAATTTTGCGGCTTTTTTTATTCCGAGATCATTGACAGGCAAAACGTTAAGTCTTCCCAATGTAAAAATAAGAAACATATGCACAGTCCACATGCCAATACCCTTCACTTTTGTAAATTCAGCAATTATTTCATCATCCGACAATCTATTTAGTCCACGGAAATGTATTTCTTTATCAATAATATTCCGAGAGAGAGCTTTCACGTATTTAACCTTTGCCCATGACAATCCCAAATCCCTCAATTTCTTATCAGAAGTAAAAATAATCTTTTCTGGTAGCGGCTTATCATTAAAATAACCGAAAAACCTTTCCTGAATCACATCTGCAACTACTGTCGATAACTGCTGTCCGATTATAGATCTCAACAATGCATAATAATAATCTTTTTTAGGCTTTAAATCACATCCCCCAGTAGCATCAATTATTGTTGCTAACCTCTTGTCATTGTTATAAATATGACTGACACCATTTTCTATTTCGATAGAATTCATTATACTTATAGACATTTAATAAAATAATATAGCAATATACTCCAAAATTATGTTTCAGAACAAAGATAATTCAGACTTAGAATCAAATATTTTATTTGAAGGAGTAAATCCCGAAATACTTCAATCTTTTGCAAACCCTAAAAATAGCCTCAGGAAAAAAGAAGGTGCTGTAATATACCAAAAGGGGGATCTCAGCGAGTATATATACTTATTGATAGAAGGTACTGTGAAACTAAAGTATACAGAACCTGATGGAACAAATATCTATGTAAATAGAACGGAAAATACATTTTTCGGCGAAACAGAATTGATAGGAAAAACACAGAGAAAAACTTCTGCAGTTGCAGACAAGGACTGCAAAATGCATACTTTCAATCTTAACGAGTTAAAAGTTTTGATCAAAAAAGACAATCAGATTCTTAAGAACCTTTTTAAAAATAAGACATTTAATTTTTTAGAAGAAGATTTTATGGAATCAAGCAAAGACTTAATAGACTCTGAAACAGATATCTCGGAACTAATAAAAACTACTGAAAAACCATCATTAAGACATACCAAAGGTCAACAAGAAACACCACTAATTACAACACCAGAAGAAGAAAAAGGTGCGTTCGATGGCATAATAACAGAGGAAGAAACAGATGAAGAGATAATTAAAGAAGATAGCTCAATCGTAGTTGATCAAGAAGAAAGTGAAGAAAATACAACACCAGAAGAGGCAAAAGGTACATTTGACGACATAGTCACAAAGGAAGAAACAGATGAAGAGGTACAACAATCAAACAACGAACCCTCTGAAGATATTATTAAAGAAGATAACTCGATCATAATTGACCAAAAAGAAAGTGAACGGGAGAAACTCGAAGAAAGTGAAGGATTCACTATAGAAGATATTTCTGAGGGCGAGTCCACAAAATCTGATAATACTGAAACACCTACTATTCAGGATGAACAGAAACCAGAACCAACTGCTGAAAAAGAGAAAGAGCCTTCCATTGAATTAGAAAAAGAAAAAATAGAAACAGATTTTTCGGATTATTATGAAACTCTCTTAAAAACCACACAAAATATATTTTCAAAAATTACAATTGATGAAGTAGCTGAAGCCATAGCAGATGCTGCTACAAAACTTGTAAACGCAACTGGAGGTGTGCTTTATCTTGTAGATAAAGAAAACGAAGAATTGAAAGCAAAAGTACTTTCCGATAGTTCAATCAGAGACATAAGAGTTAAATTTTCAGACGGTTTGCAGGGAACAGCAATTATAGAAAAAAGACCCGTGATATCCGAAAACCCCAAAGAGAATAAAAACTTTAATCCGGTAATTGAAGATCTCACTGGTATTAAAATTAAAAATGTTATCTATTATCCAATATTGACTAAAAGAGACGAACCAGCTGCAGTTCTTGAGCTGTATAATAGCGAACGTGGAAAATTTGATGCAAGAGAAGTTGAATTACTAAATGCAATTTCTTCAAGTATTTTAAAAGCTTTGGAAAATGCCGGCTTTGTAGAAATTCTTATTCAACAAAGAAAGATTCTTTCTATTGGTGAAATAACCGGTTTTATTCACGATGACATTAAGAACACCCTACTTAGAGTAAGACACTATTCATCTCTTCTAAAAAAGAAAAATTTTTCGTCAGAGGTTAACAAGTTACTTGAAATACAAATTGGACAAATCAACTCAATTGAAGACTTCCTAAAATTTATTGATGCATATGCACACGGCAAGAACGTCGTTGAGAAAAGCACAATTAAAGTTAGTGAGGCCGTGACACAGATTCTTAATTTTCTTGCAGAATATGTTGAATTAAGAAATATTGTTATTTATAAAAAAATTGAAGAAGACGCTGTTATTAATATAGATTTGCCAGCAATGTATCTTGCCTTTTACCAAATAGCAAAAAATGCATGTGACGCAATGAAAGATGAAGGTAAAATTTATGTCACATCAGAAAAAGACGGTGATTATATAAAAATTAATTTTAAAGATACCGGTGTAGGTATATCTGAAATAATTAAAGGGAAACTCTTCAAACCATTTGTAACATTCGGCAAAAAACAAAAATCAGGACTAGGGCTGGCTATAGCCGAAAAACTAGTGTCGGACCAGGGAGGCTATATGATGGCTGATAGCGTTTTAGGGGAAGGAGCAACATTTACTGTAGCCCTGCCCATAGTTTTTTAATTGTTTTTGATTTTCATGCCTTATAACTTAATTACAATTCTCGGCCCAACAGCTACGGGTAAAACCCGGTTGGCGGCTAAACTTGCAAAGGAATTTAATGGAGAAATTATTTCGGCTGATTCTAGACAGGTATATCGGGAAATGGATATTGGTACGGGTAAGGACTTTGAAGATTATATTATTGATAACATAAAGATACCCCATCATTTGATTGATATAATTAATCCTTCTGAAGAATTTGATCTGTATAAGTTCAATCACCTTTTTTATAAAAGTTTTGATGAAATAAAAAGTAGAAACAAAATGGCTTTTCTTGTGGGAGGTACAGGACTTTATATAAGCTCAATTCTTAAAGGATACAAACTAATTAAAGCCGATTTTTCCGAAGAGAACTTATCTTCATTTGATAAATATCCTATTGAAGTACTTAGGAATATTTTACTGAATTTGAATCCGAACCTTCACAACACAACTGATCTCTTAGACAGGAAAAGAATTATAAAGGCTATAATTGTAGCGACAAAACTAGATAAGGGCGCAGTTCATAAAAGAGAACGGGTAAACTCACTGGTAATTGGAATAAATCTTCCAAGAACAGAAATTAAAAAAAGGATAACAACACGACTAAAAAACCGGCTGGACAATGGAATGATTACAGAAGTTGAAGGTTTGCTAAAAGGCGGCATTAGTTATGAAAGGCTTAACTATTTCGGGCTGGAATATAAACTTATTGCCCTCTACCTAAAGAAAGAATTGAATTATAATGATATGTTCCAGAAACTGGACAGCGCTATCCACAATTTTGCCAAAAGACAAATGACCTGGTTCAGAAAAATGGAGAAGGAAGGAATAAAGATCAACTGGATTGAAGGCCCTGATTATAAGACAGCATTTAGAATCATTAAAGATAATATCAACGAATGAATGATCTCCCCCTATCTGTTAAAAAATATTTAGAGAAATATTCTGTCTCCGGGTGGCAACTGCAGACTAATTCTGACAAGAAGTTCAACAACATTATTGTAATACCTGCAATTAGTGAATTCGAAAACATCAAAACTTTACTTAGTTCACTGACACAAAATGACATTCCGCTACTTAAATCCACGTTAATAATCTTTATAATTAATAACGTCATTTCATCAAATGCTGAAACAAAAAAGAATAATTCCAAAACCATTAATTACTTAAATAATATTTTATCGAATAAACCGACAGATGAGTTATCAAAAAACTTATTAAATGCTAAAATCAATATCAGCTTTATTGATGCAGCCTCGAGTGGGAAAGAGCTTCCCGAAAATAATGGCGGTGTTGGGCTTGCAAGAAAGATCGGGATGGATATCGCCTTAACTGTTTTTGATTACTCTTCTTACGACAAAAAAATATTGGCTTGTACTGATGCGGATTGTACTTTTAAAAACAATTATTTATCTGAAATTTTTTACCTGTTCAACAATAATAACCTTTCGGCAGCTGTCGTAAATTTCGCTCACGATATATCCGGAGATAATGAAAACTCAAAGGCTATAATTTGCTATGAATACTATTTGAGATATTATGTGCTCGGACTTAAATATGCCCATTCACCCTATGCTTTTCACACGATTGGTTCAACGATGATTTGCGATTACGAGAGCTATATAAAGGTCGAAGGTATGAATAAACGCAAAGCAGCAGAAGATTTTTACTTCCTTGAAAAACTGGCTAAAGTAGTAAACATTGAAAAAATCTCTTCAACTACAGTCTTTCCTTCAGGAAGAAGTTCATGGCGAGTTCCATTTGGTACAGGACAACGAGTAAAGAGGTTTCTTGCCGGGGTGAGAGACGAATATAAACTTTACGACCCGGAATCATTTGAGATTCTGAAGAAATGGCTGACTGTGCTAAATAAAAATTACAAGTTGGTTTCAGATTATATCAATGAAGCAGAAAATATCCATCCGGATCTCTATAAATTTTTAATCAAGCAGGAATTTGACAGGGATTTCAGTAAAATACTAAATCATACAGTAGATGAAAGACAACTGAAATTGCAGAAAAAACAATGGTTTGACGGTTTCAGAACCCTGAAACTGATTCATCATTTTCGGGACTCTTCATTTCCCGAAATTAATACGTTTGATGCTATAGATCGTTTACTTGAAAAGATGGAAGTATCTTACAATATTGAGCGTAACAAAAACTCAATTCCTGAACTGACAATACAAAAAAAATATCTGGAACTACTAAGAGAACTTGATAAATAAAAATATGCTAATTAAAACTTCACCTGATGAAATACAGAATTTTCTTGTTGATGCATCCAACACAAAAGGCTATTGTGATGCAGTTTATTTTCCCGAATCAAGGGAAGATATAATTGAAATTCTTAAAAAAGCCAACGAAGAAAAAACTTTTGTAACCACTAGCGGAAATCACACGGGTCTCACTGGCTCCGGTGTGCCACGTGGTGGTATTGTAATCTCTACAGAAAAGCTTAACAAAATATTAGAGATAAATATCGATAAAGGATATGCAATAGTTCAGCCGGGAGTTATATTAGCCGATTTTCTTGAAAAAGTAAAAAATAAGAATTTTTTATATCCTCCCGATCCTACGGAAGATAAATGTTTTATAGGGGGAACTGTAGCAACAAATGCTTCCGGAGCCAAAACTTTTAAATACGGCCCAACAAGAAATTATGTAGATGAACTGGAAATTATTCTTGCAGATGGTGATACTCTCAATTTAAAAAGAGGTGTTCAAAAAGCAGAAGGATTCAAGTTGAAGCTAAAAACGGAAAGCCATAAAGAGATTTCACTTGATATCCCTGACTTTGAAATGCCTCACACGAAAAATGCTTCCGGTTACTTTTGTAAAAACAACATGGATGCAATTGACCTCTTTATCGGATCGGAGGGAACGCTTGGCGTAATAACAAAAATTAAACTGATAATAATTCCAGCACCCGAAAAACTTATTTCCTGTGTTGTGTTTTTCAATGAAGAAAAGAACGCCCTCGGGTTTCTGGAAAAGGCACGACAGCTTTCATATCAAACGAGGGAAATTCATCAGTCAAATACGATTGATGCTTTGGCTTTGGAATTTTTTGACGAAGGCGCATTAAGTTTTTTGGCTAAAGATTTTTCACAGCTACCAGCAAATGCAAAAGCTGCTATCTGGTTTGAGCAGGAAATCAATAAAGATAACGAAGACACAATTCTGGAATTGTGGATGAACCTGATAACAGAATTTAAGGGAGATGAAGAGAGTGCCTGGTTTTCGTTAACAGAAAATGACAAAAAAAATATCAAAGGATTCCGTCACGCTATCTCGTGGAAGATAAACGAATATATGGCCGGAAAAGGGTTCAGAAAGCTGGGAACCGATGTAGCAGTACCCTATAATAAATTCGAAGAGATATATTTTTACGCTAAAAAAGAGGTAACAAAAGCAGGAATAAAATTCGTAAATTATGGCCACTTCGGAGATGCACATATGCACCTGAATATGCTTGCTGAAACAAAAGAACAATTTGAACTTGGCAGCAAGCTGTATGGTGTGATCTGCCGAAAAGCAATTGAGTTGGGCGGCACAGTCTCGGCAGAACACGGAATAGGTAAAAACAAAACCGCATACCTGCTCGAAATGTATGGCGAAAAAAATATCGGGAAAATGGTTGGAGTAAAAAAGAAACTCGATCCAAATTTGATTTTAGGAATTGAGAATATATTTAACAGGAAATTTTTATGATCCAAAAAACTCTTATATTACTTTTCGCGACTTTCCTGTTTACAAGCTGTCAGGCTCAGCTCAAAAATAAAACGAGTGATAAAACTATGGCCGAAACGACAAAACCAAATAACCCGTACTATTCTCGAACAGACACTTCAAAACTGGATCTTCCCGATTCAGTATGGAAAAAAGTCCTCCCTCACGATGTTTATGAAGTTGCCCGACATGCTGCTACAGAACGCGCATTTACAGGCAAATACTGGGATTTTGATGGAAAAGGAACTTACTATTGCGCAGCTTGCGGCAACAAGCTTTTCCGTTCTGATGCAAAATTTGCAAGCACTTGCGGCTGGCCAAGCTTTTATGAACCTGTAAGACCGAATAGCGTTATATATAGGCAGGATAACTCTCACGGAATGCACAGGATTGAAGTTTTGTGCGGTCGGTGTGGTGCACACCTGGGACATATTTTCGATGATGGTCCACCGCCTACCGGTAAACGTTTTTGTATGAATTCAATTGTTCTGGATTTTGTACCTGATGACACAACTAAAACTAATTAAAAATAATTTCGGGAGATTTTCACAATGACAATGAACCGGAGAGATTTCTTAAAAAGTTCTGCAATAGCTGGTAGTGGGGCATTAGCTCTAGGATCATTTGGATTTGACAAAACCGATGAAAAAGATAAGAAAAAGTTTACGAGACTTGAGCCTATAAAGGACGTTGTCCCGATTTCTCTCGAGGAAAGAAAATCAAGAATTGAAAAAGCAAAAGAGTTAATGCGTAAGAATAATATTGATGCAATAATAATTGAGCCCGGCTCTTCGTTTTCATACTTTGTCGGTTTCAGGTGGTGGAAGAGTGAAAGATTTTTCGGAGCCATTTTGCCTGCTGATGGAGATTTCGTTTATATCTGCCCTAAATTCGAGGAAGACCGTGCAAAGGAATTAATTCTCTTTGGAAAAGATATAAGAACGTGGGAAGAGAACGAAAGCCCATTCAAGTTGACAGCACAGTTCTTAAAAGAAAAAGGTCTTTCAACTGGGAAAATCGGATTCGATGAAACCACAAGATTTTTTATTACTGACGGAATAAGTAAAGAGGCTTCCGGAGCAGATATAATGTCTGCAACTCCTGTTACAGCAGGTTGCAGGATGATTAAATCTCCTGCAGAACTTGCGCTTATGAAAAAAGCAAATGAAGGAATGCTTCAGGCATACAAAGCAGTTTTTAATTCGCTTGAAGTTGGAATGACACAATACGATATAAATAAATTAATTGCAGAAGCTTTCAGAACATTAAAACTTGGCGGTGGGGCTGATGTTCAACTGGGAGAATATACAGCTTATCCGCACGGCAGTATCAAACCGCAAAAACTTAAAGAAGGAGATGTTGTTCTGATCGATGGTTCCGGTGTGCTTGAAGGATATCACGGAGATGTAACGAGAACGACTGTGTTTGGAGAACCTTCGAAACTTCAGAGGGAAAGGTGGGAACTTGTAAAGAAAGCTCAAAGTGCAGCATTTGCCGCTATGAAACCGGGAGTACCATGTGAAGATATAGATGCAGCTGCCAGAAACGTAATTAATAATGCTGGCTACGGGCCAGGATACAAAAATTTTTGGCACAGACTTGGCCACGGAATAGGAACGGATGTTCACGAGTGGACCTATCTTGTAAAAGGAAATAAAACAAAGCTTCAACCAGGAATGTGTTTCAGCAACGAGCCGGGAATTTATGTAGTAGGTGAATTCGGAATCAGACTGGAGGATTGCTGGCATGTTACCGAAAATGGATACGAGGCATTTACAAAACAAAGTCCTTCAATAGAAAACCCGGTAGCTTAAACATATTAATATAAGCAAGATAAAATATGAAAAGAGTAAACTCAATAGGAGGAATATTTTTTAAATGCAAAAATCCGGATAAAATAAAAGAATGGTATTCGAAGCATCTTGGGCTGAACAACGATAAATACGGAACAAGCTTTGAGTGGAGACAGGCGGATGATAATTCTAAAAAAGGATTTACTGCCTGGAGTCCTTTTAAAGACGACACAAAATATTTTGACCCTTCCACAAAAGAGTTTATGATAAATTACAGGGTCGAAAACATAGAATGGCTTGTGAAAGAACTAAAGAAGGAAGGTGTAACGGTAGTTGATGAAATTGAAACTTATGAATACGGAAAATTTGTGCATATTCTCGATCCTGAAAATAACAAAATTGAATTGTGGGAACCGAATGATGTTGAGTTCGATAAAATTACAGAGGTAAAGACAAAATAAGAATGTATTTATACTGAATAGTTTTTTAGTTCCTTTCTCAAATACTTGTAATTAGGACAAAATCTCTCAACCAGCTTCCAGAATTTTTGTGAGTGGTTCATTTCTTTTAAATGACAAAGCTCGTGAATTATAACATAATCTATAACTTCTTTTCTGAAACTTAGTAGATTATAGTTAAATGATAAATTTCCGGCAGTCGAGCAACTCCCCCATCTTGTCTTTTGACCGCGAATTGAAATTCTTCCAATCTTAAAACCAAGACTATTTGCAATCCTATGGACTCTTTCTACAAGAGATTTTTTAGCAAGCTTCCTGAGCCAATTTTCGAATGCTTCCTCAATACTAATCTTAGAACCAGATGGTGAGATTATTATTAAATGATCGTTACCAAACTTTACTTTGTGATTTTTTATAAATAGATCATAATTCTGTGTTACCTTTATATCACGCCCGAGCAGAGAAATTTTATTTCGGGATTGTCTGTTTTGTGACAGGTGCTTTTTAATCCAGTCCAATTTTTTATAAATGAATTTTTCAGCATCAATAACTTGAAATCCACGTGGTAGGACAACTTCCAGCTCGCCATTGTTGCTAATCTGCATACGTAGATATCTAGCTTTTTTACTGTGCTTTAAAACATATGGAATGGTCATTTCAGATAATTGAATAGAACGAACCAGAGGTTGCGAGGTACTTTTCAATTGATCAGCTTTTAATCTTTTTGTATGTAGTCTTATCCTTTGAATCCTGCAGAGCTATTCCTATTTTATTCAGCTCATCACGAATTTTATCAGACAAGGCATAGTTTTTATCTTTCTTCGCGTCAATTCTAAGCTGAATTAAAAGTTCGATTAATTCTTTTTCCAGCCTATCATCACCAACGGATTTCTCTTCTTCAAAGCTTAAAATTCCAAAAACATCTACAGCGGTTTTTGAAAGAAAATCCTTTGCTTTTTGATAAAACTCATTGCTAATATTTTCATTTTCGGCTATGATGCGGTTTACATCTCTCATAAAATCAAACAGGACAGCAATACCTTGCGGAGAGTTAAAATCATCATCCATCACTTCAATGAATTTTTCTTCATATTTCCCAAAATCAAAATCAGGGTTTACACCATCAGTATTTTGTCCTTTCAGCTCCTCATTTATTTTATCACGAAGATTATTCAACTTCTCAAGCCCTTTGTCTGCGGAAGCTAACAGCTCTTCACTGAAATTCAAAGGTCCGGCATAATGTGCCTGCGCAAAAAACATTCTGATAGCAAACCGCGAATATTTTTTCAGAATATCTCTTGCAGTAAAAAAATTGCCAAGAGACTTCGACATTTTCTCATCATTAATATTCAGAAAACCAAAGTGCAACCAATATTTAACAAATGGTTTTTCGGTCGCTCCTTCAGTTTGAGCTATTTCATTTTCGTGATGCGGAAATATGAGGTCATTACCGCCGCCGTGAATATCAAATGTCTCCCCTAAATGTTTGCAGCTCATAGCAGAGCATTCTATGTGCCAGCCAGGCCTTCCTTTTCCCCATGGACTTTCCCAAAAAGGTTCTCCTTCTTTGGCTTTTTTCCAGAGTGCAAAATCAAGAGGATTCTTCTTTTCCTCATTAATTTCAATTCTTGCGCCTGATTCAAGTTCATTTGTTTTTTTTCCACTTAATTTCCCGTAGCCCTTAAATTTTGAAACATCATAAAAGACATTTCCTTTGACATTATACGCAACCCCTTTTTCTTCAAGCTTTTTGATCAGGTCTATAATCTCGGTCATATGCTGTGTTGCTCTTGGATAAACGTCTGCCTTTTTCACACCAAGTTTTACGATGTCTTCCATAAAATAGTTGATATATTTATCCGCGACTTTATCAGAGCCAATTTTTTCCTCATTTGATTTCCTGATTATCTTATCGTCCACGTCTGTCAGGTTCATAACGTATTTCACATTATATCCCCTGTATTCGAGATATTTCCGGATAATATCAGCCATCAAGAATGAGCGTGCATTACCAATATGAAAAAAATCATAAACGGTAGGTCCGCACATATAAAAATGTACATTTGGAGGATCAATAGGTTTAAATTCTTCTTTCCGTTTTGTTAGAGTGTTATAAAGTTTGAGCATATCATTTACTAATGTTTAAAATTTTAATACTTCAAAATAACCAATTTAATATTGAAATATAAGAAGTAGAGACAGGCATACTTTCTCTAAAATTATAACTTCTCTATCAATAACTTCATATCATCCGGAAGCTCGGAGTCGAATCTCATAATTTCTTTTTTATGAGGATGATAGAAACCCAACGTTTTAGCGTGAAGTGCTTGTCTTTGCATAATTTTTAAAAGATTCTGAAGCCTGCTTTTTATTTTAGGCAAATTCGCTCCTGTAACCAACCGTGTGCCTCCATAAGTCGCATCACCAAAAATTGGATGACCTATTGAAGATAGGTGTACTCTTATCTGGTGCGTTCTTCCAGTTTTCAAATTAAGTTTAACGAGCGCAGCAAATTCAAAATTTTCAATCACCTCATAAAAAGTAATTGCATTTTTTCCCTCTGCTTCGCTTGTTGTAAATTTCTTCCTGTCCCTCTTGCTGCGGGTAATAAAAGCAGAAATCTCGCCTTTCAGTTTTTTAAAAGGTTTCCAGCAAACTGCCCTGTATTCTCTTTCTATTGTGTGCTTTGAAAATTGTTCTGCCAGTTTTGCATGAGTCCATTCGTCTTTCGCAACAACAAGTAATCCACTTGTATCTTTGTCTATCCTGTGCACAATCCCAGGTCTGTCTGCTTCGTTATAATTACTGAGCTTCCCGGTATGATGAAGTAGAGCATTTACTAAGGTTCCGGTATAATTTGCATAAGCAGGGTGAGCTACCATTCCCGCAGGTTTATTTACCACAATAAGAAAACCATCTTCATAAATTATATCGAGAGGAATTTCTTCCGGTTCAGCAAATTCAGGGCGGGGAGAAATTGGATGAGTTGCTTCAATAATATCGCCGGGCAGAACGTGATAACTGGCCTTAACGATCTTACCGTTAACTGTTACATTTCCTGATTCAATTAATTTCTGAACTTTTGAACGGGTGGTATTTTCAACAGATGAGGCGAGAAAAATATCTATCCGTTCTTTTTTCTTTCCATCAGGAATTTCAAATTGATATTTTTTTTCTTTTATTATCATTTCCTGTTGTGAAACTAATTTCTCATTCTAGTCGCTATGACTAAATCCTGAACAGTTTTTAAATTTTATTCATTAAACTTTTCTTTAATTTTAAAATTTAAGCTATTTTTTTAACTAAATACAGAGGAAAGAAAGCACACGTTTAGTGAATTAGATAGGATGTATGTACCTAAAATCTCATTCCTTTTTCATGCCGGAATTATTTAAAGCCTATAGATATGCTTTTGATTTGATTAGAATAATCTTTTTTGTTTGTAGAAAAACTTCTTTACCTAGA
>Ga0315540_10000847_pt1 | contig 17497 bp, 16 predicted proteins | sample SalMarSW160110MG_FD_203677 | JGI IMG/M metagenome (GOLD analysis project Ga0315540, IMG submission 203677) | Salt marsh sediment microbial communities from the Plum Island Ecosystem LTER, Massachusetts, United States - Salt Marsh Sediment SW1601-10 ...
CCATTACGGCGACGAGTATTTCGGCGTGCCGAATTTTCCGAAGGCACTGGCCGAGCTGGCGGTGCGCGCGATGAACGGCCGGCCGATGCGCACCGCGCTCGACGTCGGTTGCGCATCGGGGCGCGCGACGTTTGAACTGGCCAGGCATTTCGAGCATGTCACCGGACTGGATTTTTCCGCGCGCTTCATCGGCTTCGGCGTGGACCTGGCCGAGCGCGGGATGCTGCGCTACACGCTGGCGGAGGAGGGTGAGCTGGTGGAATACCGCGAGCACACGCTGGAAGAACTCGGGCTGGAAGCGGTGCGCCACAAGGTGGAGTTCTACCAGAGTGATGCCTGTAACCTGAAGCCGCAGTTCAGGGGCTATGACCTGGTGCTGGCCGCCAACCTTATCGACCGGCTGTACAGCCCGGCGAAGTTCCTGACCCGGATCCACGAACGCATGAATGTCGGCGGGTTGCTGTTGATCGCCTCGCCCTACACCTGGCTTGCGGAACACACCCGGCGCGAGGAATGGGTCGGTGGTTTCAAGAAGGATGGCGAACGTTATACTACGCTGGACGGCCTGCAGGAGATGCTGGGCAGCCATTTCCGGCTGATCGAGGGGCCGCTGGAGCTGCCGTTCGTGATCCGCGAGACCAGACGCAAGTTCCAGCATACCTTGTCCGAAGTGACCATCTGGGAGTACATGGCATGAACTACGATTTCGATACCCCGATTTCGCGCGAAGGCACTTCCTGCATCAAGCACGACGGCCGCGCCGGCTATTTCGGCACCGCCGACGTGCTGCCGATGTGGGTGGCGGACATGGACTTCGCCGCGCCCGAGGCGGTGACGCTGGCGCTGGCCGAGCGCGCGCTGCATCCGGTGTACGGCTATACATGGTATCCGGACGGCATGTACGAGGCATTGATCGAATGGCTGTACAAGCGCCACAACTGGCTGGTGCAGCGCGAATGGATCATGCCGGTGCCGGGCGTGGTGCCGTCGCTGCATGCGGCGATGATGGCCTGTGCCGGGCCCGGCGAGAGCGTGATCGTGCAGCCGCCGGTATATTTCCCGTTTTTCTCGGCGGCGACGCATACCGGGCGCAAGCTGCTGCTGAACCCGTTGAGCGAAGAGGGCGGGTGCTACACCATGGATTTCGCACAACTGGAAGAATGTGCCGCACAGGCGAAGCTGCTGCTGTTGTGTTCACCGCACAATCCGGTGGGCAGGGTGTGGACGCAGCACGAACTGGAGCAGGTGCTGGATATTGCACGCCGCCACAAGCTGGCAATCCTGACCGACGAAATTCATGCCGACCTGGTTTATCCGGAATATCGCCACACCATGCTGGCGACGCTGACGCGGGAGGGCGATAACGTCATTACCGCAGTCGCACCGAGCAAAAGCTTCAATATTCCGGGTCTCGGCCTGTCGGTATTGGTGATTCCGGATGCACAGCAGCGCGCGGCATTCCGCAAGGTATTCGAGATGCTGCCGCCGGCCAGCGCCAATCCTTTCAGCGTGGCTGCGTTCGATGCGGCCTACCGCGAGGGCGGGCCGTGGCTGGACAATCTGCTGCTGTATCTGCGCGATACGCGCGACTTCGTGCGCGGCTACCTCGCCGAGCATCTGCCGCAGATCGGGCTGGTCGAACCTGAGGGCACCTATCTGCTGTGGCTGGATTGCCGCGCCATGGGCATGGACGACGAGCAGCTCAAGGATTTTTTCGTGCACCGGGCCAGGGTGGGAATGAATCCAGGCACGGTGTTCGGCGAGCAGGGCAGCGGTTTCATGCGCCTCAATATCGGCGCACCGCGCAGCACGGTGGAGGAGGCGCTAAGGCGCATTACGGCAGCAGTTCATGCACTTGCCAGGGAAGAACGCTAGGCAGAATGCCAGGCTGCGGCACGGCGTGGATTTATACCGCCGATTCCTTTATCATTGCGTGCCGGTTGGTTTTACAAGTTTTCGGGTGTTTCGCGCTGGTTTGCGCGGAATTTCCCAACGAACAGGCGGGTCTCCCCGCATTGCAGGGTAGTGAATCTGGTCAGGTCCGGAAGGAAGCAGCCACAGCTAATTACTGCAAGTGCCGGGGTAAGGCTCGCCTCCTTTTTGTTAGGGCGTCAATACGCCCGGGTCGGGAGCAATGATGAAAAAACTGTTCACGCTGGCGATGTTTGCGCTGATGACGACTCAGGCTTACGCCGTGGATGGCGTTTCTGTCGAGTATGGCACCGGCGATGCCACGAACCTGGCGCGGGTCGGTCTGCTGTGGGACTGGAACAAGAGCTGGCTCAACGACGGCGACTGGCATGTTACCGGCTTCTGGGATGCTTCGCTGGGAAGATGGAGCGGCCACAGCGCTGCGGGCGACAACCAGAACATCACCGACTTCGGGCTGACCCCGGTATTCCGCTTCGAGCGGAAAAACCCGTCCGGTATGGCCCCCTACGTTGAGGGCGCGATCGGTATCCATCTGATTTCCCCGACTTTCATCAACGCGGACCGCAAGTTTGCCACCGCCTTCCAGTTCGGCGACCATGTTGGCCTGGGCCTGCGCTTCGGCGAGCATCGCCAGTTCGATTTGGGTTACCGCTACCAGCACCTGTCGAATGGCAGCATCAAGGCGCCGAACCAGGGGATCAATTTCAACCAGGTCCACTTCGATTACCGCTTCTGATTGGGTGCAGCCCTTGTCCGCAACTTCCGTACTAGCACGCAAATGGCGACCCAAGACCTTTTCCCAACTGGCTGGACAGGAGCATGTCGTACGCGCGCTCACCAATGCCCTGGACCAGAACCGGCTGCACCATGCCTACCTGTTCACCGGCACCCGCGGTGTGGGCAAGACCACCATCGCGCGCATCTTCGCCAAATCGCTAAACTGTGAAACCGGCGTCACCGCCACGCCGTGCGGCGTGTGCAGTGCCTGCACCGAGATCGACAGCGGTCGCTTCGTCGATCTGATCGAGCTGGATGCGGCTTCCAACACCCAGGTCGACAACATGCGCGAGCTGTTGGAAAGCGCGCTGTACGCGCCGACATCCGGGCGCTTCAAGGTGTATATCATCGATGAAGTGCACATGCTGTCGAAGTCGGCATTCAACGCCATGTTGAAGACGCTGGAAGAGCCGCCTGCGCATGTCAAGTTCATCCTGGCTACCACCGATCCGCAGAAAATCCCGGTCACCGTGCTGTCGCGCTGCCTGCAGTTCAACCTGAAGCAATTGCCGCCGGGATTGATCCTCGAACATCTGCAGCAGGTACTGGAGCAGGAAGGTATTCCATTCGAGCACGGCGCGCTGGTGCTGCTGGCGCGCGTGGCACAGGGCAGCATGCGCGATGCACTGAGCTTGCTGGACCAGGCCATTGCCTATTCGCAGAACCAGGTGGAAGAGGCGACGGTGCGCACCATGCTCGGTGCAATCGACCAGAGTTACCTGTTTGAGGTGCTGGATGCACTGCTGGCGCACGATGGACCGGCGCTGCTGGCAGTCGCCGATAATATGCAGTCGCGCAGTATGGATTTCGAGGCGGCGCTGCAGGAACTGGCGACCTTGTTGCACCGCATCGCGCTGGCGCAGACCGTGCCGCAGGCGATCGCTGAAGATGAGCCGGAACGCGAACGTCTGCTGCAACTGGCGCACCGTTTCAGTGCAGAAGAGTCGCAATTGTTCTACCAGATCGTGATCCACGGACGCAACGAGATTGCGCTGGCACCGGATGAGTATGCCGGGTTCACCATGACGCTGCTGCGCATGCTGGCATTCATGCCGGCGGGCACTCGGGCGCCCACGGCGCGGCCGCAGATCACGAACGCTGCCCCTGCTGCAGTACAACAGGCCACGACCACGACGCCAACAACTGCGGTACGGCAACCTGCACCGCCGGCGGCGCAGGAGTCGCAGCCGGTTGTGGCTGGCGCTGCCGAACTCGACTGGCCATCTCTGCTCGGGCAGTTGAGCGTGCAGGGGACGGCGAAGGAGCTGGCCAAAAACTGTACGCTGGAAAGTTTTGCTGACGAGCGACTGAAATTGAATCTCGCGCCGGAACACAAATTGCTGAACAGCAAAATGGCGCATGCAAAACTGCAGGCTGCGCTGAGCGATTATTTCGCCCGGCCGGTGAAGCTGGTGGTGACGCTGGGAACAGCAGGTGCCGCCACGCCTGCGGCGGTCGAACAACGCGAAAAAACGTCGCGCCAGCAGGAAGCGGTGGCAGCGATCAAACAGGATGCCTTTGTGCGCGAGGTGCAGGCCGAACTGGGTGCGCAACTGGTCGAAGATTCGATCAAACCGGTTTAACGAAAGGAAAGCAGAGATGATGAAAGGCGGAATTGCAGGGCTGATGAAACAGGCCCAGCAAATGCAGGACAACATGAAGAAGGCACAGGAGGAGCTGGCCAGCATAGAGGTCGAGGGCCAGGCAGGGTCCGGCATGGTCAAGGTGAGCATGACTTGCAACCACGAGGTGCGCCGCGTGCAACTGGACGACAGCCTGCTGTCGGACGACAAGGATATGCTGGAAGACCTGATCGTGGCGGCAATGAACGATGCGGTAAAGCAGGCTGCCGCCATAACCCAGCAGAAAATGAGCGGCTCCACCGCGGGTATGAAACTGCCGCCCGGAATGAACCTGCCGTTCTAAAGGCAGATTTGGCCACGGATGAAACACGGATAACCACGGATGAAGAATCGGATAAATACGGGTGTGTACACATTAATCGGGTTTTATCCGTGTAAATCTGTGTTAATCCGTGGCTAGATTGTTTTTGGGATATTAATGAATACGCCTTCCAGCCTGGAAGCCCTGATCGAAGCCCTGCGCTGCCTGCCGGGCGTCGGGCCGAAATCCGCGCAGCGCATGGCCTACCACCTGCTGCAGCGCGACAAGCCGGGCGCGCTGCAGTTGGCGCAGGCGCTGGGGCATGCGGTGGAACATATTCATCATTGCGCCAAATGCAACAATTTTTCCGAGCAGGAAGTTTGTGCGATGTGTCGTTCCTCGCAGCGCGACCCTGCGCTGCTGTGCGTGGTGGAAATGCCGGCGGACCTGCTGATGATGGAGCAGGCACAGTGCTATCGCGGCATGTATTTTGTATTGATGGGGCGGTTGTCGCCGCTGGACGGTATCGGTGCGCGCGAACTGCCGCTGGAACGCCTGCTGGCCCGCGTGCAGGAGCAGCCGTGCGAGGTGATCCTCGCCACCAATTTCACGGTGGAGGGAGATGCCACTGCGCATTACCTGGCCACGCTGCTCAATGCGCAGGGCGTCAAGGTTTCGCGCATTGCGCGCGGCCTGCCGGTGGGCGGCGAACTGGAACATGTGGATAGCGGCACCTTGGCGCAGGCGGTGCTGGAGCGGCGGGAAGTCAGGACATGAGACTTCAGGAATCTTTTAGCCACGGATCGACACGGATGGTCACGGATATAAAAACACTCGGAATTCCCCGCTCTTTTGGGGCGAGGGGTGGTTTTATCTGTGTAAATCCGTGTTCATCTGTGGCTGATTAAGAGATATTGAGGTATGGCGGAACAACAGGGTGAGCGGTTGCAGAAGGTGTTGGCGCAGGCGGGCGTTGGCTCACGCCGCGAGATGGAGGAATGGATCGCCGCCGGGCGCGTGATAGTGAATGGCGAAGTAGCGACGCTGGGCATGCGCGTGGTCGAGGGCGATGTGGTGCGTGTCGACAGGCGTACCATTCGCGTCAAGGCGCCGGAGGAAAACACGACGCGCATCCTGCTTTATCATAAGCAGGAAGGCGAGATTGTCAGTCGCGATGATCCGGAGAAGCGCGCCAGCGTGTTCGACAAATTGCCGCGACTGAAGGGGCAGAAATGGATAGCCGTCGGGCGGCTGGATTTCAACACCAGCGGCCTGCTGATTTTCACCACTTCAGGCGAGCTGGCCAACCACCTGATGCATCCGCGCTTCGAGGTGGAGCGCGAATACGCAGTGCGTGTGCAGGGCGAGCTGGCGCCGGAGCAGATGCGGCAGATGGTGAAGCAGGGCATAGAACTGGACGATGGTCCGGTAAAATTCGAGAAGCTGACCGACGAGGGCGGCGAGGGTTTCAATCACTGGTACCGACTGGTGGTCAGGGAGGGGCGCAACCGCGTGGTGCGCCGCACTTTCGAGGCGCTGAGTCTTCCGGTAAGCCGGTTGATGCGCGTGCGTTTCGGTATCATCAACCTGCCGCCACGGTTGAAGCGCGGCATGATGGCCGAACTGGGTGATGGCGAGATCAGGCAGGTGCTGGAATGGGCTGGCCTGGAAAATTCCCGCCCGAAAACGCCACCGTTGCGAGCGGGGCGTGCCGGGAGTGGGCAAGCTTCGGGCCGGGCCGGTAGACGCCATAATAAAACTTAACTGGCCGCTTGCTTTAGCTATCAATTAGAATTGGCGGGGCAAGGGCAGGAAAAATTTTTAACTATTGGACAATACGCGATAATCAGCCTGGCTGAGTTTACTTACGTTATCAATATTGGGGTCGAATGGAAGAGCGTAGCAAAACCATAATGTGCAGTGTGCTGTTCCTGGACGTGGTGGAATATTCCAAGAAGTCTGTTTCGGGGCAAATCTCCCTGAAGGAGCGCTTCAACGCTTTCCTGTCGCTGGCGATCCGGGATGTGCCGCTGGATGATCGCATCATTCTGGATACCGGAGACGGTGCGGCATTGAGCTTCATCGGCGACATCGAGGATGCGCTTCAGGTCGCACTCGTCATGCGCGAATCGTTGCGCGGCGCAGAGGCCCACATGGATCCCCCATTACTGGTGCGCATGGGTATCAACCTCGGTCCGGTGCGTCTGGTCAAGGATATCAACGGCCAGCCCAATATCGTTGGCGACGGCATCAACGTCGCGCAGCGCATCATGGGGTTTGCCGATCCCGGCCAGATACTGGTCTCACGGTCCTATTACGATGCGGTTTCGCGCCTGTCGTCGGAATATGCCGGCATGTTCCACTATGAGGGGTCGCGTACCGACAAGCATGTGCGCGAGCATGAGATTTACGCCATCGGTTATCCCGGAGAATTTACCGGGAAGCAGGCGATGGCGGGCCAGACGACGGCCAAATTCAAGGTGCTGCAGAGGCGGCTGGGTAGTTCATGGCAGGGCGTTGTGCAACGGCTGGGCAGTTCATGGCAGAGCGCGGCGCAACGGCTGGGGAAAATGGTACAGGCAATGATCGCTGCCTATCATGCGGCTACACCGCGCAAGCGGGCTGCGTATATCGGTGGTGTCGCTGGTTTCTTCGTCCTGGCCATCCTGGTGGAAGTGATGATCCATCATCATGCTCCGGCACCCGAGGTGCAGTTGGCGGATGAGACTCCTGCAGGGCAAGCGGCGGCGCCATCTGTCGCGGACGAAACGCAAAAAGCTCCGGTGACAGGCGGGCAGAAGACGGGCGAATCCCCCAAAGCTGCGCCAGCCCCTTCAAAGCAATCGTCCAGTGTGCATTCGAGCCAGTCGTCGTCCAGTCGCGTCAAGCCGTCCACGCCGGCAGCCAAGCCCGAGAGCAAATCTACGACAAATAGCACAACCATTTTTGGCATTACCATTCCACCTCCGCCCAAAGGCAAGCCCGGCGCTGTTTCCGTCAGGTGCATGGAAGGCAGTTCGATATTCGTCGACGGTTTTTCCAAGGGCGCTGTCGGGAAGAGCTCGCTCCGCATTTCGCTTGATCCGGGCAAGCATCATTTGACCATTACCCATCCCGGCAAGCCGTCCGTTTATACGCAGGTGATTTTCATCAAGACCGGGGAAACCCTGTATGTGCACCCGGACTTCTGTAACTGAGCGCATGGGTGTTTTATGATAACAAGAGATAGTCAAGATAGAGATTTGTACCATGCAGACGAATTCATCCAATCCTGTTGACGGCGGTGTGCGCTGATGATCAAGCATCTGGGACGCTACGAGGTAGTTGATGAGCTGGGCCATGGGGCAATGGGTATCGTCTACAAGGCGATTGATCCGTTGATTGACCGCGTGGTTGCAATCAAGACCATCAACCTCAGCCTGGCGCTGGAAGAAAAGGAAGAGTACGAGGGTCGTTTCTACCAGGAAGCGAAGGCGGCCGGGCGGCTGAACCATCCCAATATCGTGACCATCTACGACGTGGGCAAGAGCGGCGACGTGGCCTACATTGCCATGGAATTTCTGGAAGGCCGTGAACTGCGGGATATTCTGGACGAAGACCAGGCCATGCCGGTCGAACAGGTGCTGGATATTACTGCACAGGTGGCGCTGGGACTGGCTTATGCACACGAGCACGATATCGTGCATCGCGACGTGAAACCGGCCAACATCATGGTGGTGCGCGATGGCCATGTGAAAATTACCGACTTCGGCATTGCACGCATGGAATCTGCTGCGGTGCGCACCCAGACCGGTATGGTGCTGGGTTCGCCCAAATACATGTCGCCCGAGCAGGTGACGGGCAAGGCGATCGACCAGCGTTCGGATATTTTTTCGCTCGGTGTCATGCTCTACGAAATGCTGGCCAGACAGGCTCCGTTTACGGGCGAGAATATAAACGCCATCATGTACCAGACGCTGAATGCCGTTCCGCCCCCGCCGAGCACGATAAATCCGGCAGTCCCGGCCATGCTCAATTTCATCGTGGCGAAGGCGCTGGCAAAAGACCTGGATGACCGCTACCAGGATGCGCGTGAACTGGCTAACGATTTGCGCGCCTGTCGCGACAGCATGCCGCGCCGCACTGAAACAGCGGTTCCGTCAACGCCGCCATCCCGGCCGCCGAAGCTTGAGGATACTGAAGTGTCCTCTGCTTCGCGTGCCGGGATGGATGCCGATGAATCCAGACCGGTGGCTACGCTGGGCCTGTCCCCGGCATTCGATTCGTTCGGTGCCACCATGCGCCTGGCATCAATGACCAACGACGAAAAGGAAGTCGAGGAGTTATCCAAGACCTTCAAGATAGCTCGCCCCGATATGGATGCCATTAACCAGGCGGCTCCCCGACCTGAGCCGCCCAAATCAGCACAACCTGCACCACCGCAACCTAAACCGCAGGCGGTGCCGCGCCAACCCGTTGTGCCGCCTTTGTCTCCGGACAGCACTGATGATGTCGAAACTGCAAAACTGGGCAGCTGGCTGCTGATCGTGCTGGCGGTGCTGGTGCTGGCCGGCCTGTACGAGTTGATCGAAGTCCTGTTTTTCTAATCTGCTGTTCCTGCCGGGAGACGGGACATGAACCAGCATTTCAGCTTCAGTCCTTCCATCTATCTTGCTGCCATGCTGTGCATTGCACATGGTGCCTTTCTGATGGTGCTGCCGCTGCTGGACCTGCCGGTCTGGAGCAGGCTGGTGCTGGCGTCCGTGGTGTTGTCCAGCCTGGTTTATTATCTGCGGCGTGAAGTATGGCTGCAGGCGCCATCTTCCTGTGTTGAACTGACGCTGGAAGAGAATGCTGCCTTGCTGACATTGCGCGATGGCAGGCAACTGCATGGTGAAATTGCGCGCGGCAGTCTGGCGACGCCATATCTGGCCGTGCTCAATGTGTCGTTGCCGCAACGGCAGCGGATGCGCAGTCTGACCATACTGCCGGATAGCCTGGCCACAGATTCATTCCGGCAATTGCGGGTGTGGCTGAAATGGGGCGATCAGGTGGCGCAGTAGCCGGGCGGAGTGAGTACGGTGGGTGCGGCTGACGGCAAGGTTTCCGGGTAGTCCTTGCTGTAATGCAGGCCACGACTTTCATGCCGGGCCAGCGCGCTCTGCACGATGAGATCGGCGGAGAGCACCAGATTGCGCAATTCCAGCAGGTCGGCGGTGACGTGGAAGTTCGCATAGTATTCCTGGATTTCTTCATGCAGCAGCTGGATGCGATGCTGCGCGCGCTGCAGGCGCTTGCTGGTGCGCACGATGCCGACATAGTCCCACATGAAGCGACGCAGTTCTTCCCAGTTGTGCGAAATGATGATCTGTTCGTCGGCATCGGTGACGCGGCTCTCATCCCATTGCGGCAGCACCATGGTTTTGCCGGCCGGCCGCTCGAGGATATCGTGCGCAGCATTGTCGGCGAATACCAGGCATTCCAGCAGCGAATTGCTGGCCAGGCGGTTGGCGCCGTGCAGGCCGGTGTAGGCGGTTTCGCCGATGGCATACAGGTTGCCCACATCGGTACGGCCGTGCAGGTCGGTGACGATGCCACCGCAGGTGTAGTGTGCGGCCGGTACTACCGGGATCGGCTGACGTGCCATGTCGATGCCCAACCCCATGCAGTATGCATAAATCGTCGGAAAGTGCTCCCTGAGAAAAGACTCCGGCTTGTGGGTGATGTCGAGATAGACGCAATCCAGGCCGCGTTTTTTCATCTCGAAGTCGATGGCGCGCGCCACGATATCGCGCGGAGCAAGCTCGGCGCGCTGGTCGTGCCAGGGCATGAAACGGGAACCGTCCGGCAGCTTGAGGATGCCGCCTTCGCCGCGTACCGCCTCGGAGATCAGGAACGATTTGGCATGCGGGTGGTACAGACAGGTCGGATGGAACTGGATGAATTCCATGTTGGCCACCCGGCATCCGGCGCGCCAGCCCATGGCGATGCCGTCACCAGTGGAAGTGTCAGGGTTGGTGGTGTACAGGTAGACCTTGCAGGCGCCCCCCGTGGCCAGGATGATGTTGTCGGCGGCAATGGTGACGATTTCGCCGCTCGCGCCGTTCAGGGCATAGGCGCCGTGGCAGCGCTTGTCCGGCAGCCCGAGTTTGTTGCCGGTGATCAGGTCGATGGCGATGTGGTGTTCCAGTAAGGTGATGTTGGGATGAGCCACCGCTTTCGCGGCGATGGTTTCCTGTACTGCCATACCGGTGGCATCCGCGGCATGAATGATGCGCCGGTGGCTATGTCCGCCTTCGCGCGTCAGGTGATAGCCATTGCCGTTTTCGGCATTGTGGGTGAAGGGTACGCCCTGGGCGATCAGCCAGTCGATGGCCTGCCTGCTGTGTTCGACGACGTGGCGGGTGGTGGCAGGGTCGCATAACCCGGCACCGGCGGTGAGCGTATCCTGGATGTGGGAATCTATTGAGTCGGTGCTGTCCAGCACTGCCGCAATACCGCCCTGTGCCCGGCTGCTGGCCCCCTCCAGCAGGGTTTTTTTGGTGATGACGGCGACCTTTTTGTGGTCGGCAAGCTTCAGGGCTGCCGCCAGTCCGGCCAGGCCGCTGCCGATAATCAGGACGTCGAATTGCAACACTGTGTTGGTCATTTTGTTGGTTGGTGTGGCGGAACTATAGCAAAAACCCGCTTAACCGTTGCCTTTGACAATAAATAACCATTTATGCAGGAGTGAACTAATTCGATATTGCTTTGTCCATCCCGGCAAGGTTGGCGTAAATGGCTGACGCCTGTGCCCTCAGCGGTTATACTAGCGCGCCGCCGCAGAAGCGGCCGGGACGACAACTAGGATAACGGGAAATGGGAGACAGGGAAGTCGATCAACAACTGGTCGAGCGTGCGCAGCGAGGTGACAAGCATGCGTTCGAATTGTTGATCGCCAAGTATCAGCGGCGGCTGGCCAGGTTGATTTCGCGCTTTGTACGCGATTCGGCCGAGGTGGAGGATGTAACGCAGGAAGCGTTCATCAAGGCTTATCGCGCCCTGCCGGCGTTCCGCGGCGAGAGCGCGTTCTACACCTGGCTGTACCGGATTGGCATCAATACCGCGAAAAACTACCTGCTGGCACTGGGTCGGCGGGCGCCGACCACAACCGCATTCGACGCGGAAGAGGCCGAAGGTTTCGAGGATGCCGGGCTGCTACAGGAAGTCAGCACGCCTGAAAACGAATTGATGAGCAAGCAGGTGATTGAAGTGGTAAACACCTCCTTGCAGCAGTTGCCGGACGATTTGCGCACGGCCCTGACGTTGCGCGAAATCGAAGGGTTGAGTTATGAAGAAATTGCAACGGTGATGAATTGTCCGGTCGGCACCGTACGCTCGAGGATTTTCCGGGCACGCGAGGCAGTTGCAGCCAATTTGCGCCCGTTGCTGGGCACCAGTAAAGACCAGAGGTGGTAGACATGAAAGAGCATATTTCAGCCCTGATGGACGGCGAGTTGTTCGACGATGAAGCGGACGCACTGTTGGATAAGTTGAAACGCGACCCCGCCGGGCATGAAGAGTGGTTGCAATACCACCTGGTCAGCGACATATTGCGCCAGCCGGATCATGTCCATGCCGACATCAGCAGTGCCATGCATGAGCGCCTCAGGGCCGAGCCCACCATACTTGCCCCGCGCAGCCGTGCCGCCCAGAAAGTACGCTGGTTCGCGCTGTCCGCAGCCGCATCGGTACTGGCGCTGGCGGTTGTGGGCTGGCTTTCGGTGCAGGTTGCTCCCGGGGTGGTGGCGGCCCCGCAGATTGCCATGCAGCAGCCGGACAATAACAGCAATGTGCGCCCCGCCAGCGTCAATATGGACGATTATCTGATGGCGCACCAGGAATATTCTCCGAGTGCCAGCGTGGAGGGCATGACCCCTTACATTCGCACCGTGGCCAGCGAGCAGGGGAGCCGATAGCAATGAAATTATGGTGGGCGCTGCCCCTGATGTTGCTGTGCGGGGCAGAATCGGCGATTGCCGGAGACATGAACCAGGTCAGCCTGAACTGGCTCAAGACCATTTCTTTTGCAGCACACCAGACCGACTATAGCGGAACCTTTATCTACCAGCACGGCAGTCATGTCGAAACCTCGCGCATTACCCATGTTGTGGATCAGGACGGCGAGCATGAAAAGCTGGAAAGCCTGGACGGGCCGCATCGTGAAATCATCCGCGATAACGACCAGGTATGGTGTGTCCTGGATGATCACAAGACGGTGTTGCTGGGGCATCGGCACAGAGATCGCTCTTTCCCCGCATTGCTGCCGGAGCAACTCAGTGCACTTAACGAAAATTACCTGATTCGCACCGGGCGCGAAGGGCGCGTTGCCGGATTCAATGCCCAGACCATACTGTTTCGGCCCAAGGACAACCTGCGCTATGCACACAAGCTGTGGGCTCACACCGGTTCCGGCCTGTTGCTCAAAGCTGCCGTGCTGAATGCGCGCAATCAGGTGGTCGAACAGTACGCCTTTACCGAGTTGAACATCGGCGGGAAGATCAAGCCTGACTGGACGGTACCGAACAAGGACACGGCGGCCTTGTTGGAACCCCAACAGCTCAAGGCGGACGAACGGATTGCATCCAGTGGCTGGCGGGTGGATGCCCTGCCACGGGGGTTTCAGAAAATAATGGAAGTTCGTCGGCCGATGCATGGCAGGAAGGCGCCGGTGCTGCATATGGTGTTTTCCGACGGCCTTGCCGGTATTTCGGTGTTCATCGAAAATATGCCTAGTGATTCGGACGATGTTGGTCCGAACTTGTCGAGCCAGGGCGCGATCCAGGTTTACCGCAAAGAGGTCGACGACCATCTGGTGACGGTGGTCGGCGAGGTGCCGCCGCGCACCGTGATGCAGGTCGCCGATTCCGTACGCTACGCAGGGGACTGAGGTGCTGGAGGCTCGTGCGATCGTGGTTCAGCTGGAAGGCCCGGAGGCCATCGTCGAGGCCCGGCAAAGCGGTGGCTGCGGCCATTGCGACGATGCGAAGGGCTGTGGCGCCGGCAAGCTTTCGCAATTGTTCTGTACGCAGCCGAGGCGCTTTCGCGTGCGCAATGGGATCAATGCCCGTATCGGAGAGGAAGTGGAAGTTTCCATGGCGGATGGCGTACTGTTGCGCAGTGCATTGACCATGTATTTCCTGCCATTGCTGCTGGCCCTTGCCGGCGGCATGCTGGGAACGCACTGGGCGTTCGATTATGCCAGTGGTGATGCCTATGCCGCCGTCGGTGCGGCATTGGGTCTGACAGCCGGTTTCCTGCTGGTCAGGCTGTCCAGGTTGCGGCTTTTGTCCAGTTCTGCCGCGCCGGTCATCAAGCGTTGCAGTTAAGCTGTCTGCGCGCTGTTGTTTTTCTGCTCAAACGAGGGTTTATAAAGATGCTGAAAAAATTGTTCGCATTTGTCTTGGTCGTTTTCATCTCGCAAACTGCCCTGGCTGCCGACTATCCCGATTTTACCGGTCTGGTCGCGAAAGAGGGTCCGGCGGTGGTCAATATCAGTACCACCCAGATCATTCATAACAGCCAGGCGTTCGGAATGCCCCCGGGCATGGACCCGAACGATCCGTTCTATGACTTCTTCCGTCGTTTTGCGCCGCAGATTCCCCGGGACCAGGAAGAGCGCTCCCTTGGCTCTGGGTTCATCATCAGCTCGGATGGCTACATCCTGACCAATGCCCATGTGGTGGACGACGCGGACACCGTCACGGTGCGCCTGACCGACAAGCGTGAATTCAAGGCCAAGGTGATCGGTGCGGACAAACGTGCTGATGTGGCCTTGATCAAAATCAAGGCGCATGATCTACCCAAGGTGGTTCTGGGCGATCCGTCCAAGCTCAAGGTGGGCGAATGGGTGGTGGCGATCGGTTCCCCGTTCGGTTTTGACAACAGCGTGACTGCGGGCATCGTCAGCGCCAAGGGGCGCTCGCTACCGGGAGAAAACTACGTGCCGTTCATCCAGACCGATGCAGCAGTCAATCCAGGCAATTCCGGCGGCCCGCTGTTCAACATGAACGGCGAAGTGGTCGGCATCAATTCGCAGATATACACCCGCTCCGGCGGTTACATGGGGCTGTCGTTCTCCATTCCCATCGATGTGGCGATGAACGTGGCCGACCAGTTGCGCACTACCGGCAAGGTGACGCGCGGCCGTATGGGCGTGACCATCCAGGAAGTGACGCGCGACCTGGCGGATTCCTTCGGTTTGAGCAAACCGACGGGTGCGCTGGTCAGCAACGTGGAAAAGGGTGGCCCGGCGGACAAGGCGGGCATCCAGGTCAGCGACGTGATCCTCAAGTTCGACGGCAAGACCGTCAACTCTTCATCCGACCTGCCGCGTATCGTTGCGGCGACCAAGCCGGGCAGCACAGTGACCGTGGAGTTGTGGCGCAAGGGCGCCAGCAAGGACATAACCCTGGTGGTTGGCGAACTGCCCGCCGACAATAGCGGGCAGGCGCAGAACGGCGGGCATGGCAGCAATGCTTCGGGCGCAAGCGTGACGCGCATGGGGCTGCAACTGGATGAACTGAACCGCAACCAGAAGGATCAGCTGAACATTTCCCATGGGCTGGTGGTAGTCGAGGCGAGGGGAGCCGCTGCCCGTGCCGGTCTGCATCGCGGAGACGTGATACTCGCCATCGGAAATATCAATGTACGATCGGTACGGCAGTTTAACGGGATATTGAAGCGTATACCCAAGGGACGCAATGTCGCGCTGCTGGTGCGCCGCGGCGACAACGCTTCCTACGTGGCTATCAAGCTCGACGAGAAACAGCAGTAAAGTTACCGCCGGCGACAGCGTGTCCCGCCAAAATCGGCTAGAATTCGTGCCTTTCATCCCATTGGCATTTACGGATTCCGGCCGAGGCTGGCGGGATTCGTTTGTAATCAGAAAGCTTATGCAACATATCCGCAATTTTTCCATCATCGCGCATATCGATCATGGCAAGTCCACGCTGGCCGACCGCATCATCCACTTGTGCGGCGGGCTGTCCGACCGCGAAATGGAAGCGCAGGTGCTGGATTCAATGTCGCTGGAGCGTGAGCGTGGCATCACCATCAAGGCGCAGACCGCAGCGCTTAGCTATAAGGCGCGCGACGGACAGGTGTACAACCTGAACCTGATCGATACGCCGGGACACGTGGATTTCTCCTACGAGGTAAGCCGTTCGCTGTCAGCCTGCGAGGGTGCGCTGCTGGTGGTCGATGCATCGCAGGGGGTGGAGGCGCAGACCGTGGCCAACTGCTACACCGCGATAGACCTCGGCGTGGAAGTGGTGCCGGTGCTGAACAAGATCGACCTGCCGTCGGCCAACCCGGACAATGCCATCGCCGAGATCGAGGACGTGATCGGCATTGACGCACACGATGCGGTGCGCTGCTCGGCCAAGACCGGCGAGGGCGTGCAGGACGTGCTGGAAGCGATGATTGCCAGGGTGCCGCCGCCCAAGGGCGATGCAGATGCCCCCCTGCAGGCGTTGATCATTGATTCCTGGTTCGATAATTATGTCGGCGTGGTGATGCTGGTGCGCATCGTCAACGGCACGCTGTGTCCCAAGAACAAGATCCGCCTGATGGCTACCGGCGCGCAATTCCTGGCTGAGCATATCGGCGTATTCACGCCCAAGTCGATGAAACTCGACAGGCTGAGCGCAGGGCAAGTCGGTTTTATTATTGCCGGCATCAAGGAACTGGCTGCAGCCAAGGTTGGCGACACTGTCACACTGGCGGACAAGCCGGCCGCCGCGCCGCTGCCGGGTTTCAAGGAGGTGCAGCCGCAGGTATTCGCCGGGCTGTTTCCGGTCGAGGCGAACCAGTACGAGGCGTTGCGCGACTCACTCGAGAAACTCAAGCTGAACGACGCGTCGCTGCAATACGAGCCGGAAGTATCGCAGGCGCTGGGATTCGGCTTCCGCTGCGGTTTCCTTGGGTTGCTGCACATGGAGATCGTGCAGGAGCGGCTGGAGCGCGAGTTCGATATGGACCTGATCACTACTGCGCCGACAGTGATCTACGAAGTGGTGCAGCGCGACGGTACGGTGCTGATGGTGGATAATCCGTCCAGAATGCCGGATCCATCGAAGATCGAGGAGGTCCGCGAGCCCATCGTCAACGTCAATCTGTACATGCCGCAGGAATACGTCGGCGCGGTGATCACACTATGCACCCAGAAGCGCGGCGTCCAGGTGGACATGATCTACCACGGCAAACAGGTGCTGCTGAAATACGAGATGCCGATGGGAGAGATCGTGCTCGATTTCTTCGACAGGCTGAAATCGGTATCGCGCGGCTACGCTTCGATGGACTACGCATTCAAGGAATACCGCCATGCCGACGTGGTCAAGGTGGACATGCTGATCAACGGCGAGAAGGTGGATGCGCTGTCGATCATCGTGCACCGCGCCAACAGCCAGTACCGCGGGCGCGAAGTGGCGGCCAGGATGCGCGAGATCATTCCGCGCCAGATGTTCGACGTGGCGATCCAGGCGGCGATCGGCGCCAACATCATCGCGCGCGAAAACGTCAAGGCGCTGCGCAAGAACGTGCTGGCCAAATGCTACGGTGGTGATATAACGCGCAAGAAGAAGCTGCTGGAGAAACAGAAGGCCGGCAAGAAGCGCATGAAGCAGGTGGGTAGTGTGGAAATTCCGCAGGAGGCATTCCTGGCCATCCTGCAGGTAGAAGATAAATAATGCGGGGAATGCAGATGGATTTTGCAACGATCATGTTTTTACTGCTGCTGGTGACCGGCGGCATCTGGCTGCTGGACAAATTCGCGCTGCGCCCCAAACGCGCAACGCAAGGAGAGGAGCAGGCAGTAAAGGAACCCTGGTGGGTGGAATATTCAAAGAGCTTCTTTCCGGTCATTCTGGCCGTGTTCATGCTGCGT
>Ga0315540_10000849_pt1 | contig 17476 bp, 14 predicted proteins | sample SalMarSW160110MG_FD_203677 | JGI IMG/M metagenome (GOLD analysis project Ga0315540, IMG submission 203677) | Salt marsh sediment microbial communities from the Plum Island Ecosystem LTER, Massachusetts, United States - Salt Marsh Sediment SW1601-10 ...
GCGGGCAGCGTGTCGGCAAGACCGCGGCTCAGCGCCGCCGGGTTCAGCAGCACGCAGCCGGGCGTATAGATGGCGCAATGATAATGGGGCGTGCCCAGTTCGGCCGCGGTCTGGGCGGCATCGAGGCGGCGGAAAGGTTCGCCCAACTTGTCGAGCGCGGCAACGAACGGTGCGATATATTCCTCTTCGCCGCGCGCCGTCACCGCCGTGTGGTACTTGCCCCGTTCTGACCAGTTGCACTGGATGTCATGCGCCTCGACGTTGTGGGCCAGATCGGCGATCGCGGCGCGCGCCAGGGCCATGTAACGGTGTGCTCCGTCGAGATCGTCATGACCGCCGCCCACAGCGTGCGGCAGGTCGATGGCAAATCCGGAATTGCGCGCCGAGGCATTTTCGCCCATCACCCCGGCATCCAGCACCACGATCTTGTCACCCGGCCGGTTGGCGGCAAGCCGGCGCGCTGCGGCAAGCCCCGCATAACCCGCACCGGCGACCACCCAGTCGGCCTTGACATCACCTTCCAGTGGCGGATTGGGGGTGCGCGGCGGCAGAATGACATTCCAGCCGTTGGTCTTGTCATTTTGCGGTAACTGGCGGATGTCGACCATGCTTCAGCCCGCCCAGTTCACGGGATGAATGGCAAAGAACACCAGTGCGTCGTCGGCCTCGTACACAAGCTCGGTTCCCGACGGCAGCCACAGGCAGTCCTTGGGTTTCAGTGCATGCACCTTGCCGTCGCAATGAACCTTGAGTTCACCCTCAACGCACATGAGGACTTCATCGTACTTTATGGTCCAGGAAATGTGCGCCTTGGTGAGCCGCGCAAATCCCGCCCCCAGTTCGCCCCCATGCTCGCCGGAAACCACGCTGCCGATCTGGCACTGGTCGCCATTCTCGAAACGCGGATTGAAGGCGATAGAATCGAAACCGATTGTCTCGGGTGGCTTCTTGGCCATGATGCGACCTCCCTGGCTGGCTTGGCGGCGTGCCAACGTTAGCCGCGCCGGCGATGGCCGACAAGGCACCAGAACCGGTAACCAAATCCTACCGAACGGGCGCGTTGCGGCTGGCCAGGAGGGCGCCGTTCACCTCATCGAGCGAACCTGGCGAGGGTTCGTCTTCGAGCGTGAAGGCCGGGATGACCTCACGCAGGCGGTCATGGTAGTCGCGCACCCCCACCTCGAGGTCGGACAGGATGTAGCCCGGAAAGGCCGATGACTGCATGGCCTCCCATGACCAGCGGATAAGCTGCTTGTCTTCCTCGCCGGTCGAGCGGTCGATGCGGTAGCTGAGGTAGCGCGCCAGTTTCATCTCGCGCCGCTTGTCGGGGAGGCCGTAATAGGCCGTGCGCTGCACCGTGCGGTTCACGGCAAGCGGATATTCCTGATAAAAGCCGATGCAGTCGGGATAGAGCATCAGCACGGCGTTAGGGAACAGGCCTGCATACCACCAGGCGCGGCGATGGCTTTCCGGCAGGTGTTCCGCCTCGGGCAGGAACTTTTTGTAATGGCGCACGCTCCATAGCTTGCCGGGTCCCGGATTGAATTCGGCGAAAGCCTTGGCCATGCCTGAGCGATGGCGCTGATCTTCGTAACTGCGGCCATAGAGATCCTGCAGCGAGGGATGCGCCATGGGCACATGGTAGCCCTCGTTGTCAACATCGCGCACCGCCTTCCAGTTGACCGGCAGTTCGTCGTATTCGAAGCCGCCGAGCGGGCGCACTTCATCGAGCCGGTAGGGCGCCATTTCGTCCGCCATGTCGGCCAGCAGATTGGAAACCGGCGGCTGGTCGCTGGCGACGAAGCGCACAAACACGAAGCCGTTCCAGATCTCGTGTTGCAGCGGTACGAGCCCGTGCTCGACCGGATCGAGATCGGGCAGCGTGCGCTTTTGCGGCACCGCCTTCAGCGTCCCGTCGAGATTGTACGACCAGCCGTGAAACGGGCACACCAGGGCACTCTTGCATTGGCCTTTCGCCTCGGCCACGACGCGCGAGCCACGATGCCGGCAGACATTGTTAAAGGCCCTGACGACCCCGTCCTGGCCACGCACGATGAGTGCCCTCTCGCCAACAATGTCGAAGCACTGGTAATCGCCCGCCTCCGGCACATTGCTCACATGGCACGCGACCTGCCAGCATTTGCGGAAAAGCTCGGTCTTTTCAACCTCCAGCAGCTCGGCGTTGAAGTAGGTCCACCACGGCAATCCGCTGCGCTCGTGGTCGCCCAGCCCCTCGGCAGCCCTCACCTGGGCGGACGAGGCGATGGCGCTGGCGTCGACGGGCTTCATGGCGGGCTCCTTGCTGGCCTTAAGGCAAGTGGTAACCGCGTGACGGGCACTGCCTATACTGATTGAATGTTCATTCAATATACGCAGAGTCGTCCCGCCTGGCAAGCACCACCAGCCGGGCAAGTCCCGCCGCCAAGGCGAGAGCGCCGATTTGTGGACCGAAGACGGCAATCGTTGGCGAAAGTGCCGCCACTGTCCACAATATGACGTGGAAGGTGTTGCCGAAACGCACCGCCATCGGTGAGCGATAGACAAATACCACCTGCGCCAGTGCCACCATGGTGAGGTCGTAGTTGTTGAAATAGGGCAGGATCAACGACGTCGCGATGAAAGCCGCCAGCACCCGCAGCGCCAGATCGCGCGATTCGATCCAGATATAGACGCCAGCGCCGGCCGCCATCAGGGTGCAGACAACTTGCAAGCCTTGTGCCCAGGCGAAGGGAAACCCCAGCCATGTGAACAGGGCAAACGGCGTTGGGATAAAGTAGATGAAATTCTTGTCGTAGATCTGTTGCAACACCTCTATCTGGCGGGGTGCGATGGTGGCGAAATAGGCAACCCAGGGCGCGGTGCCGAACAGCGTCACTGACAAAAAAATCAACGCCGTGGCCGAAGCCAGCGCAGCAAGGATCGCCTGCCAGTTGAAACGGATGAGAAGGATCAACGCAATGAAGAGCCCCAGTTGCGGCTTCACCGTTACAAGGCCGAGCAGAAGGCCCGCAACGACCGGCCGGGTCTCCATCATCATCACGCCCGGAACCAGCAGCGCGGCAAGGAACATGCCGGGATGGCCATTGAAGATGGTGGCGAAAAGTCCCGGTGAAAGCACCATCAATAGGGCGCCGGACCATTCCCTGCCGGTCAGCCACCAGCCCATGCCAGCCGCAAGCGCCAAGCTGACAATGGCATAGGTATAGAGCGCCGTCGAATACCCCAAGAGGCCGAGCGGCATGAGAAAAGGCAGCACGTTGGGCGGGTAGGAAAAGATGAAGTGATAGCGCCCCCCGACGTCACCGCCGAACATGCCGTGCAGCCACAGATTATAGGCATCGACATTGGTGAGGATGCTGACCTTGCCCTCGACCGCCGCCAGCCCGCCGGCCCAGAAATTGGCGAAGTCGCGTCCATAGAGATAGCCGAAATTGTTGTCGTAGCCCTTGGTGGGCATGAAGATGAACTCATAGAGCAGGATGGCCGCGATCACGCCACTGAACAGCAGCAGCTTGACTGTCGTCTGAAGATCGCCTTCGCGCTGCACGATCGTCGGCTCCCCCACCCTCGCCGGCCCATCTTCGTTTCACCTTAAGGAGCCATGGGTTTAGGTTCCGTGAAGCGCCTCACATCTTCCCCTCGCCGTACAGCGCGTGGCATACTGTGCCGGTTGGGGTGCATCTGACGCACTTAGATTTGTCGAAGGACTGCAAGCCGTGCAGTTGAGCGACGCTTTCACGAAGAAACAAGGATCCTGACGCCATGGACCAGACTTATCGCCGTCCCGACACCTCCGCCGACCGCTTCGACCGCGATGCTGAAATGTCCTGGACCATGCCGGGCCCGCTTTATCGCGACCCGGGCGTTTTCGATGAGGAACGCCGTGCCATTTTCTACCGATCCTGGCTCTATCTGGCCCCGGCGAGCGAGGTTGCCGAACCCGGTGCCTATGTGACCGGCGAACTGGTTGGCCAACACGTCTGCGCGGTGCGCGGCCGCGACGGCGAATTGCGCGCCTTCTTCAACGTTTGCCAGCATCGCGGACACATCCTGCTTCAAGGCAAGGGCCGCATCGGCAACCTCGTCACCTGCCCCTATCACGCCTGGGCCTATGACGAGCAAGGCGCCCTGCGCGCCGCGCCGCGTTGCGAGGGGGTGAAGGGCTTCGACAAGGCCGACTTCACCCTGCCGGCCGTGCGCGTCGAGGAATTCTGCGGCTTCGTCTTCGTCAACTTCGACCCCAAGGCCCGGTCTATGGCCGAAACCTATCCCGGTCTGAAGGAGACGGTGCACCGCCTGCATCCCGCGGACACACCCTTGCTACCGGCCTGCGAGATTGTCTTCGACATCGCCGGCAACTGGAAGAATGTCGCCGACAACTTCCTCGAGTGCTATCATTGCGCCCCTGCCCACAAGGCGTTCGTCGACCTCGTTGACATGCAGACCTACACCGTGGAGACCCATGACAACTGGTCGCTGCAGGTCGGCGACTGCCGCACCTGCAACACCGCCTACAACTTCCCGGAAGGGTGCGAGCGGGTGTTTTCGGCCATTTTCATCTGGCCGGCATCGGCATTGCTTCTGTTCCCCGGCGCACCGGGCATCTTCACCTTTACCTTCCTGCCGACGGCGCCGGAAATGACCCATCAGGTGCTCAGCTACTACGCCCCCGCCCTGCCGCTCGGTGAAACCGAACAGGCCATTCTCACTTATTTCAGCGATGTGCTCGGCCCCGAAGACGTGGCGTTGGTGGAGAACGTGCAGAAAGGCCTGCATTCACTGGGCTACCATCAGGGCCGCTTCATCATCGACAAGTCCCGCGACCATACCAACGAGCATGCGGTACATCATTTCCATTCGCTGGTGATGGCGAGCCTGGGGCTCGGCTGAGGCCCGCCCATTGCGCCAGTCCATTGATCCCGGCAAGGCTCTCGCGGACCTGTGGCAGTCAATCGGTGGCGCACCTGAAGCCCTTGACGCAATCCGGCTGACAGGCGCCGATCCGGTCCTGCCTTCGTCTTTCGCCATCGGCACCGCGGCACAGGTTTCCATTGCCGCGGCCGCCCTTTCCGCCGCCGAGCTCCACCACTTGCGCAACGGCGCGCGTCCCTCCATCGCCGTCGACATGTCCGATGCGGCACTCGAATTCTGCGCCGAGCATCATATGCGCATCGACGGTGAGCCGCCGCCCGATCCCTGGGACCCCATCGCCGGCGCCTACGTTTGCGGCGATGGCGGCCAGGTCCGCATCCACACCAATTTCCCCCATCACCGCGCCGGCATTGTCAGTCTGCTCGGCGGCGCCGATGACCGCGCCGCCGTCGCCAAGGCCCTGTCCCGCTGGTCGGCGGCGGAGTTCGAGGACGAAGCCTCCAGTCGCGGTCTCGTCGCGGCCCGCATGCGCTCCTTCGCCGAATGGGACGAGCATCCGCAAGGCAGGGCCGAACACCCGACGCCGCTCATCGCCTTCGGCCGGCTTGATGATTGCCGGCCCGAGCCTTTGCGGCTTGGCCGGCTTGCCCTGTCGGGCATTCGCGTCCTCGATCTGACGCGCATCATCGCCGGGCCGGTCGGCACCCGCCTGCTGGCGGCGCACGGAGCCGACGTGCTGCGGGTGTCCGGTCCGCATCTGCCGGAGATACCGGCCCTGCTGATGGAAACCGGCCTCGGCAAGCGCTCCGCATTCCTCGACTTCAACCGCCCGGCCGATCTCGCGGCGATGGACCAACTGGTGCGCGAGGCCGATGTAATTGTCGGTGCCTACCGCCCCGGCAGCCTCGAGGCGCTGGGGCTTGCGCCCGAACGGCTTGCCCGCTTGCGTCCCGGCCTCGTCATGGTCTGGCTCTCGGCCTACGGGCGAGAGGGGCCGTGGGCGCAAAGGCGTGGCTTTGATTCGATCGTCCAGACGGCAACCGGCTTTAATCACGCCGAAGCCGTCGCGGCGAGCGGCAATAATGCCCGTCCCCTGCCCTGTCAGGCGATCGATCATGCAAGCGGCCATCTCATTGCCTGCGCCGCCATGACCGCCCTGCACCGCCGCGCGCTCACCGGCGGCAGCTGGAACGTCCGCCTCTCCTTGTCGCGCACCGGCCTGTGGATCCGGCGCCTCGGTCGCCTCGGGCCATCGGGATTTGCCGCAGAAATGCCGCCCGCAGACTGGGTTGCGCCGCGACTGGCCCACGTCGACAGCCCGTTTGGCCGCCTGAGCTTCGTGCGCCATGCCGCTCAATTCTCACACGCGCCGCCACGATGGAACCTGCCGCCGCCCGTCGCCGGCAGCGACCCACCCGGCTGGCTCGCCGGATAGTGACGCATTCCCCTCGTCATCTGCCGCAAGCAGCAGTTGACGCCATGCCTCCCGCCGTGTCACCTTCACTGTCAGCGGTGCCCCGTAACCGGTCGGTGAGGGGCTTAGCAAGGGAACACGGTGCGGACGACCCAATCGGGGCCAATTCCGTGACTGCCCCCGCAACTGTGAGTGGCGAGCTGCCGGCGCGATGATGTCACTGGGCAACCGGGAAGACAGTGCCAGTAGCGATGACCCGCAAGTCAGGAGACCTGCCGCTGGGGGGAGCCGTCTTAATGGCGGCTGCCATGGTTCATTTGAGCTGCACGGAGGGTGTTTTACGCTCATGTCCACGACACGCCTGGCTATTGCAACCATTTCCTCGACCGAGCGTCTCAGCGCCGGTCTCCTTGCCCTTTTCCTCGGCATGGGCCTGTTGATGGGCGTCGGCTTTGCCGGCTCACACGTGATCCACAACGCCGCCCACGATACCCGCCACGCCATCGGCTTCCCCTGCCACTGAGCAAGGACCGCTGAGTTGGTTGCCCGGTTCCCATGAAGGAACCGGGACTGTTTGGCAACTATATCGAGGAGGATTGGAGCGATGACCGCAAGGATCATCATTGCCGCTGCATTGGCCGGGCTGATCGCTGGCCTCGTCGTGGCCGGCATTCAGCACGTCCGCGTCACCCCGCTCATCGCCGCGGCCGAGCACTATGAGAAGGCCGATGCCACCGCGACCGCCAGCGCCGGCCACCAGCATCAGGAATGGGCACCGCGCGACGGCATGGAGCGCACCCTTTACACCCTGGCCGCCGACATCGTCGCCGGCGTCGGTTTTGCCCTGTTGCTGGCCGCCGGGTCGCTGCTGAGCGGATTGCCGCTCACCCTTGCAAACGGCGCCGTGTGGGGCCTGGCGGGGTTTGCCGCCTTTACCCTCGCACCCTCGGTGGGCCTGCCGCCGGAATTACCAGGCATGCCGGTCGCCGACCTCGCCGCTCGCCAGATGTGGTGGTGGCTGACGGTTGCAATGACAGCCATCGCCATACTGACGGCGGTGCGCTTTGCGCGGCCCTGGGCCTGGAGCATCGCCCTGGTCCTCGCTGCATTGCCGCACATCATCGGCGCGCCGCAACCCGCTAGTCACGAGACAGCCGTTCCGGCCGCCCTCGCCAGCAGCTTTGCCGCCAATGCCATCGCCACCCAGGGTATATTCTGGGTGGTGCTGGGCCTGGTGCTGGGCTACTTGCTGGCGCGCCTCATGCCGGCAGCCCAGGAGGCCTGAACCGCATGCACAAAATTCCCGCCACCATCGTCACCGGCTTTCTCGGTGCCGGCAAGACCACCCTCATCCGCCACCTTCTGGCGCACGCAAATGGCCGCCGCATTGCCCTCATCGTCAACGAGTTCGGCGATGTCGGTGTCGATGGCGAAATCATCAAGGGGTGCGGCGAGGATCTGTGCCGTAAAGACGACATCGTCGAATTGTCCAACGGCTGCATCTGCTGCACCGTCGCCGACGACTTCATCCCCACCATGACCAGGCTCATCGGCCGCGGTGAGGCGCCTGACCACATCGTCATCGAGACCTCCGGTCTCGCCCTCCCCCAACCACTGGTCAAGGCCTTTGGTTGGCCGGAAATCCGCGCCCGCGTCACCGTCGACGGCGTGATCACCGTCATCGACACCCCCGCCCTTGCCGAGGGCCGCTTTGCTCATGACGAGACCGCTGTTGCCGCCCAGCGCGCCGCCGATCCCGGCATCGACCACGACAGTCCGCTGGAGGAACTGTTCGAGGACCAGCTTCACTGCGCCGATCTGGTGCTGCTCAATAAGACCGATCTGGTGGGCGATGCCGAGACCGACCGGCTGGCCGCCGGTCTTGAAGGCGAGATCCGTCCCGGCACCCGCATCGTCAGGACCCGCAATGGTGTCATCGACCCCGCCGTTCTGCTCGGTCTCGCCGCCGCCGCCGAGGGCGACACCGAAACCCGCCGTTCGCACCATGAACTTGAAGGTGCCGAGGACCACGACCACGACGACTTCGAGACGTTTGCCGTGCATCTGGGTGAGGAAGCCTCGCGCGAGGCACTGCTCGCGCGCATCGAGCGGGTCGTCCGCGACCATGACGTCTTGCGCCTCAAGGGCTTTGCGGCATTGGCCGGACAGCCGGCAAAATTGCTGGTGCAGGCGGTCGGCCCGCGTCTCAATGCCTGGTTCGAGCGGCCATGGAGCGACGGTGAAGCGCGCGCTACCTCCCTCGTGGTGATCGGCATGAAAGGCATGGACCAGCCGGCCATCGAGGCCACCCTCAGGGGCTAGATGCACCTCCTCGCCACAACCTCCGGCGTGATCGACGGCGGCGCCGAGGCCGTCGATCTCGGCCAGAGCCCCGGCGAAATCATCGTGGTCTCGGCTGCCGATTCCGAACTGGCGGCGCTGGCCCACGCCCACGACGGCCTGGACCAGCCCAAGCTTTCCCTGCGTCTCGCCAATCTGATGGCGCTCGGCCACAACCTCTCGGTCGATACCTGGATCAACCGCACGGCCCGCCATGCCCGCCTCGTCGTGGTGCGCCTGCTGGGCGGGCGCGGCTACTGGCCCTATGGCGTTGACGAATTGCTACGGCTTGCCCGCGACGGCGGCCCGCAAGTGGTGCTGCTGCCCGGCGGCGGCGACCCCGACCCTGAACTCACCCGCCTGTCCAGCCTTTCAACCGCCATGGCCGAACGCCTCAGGCAATATCTGGCGGGCGGCGGTGAAACCAATGCCGCCAACTTCGTGCGCCTGTGCGCTCACATCCTCGGCGAGGGTGCCGAACCTGCTCCCCCTGCCCCGCTGCCACAGGCGGGCTTCTACTGGCCGCAACAAGGCGCCCCCGACTTCGCTTCGCTGCGCGCGCGCTGGCAAGCGGATCGCCCTGTCGCCCTCATCACCTTTTATCGCGCCCTCATCGAAGGCAGCTTCACCGCTCCCGTCGACGCGCTTGTTGCCGCCCTCGATGCGCGCGGTCTCAACGCCTGCCCCGTGTGGGTCGCCAGCCTCAAGGATACCGCCGCCGCCGGCCTGCTGTCGGACCTCTTCACCCAGATCACCCCGGCCCTCATCCTCAATGCCACCGGCTTTGCTGTCGCCGCCGGTGGCGGCGCCAACCCGTTTGCCGACATCGCCTGCCCGGTGCTGCAAATGGTATTTTCCGGCTCCTCGGTGGAACAATGGCAGGCGAGTGCCCAGGGACTCGGCGCCCGCGACCTTGCCATGAACGTGGCGCTGCCGGAACTTGACGGGCGCATCATGACCCGCGCCGTTTCCTTCAAGGCCGATCAGGCGCGCCACGCCGCCACCCAATGCCCCATCGTCACCTATCGCCCGGAGCCCGACCGCGTGGACTTCGTGGCCGAACTTGCCGCCAACTGGGTAAAACTCGCATCAACTCCGCCACGCCAGCGCTGCATCGCCGTCATCCTCGCCAACTACCCCAACCGCGACGGCCGCATCGGCAACGGCGTCGGCTACGACACCCCGGCCAGCACCATCGCCATCCTTGAGGCACTAGCAGCCGAAGGCTATGAGGCCGGCGATTTTCCCGCCGACGGCAATGCCCTCATCCGCGCGTTGCAGGAAGGCCCCACCAACCGCACCGGCGCCCGCCCTCATGCCTCAGACGGACCCCGCCTTGACCTGACTCATTATCTGAAAGCCTTCGCGCAACTACCCCGAGAGACTCGGGAAAAAGTCACCGAGCGCTGGGGGCCGCCGGAGCGCGATCCGTTCGTTGCCGATGGCGTCTTTCACCTGCCCGCCAGACTCTTCGGCAATATCATTGTCGCCATCCAGCCGGCACGCGGCTTCAACATCGACCCCAAGGAAACCTATCACGACCCGGCCCTGCCGCCGCCGCACGGCTACCTCGCCTTTTATTTCTGGCTGCGGTCGGAATTCGGCGCCCAGGCCATCATCCACAACGGCAAGCACGGCAATCTCGAATGGCTGCCGGGCAAGGCGACGGGACTTTCAGCCGCCTGCTACCCCGAGGCCGCCCTCGGCCCCGTGCCGCAACTCTATCCCTTCATCGTCAACGATCCCGGCGAAGGCACGCAAGCCAAGCGCCGAACCGGCGCCGTCATCATCGATCATCTGACGCCACCCCTCACCCGCGCCGAGACTTATGGGCACCTAGCCGAACTGGAAGCCCTGATCGACGAATATTATCTCGCCTCGGGCCTCGACCGCCGTCGTCTGGAAGCACTGCGCCGGCAAATCTTCGACCTGACACGTTCATCCGGCCTCGACGCCGACGCCGGCATCGCCGATGCGCCCGACGAGACTACCGCCCTGCAAAAGCTCGACACCTGGCTGTGTGAGGTGAAGGAAGCCCAGATCCGCGATGGTCTGCATGTCCTGGGGAAAAGCCCCGAAGGCCGCCTTGAAACCGACCTGCTGGTAGCACTCGCCCGCCTCGAACGCGGTGCCGGCAAAGGCGGCGATGCTTCCCTCATCCGCGCCATTGCCGGCGATTTTGGTTTTTCCGGCTATGATCCCTTCCTCGATGAACCGGGGGCACCCTACGAAGGGCCGCGCCCGTCTGTGCTGCTCGACATTTCGCCCGCCCCATGGCGCTCGAATGGCGATACCCGCGAACGCATTGAGGCGCTCGCCCAGGCGCTGGTGGCGGGCGAGACGGCTGCCGAACCCGGCTGGAGCGCCACCCGTGCCGTGCTCGACAGCATCGAAACCAGCATCCGCCCCGCCGTCAAGGCCTGCGGCCACGACGAAATGACGGCCCTCCTGACTGGCCTTGCAGGCCGCTTCGTTGCTCCCGGCCCCTCCGGCGCCCCCACCCGCGGCCGCCTCGACGTGCTGCCGACGGGACGCAATTTCTATTCCCTCGACAACCGCACCGTGCCCACCCCCACCGCCTGGGCGATCGGCCAACGATCGGCGGAAAACCTCCTTGAGCGGCATTTCCAGGACCATGGCAGCTACCCTGCCGCCCTAGGCCTTTCGGTATGGGGCACCTCCAACATGCGCACCGGCGGCGATGATATCGCCCAGGCGCTGGCCTTCATCGGCGCCAGGCCGAAGTGGGAACCGGCAAGCTGGCGGGTTACCGGCTTCGAGATTACCCCGCTGGCGCAACTCACCCGCCCGCGCATCGATGTCACGCTGCGCATATCCGGCTTCTTTCGCGACGCCTTCCCCGCCCAGATCGAACTTTTTGACCGCGCCGTGCGCCAGGTGGGAGCGCTCGATGAACCCGACGCCGACAACCCCATCGCCACGCGCATGCGCGCCGAACGGGCCGAACTTTCAGCCGCCGGCCTTTCCGACGCCGAAGCCGGGCGGCTTTCCGGCTTTCGCGTCTTCGGTTCCAAACCCGGCACCTATGGGGCCGGCCTTCAGGCCCTCATCGATGAAAAGCTGTGGTCCGAACGCGCCGACCTGGCCAGCGCCTATATTGCCTGGGGCGCCCATGCCTATGGCGCGGCAGCAGCTGGCGAAAGTCACCCCGATGCCTTCACCCGCCGCCTCGCCCGTCTCAATGCCGTGGTCCACAACCAGGACAACCGCGAGCACGACCTGCTCGATTCCGATGATTATTACCAGTTCGAAGGCGGCATGACAGCAGCCGTCGAGGCAGCCTCCGGCACCCGCCCGGTGGTCTACCACAACGATCATTCGCGGCCCGAGCGCCCGGTGACGCGCACTCTGGAGGAAGAAATCGGTCGCGTCATGCGCTCGCGCGTCGTCAATCCCAAATGGATCGCCGGCGTCATGCGCCATGGTTACAAGGGCGCCTTCGAGATCGCCGCCACGGTGGATTACATGTTCGCCTTCGCCGCTACCACCGGCGCGGTCAAGTCGCATCACTTCGACCTCGCCTACGAAGCGTTTATCACCGACACCGGAGTGCGCGACTTCATCGCCGCCAATAACCCCTCCGCCCTTGCCGAAATCGCCCAACGCTTGGATGAAGCGCTGGCCCGCGGGCTTTGGACACCGAAATCCAATTCCGCCTATGATGAACTGCAACGCCTGTCAGGAGAGGTACGATGATTGCCAAGGCCGACATGACCCCCGAGGAACTGAATGCCCGACACGCCGACAAGATGGCCAAGAAAAAGGCCGCCCGCGACAAGATCCTCGCCACCAAGACCATCGAGAAGGGCCTTCTCATCGTCCATACCGGCAAGGGCAAGGGCAAGTCGACGGCCGCCTTCGGTATGGTTTTCCGCGCCATCGGCCATGGGCTGAAGGTCGCCGTCATCCAGTTCGTCAAGGGCGCCTGGGGCACCGGCGAGCGCACCATCCTGGAGAATTATCCCGACCTCGTGACCATCAAGGCGCTCGGCGAGGGCTTTACCTGGGAGACCCAGGACCGAGCCCGCGACATCGAGATGGCCCGCCTCGCCTGGGAGGAAGCCAAGCGCTACATCGCCGATCCCGCCTATTCCATGGTGCTGCTGGACGAACTCAACATCGTGCTGCGCTACGACTACCTGCCGCTCGATGAGGTCATTGAGGTCCTGGCCGCCAAGCCGCCCGCCAAGCACGTCATCGTCACCGGTCGCAACGCCCGCGACGAACTGATCGAGATCGCCGACCTCGTCACCGAGATGGAGCAGGTCAAGCACCCCTTCCGGTCCGGCGTGAAGGCCCAGGCCGGTATCGAATACTGATCAGTTCTTCGGCGACGGCTTGGGCGGAATGGTCCGCAGGTAGGCAACTATCGCATCAAGGTCTTGCGGCTTGATGTTCTTGTAATAGTCGAAGGCCATGGGCCCTGTCAGCCTGGAGCCGTCGGGCTTCACCCCTTTGGTGATGGCGTTCTTGATGTCCTCATCGCTCCAGTCCTTCAGACCGTCGGCGCTCGGGGTAAGGTTGGGCGATACCACGATCCCCCAAGGGCCCGGGAACGGCTGGCCGCCCGCTCCCATCTGGTTTTCCATGTCCGGCCCCGCCCTGCCGAGCGGCGAATGGCAGGCCATGCAATGCGAGATCGTCACCAGGTATTTGCCGTATGTCACCTTGTCCTTGGGTGATACCGCCGCAATGTGCGTGACCTTGGGCCCATAGGACGGCGGCAGCGGGAACTTGTAGACCGATTTGGGCTCGACATTGGTCGCCGGCTTGACCGTGTGCAGATAAGCGACGATCGCCTTGACGTCGCTGTCGGACATGTTGCGGTAGAGATCGACCGGCATGGGCGGTCCGATAAGGCTGCCGTCGGGCCTGAACCCGTTGCGAATGGCATTGATGATCCGGGCATCCGTCCACGCCCCTATACCGGCCTTGTTGTCCGGCGTGATATTCGATGCGTAGGCGACCATTGACTTGTCGTCGACCACCTGGCGGCCTGAAAGTTCCCGCTTCCACAGCGTCGCGCCGTCGGGACCGCGCGGGGTATGGCAATTGCCGCACGCGACCATGGAATGCATGAGATAGGTGCCGCGTTGCAAAGGCGTTTCGGCCTGTGCGGCCGCGCCGGCAACAACGACAGCCGCCACCGCTACAGCCAACCCCGAAAGACGCACGCCAATCATGTTCAATCTCCCCGACAACTTCTGGCGGCGCGAGGTTACAAGGACCTTTGGTCCCTTGAGAAGGAACAATCCCGAAGCGCGGAAGCGGTGTCAGCGCCTCACGCCGCCCGCGCCAGCGACGTCTTGAGCTTGATCGCCAGCGCCTTTGTGCGCTCGTCGGTGAGCCTTGCCACCATGTCGAGAAGGCGCATCTTGTGGGCCGCGTCGATGACGTCGTAGCGCGTCATCACCGCCTCGACGACCGCCTGGGCAAAGACCTCCGGCTCCAGCGAACGCTGTCGCGCAGCGAATTCGACATGGATGTCGGTGGCCGCCCTGAGCAGCCAGAAGGAGGCGCCCGGCAGGCCGCTCGCCGCTATCACCGATTTCAGACCCATGATGCCGTGGCTAGCGATCTTCTGGCGCACCTTTGGCAACGAGGTGGACGTGAGATAGGCAAGCGCCCTTTCGACGATCGCCATGCGGCCGCGCAACGCCGCCCTCAGGATGATCGAGGTGGTGAGCATCTGCTTGGCGCACAGGAACGGGATCAGCCGGTCAAGCTCGACAGTCGGAGCGGCTTCGAGGATCATCAGCAGTGTCTTTTCCTCGGCATCGACGACAATCGCCTCGGCGTCGTTGGCCGGGATCCAGCCGCGCTCGGCCATCAGCGTATGCACCCGGTTGGCGGCCCGCTTGGCTTGCAGGATACGCACCTCGAGCGGCAGGTCGGCGCGCTCGAGCAGCCGTTCGACGATCTCCGGGTAGTCGCGAAAGCGCACATAAAGACGCCGGCAGTCGTCAGGCTGAAGATGCGCGGATGGATTGTCGAGCAGCGACGCGCAGACATCCTCGTCGCAGTGTCCGGCGATGTAGGCGACGATTTTGCCCGACAGGTCGGCGCGTTGGGCAACCACCATCTGGCGGGCCGCATCGCCCACCTGCACCACGGCCAGCATGCGCCAGTTGTCGAGCGCCCTGGTCTCGGCCAGGAACGGCAAGGCGATATCGTCAATGTCGGCGATGATGGCGAAGGCAAGATCGGCATGCAGATCGTCGACCGTAACGAGTTCGTCCGCCAGAAGCCGGCGGATATCGCTGACCGGATCGACCGCCAGCTTGAGTAGCGCCGGAACGATCTCATTCTTCTCAGCGGCAGGTGCGGCCGGATCGCCCGTCAGCCGGGTAAGCTGGACGGCGAGCTGGCGGCGGGCCGCCGTGTCGCCGCTGTCGATCACCTCATCGAAGACGGTTGTATCGAGACTGGCAGATTGTTTCTTGTTCACGTCGTTCACCTCGTGCCCTTGTGTCCGCTCGAATTTGGCCAAAGCAAAAGCAAGTCCTTGTGAATCACCCCCCGCACACATCGAATCTGGCGACGAAGCGTTAACAATTGGTTCACCATAAGGATTGCGGTGCTTCTACCTTTCCGCAGCGGCAAAATCGCTCAAGCCGCCGGCGTTTCGCCCATTTCCTCGGCTATGGCAGCCGCCGCGACGGCAGTGGTGGTGGGAACCACCTGCGGCAAGATCGCACCTTCGGCCTGCACGGCCGGCGCGGCGCGTCGCGTCATTCGGTAGAGAGCGAACACGCCGAGCAGGCCGTAGACGCCGATCATGTAGGTCATGAAGCCCGACGGCCCCAACCGGGTCATGACACCACCGATGAGCGACGGCCCGGCGATGGCCCCGGCGCCGTAGATGAGCACCAGCTTGCCCGAGGCGCCGAGCATCTGGTCGCGGTCGAGGTGATCGTTGGCATGGGCGAGCGCCAGCGAATAGATGGGGATGGAAATGGCCCCGAACACCGTGAACAGGGCGATGAGCGAGGTCGGCGAATAATCCGCCGCCGGAATGCAGATGAACGCCAGGCCCGCCGTCACGAAAGCCGATACGGTGAGCACCAGGCGACGGTCGTAGCGGTCCGACAGGGCGCCGATGGGATATTGCGACACGATGACCCCGAGCGGCGGCAGCGCCAGCATCACCGACACCAGCGGCAGCGACAGTCCCTGCATGACGCCGTAGACGGCGCCCATGGAAAAAAAAGCACTCTGGCCGAGGCCATTGGCGAACGTGGCAATGACGGCCAGCGGCGATGACCGGTAGAGATCGCTCAGTGCCACCGGACGCGGCTGCTCGATGGGCGGCGCCTCGATCCTGATGAGGGTGGTCGGTATCAGCGACATCGACAGGATCGCCGACACCACGATGAAACGCACGAAGCCGCTGGTATCGGTGATGTTGAGCAACAGCTGGCTGCCGCCGACGGCGCCGTAATAGATGATCATGTAGACCGACAGCAGCTGGCCGCGGTTCTGGTTGGTCGACTGCGAGTTGAGCCAGCTTTCGCACACGATCGACAGCCCGGCGACGCAAAATCCGGCCAGCACCCGCATGGTGAACCACCAGAACGGATCGACCCACACCGGAATGAGCAGCACCGCGGTCGAGACCACCGAGGCATAGGCCGCGAACACCCGGATGTGGCCGACCTGGCTGATGATCCGCGGCGTCGCGAAGGCGCTGATCAGCACGCCGGCGAAATACCCCGACATGATGAGGCCGGTGGTGGTGGTGGAGAACGAGGCAACCGCGGCCTGGATGCCGATGAGCGAGCCCTGCAGCCCGTTGCCGAGCGCCAACAGGGCGATCCCCAAAAGCAACGGCCAGATGCCGCGCAAGCCCTTGAACATGGCGATCCTCAAAAAATGTCCGCCCTGTTCACCAGGGCGGCGGCAGAGATTTTAGGGCCAGGGTGCCATCACGGCAACGGCTGGAGGTCCACCCGGTCTTATATCAGCCCGCTCATCCGCAGCTTGGCATCGAGCACCTCGGCATCGAACGGCCTGACCAGGCAATCCGCTGCGCCTGCCCAGATGGCCCGGCCGACATTTTCCGCATCCGCCTCCTCCGCGCACACCAGCACAATGGGCGCGCGGCCACGCCCGAGGGTGCGCAGGCGGCGGATGAACCCCGCCGCATCCGGCCCGCCGCGCCGGTCGGCGAACATGACCACGTCCGGTACCTGCCGGCGGCAATAGGCGAGCGCATCGTCGAAATCGCTCGAAGCGGCAAGATCGAAGCCATAGGGTGTGAGAAGATGTTCCAGGTTACGCCTCTCGCTGGCGCTGGAATCGACTATCAGGCACTGCGTCATGTCGACCATCCTTCGACTTGCTCTTTCCGCCCCGGCAGCCGTTCCCTCAAGTATTCCGGACTCCTGCGCCGACATGGTTAACGACCGGTTAACACCTTATCCACAGGCACCAGTGGATAACTTTCTTCATTTTTTTCATAAGCTTAGGCGCTCTAATGGAATCTTGTCCACAAGGCGGCGGCGGCATATCCGGAGCCGCCGGCAGACTCCAATTGCGATTCCTCCGAGTCGTTTCACAACCTTTGCGTGCCACAATGTTCCTGTTTTGATCGCGGTGCGGGAAACCGTCCCGGCCGCAGGCCTGAGCAGGCACGGCTTTGCTGCCTCCGCAAGCCGTTCGGCTGCGAAGGTCCCGGGAGACGGGAAAAGCGCCGGTTCAGTGCTTGACTGTTTAGAGGATGCGCATTGCCGGCGCTTTCCCCGTGGCCTTGTGAACGGGCGGCTGGAGTCTTTAACACGCAAAAAGCTCGCCTGACGGGCATGCCGGATAACGGCCATTACAGGCCGG
>Ga0315540_10000851_pt1 | contig 17470 bp, 10 predicted proteins | sample SalMarSW160110MG_FD_203677 | JGI IMG/M metagenome (GOLD analysis project Ga0315540, IMG submission 203677) | Salt marsh sediment microbial communities from the Plum Island Ecosystem LTER, Massachusetts, United States - Salt Marsh Sediment SW1601-10 ...
ACTTAATTGCACGTTAATAAAAGCTTCAAGGTTTTCAAAGAAATGATTTACTGAAAAAGGAATTGGGATTTGTCCTCGCTGTATAGCCCATTTAATTGCAACCTGGGCGGGAGTTACATTTGACCTCTTTGCGACATTAATTATTACTTCATCTTCAAGATCAACTGTATCCTCTTTGGTTCTGTCACGTTCAGGTCGTCCCGGGGAACCGAGCGGACAGTAGCCTATCGGCTGAATATTATTCTTCAGACAGAAGTCAAATAATTCCGGCTGCTGAAAATGAGGATGCAGTTCCATTTCGTTGCAGGCTGGTTTTATTTTTGCATCTCTTAATAAAAGTTTTAGTTTCGGAACCGTCATATTCGAAGTACCAATATTCTTGACCAATCCATCCTCAACAAGCTGTTCCATCTGTCGCCATGTTTTCATATAGTTTTCGTGAATGTAAGGTTTAGCATTCGGACTTCGTGAAGTAACATCACAATGAGGGGGATGATAATTCGGGAAAGGCCAGTGAACAAGATATAGATCAAGATAATCTAATTTAAGATCTTTTAAAGATTGTTTGCATGACTCAACAACGTTATCATGCTTATCATTCCATACTTTTGAAGTGATCCATAAATCTTCACGTTTAAGAAAACCGCTTTTAAATATTTCATAAAAAACATCCCCGATATTTTTTTCATTACCATAAACCGATGCACAATCGATCTGCCTGTAACCGGAATAGATCGCTTTCTTAACAGTCTCTGCAACTATTTCTGCAGGCACATAATCGGAACCAAAAGTTCCATATCCGATACAGGGAATTTTACTTCCGGTATAAAGTTTTTTGGTTGGAATAGAATCAGGGTTTATCGTTTTTTTTGTAACATTCATACCGCTTATTCTTTACTTTCTATTCAACAGGATTATTTTTAAATGTGAAACATCTCTAAAATTTAAATCTCCTCTAGCTACATACTGACATATTTATTTCTATTCTTTACAGTATAGATTAAACCTGTAACAGCAATTAATGCCCCCCACCAGATATTTGTATGAAGACTGACAAGTTTTATATTTTGAACAGTTGGATTTATTAATTCGTAAATGCCTGCAAGAAAGACCAAAATACCGATTGCCAGCATTATTAATCCTACAAAAAACCAGATACTTCGCATTCCTTTTTCAGTTTCCATTAATTTTCTCCTACCAAAGTAAAATGTTTATGACTATAAAAATTACTAATGTAATAGTAGCCCAGAATTCAGGTCTCTTATACCAGGCAGTTTTTTCCTCAACGGTTTCAGTTTTATCAACCAGCCCTTTTACAAAACCGCGCAACTCTTCATGGGTTTTCTTTTCCGTGAAGAGACTAATGATGATAGCAGTGCCGGTGGAAATCAACCATGCCCACACAGCGCGCCAAAAATTTGCTGCCATAAAAGATTGAGCTGCTGCCCCGTCGGAACCCGGGATAACAAAACTTATAGGAATTATTTTAGTTTCCTGTGCAATAAATAACAGGACTGCAACAAGAGTCCCGATCAGCATTCCCCACAATCCTCCTTTTGGAGTTATGAATTTCCAAAACATACCAAGTACAATAATTGCAACGGAAGGAGCCAAAAACATTGAACTGATTGCCTGAAGATAATCAATAACTGTGGGCATGCTGCGTGCAATGTACGCACCGGCAACACTTAACAGGATTCCGGCAACAGTTGTAACTCTTCCAATGTAAAGGAGCTTTTGCGGGGTAGCTTTTTTATTAATGACAGAGTGATAAATATCGTAAGTCCAAACAGCATTAAAAGAGCTCATATTACCAGCCATACCAGCCATGAACATTGCAATCATTGATGTAACGCCGACTCCTATCAGACCCGGCGTAAAATATCTCTGCATCAACAAGGGTAACACTGAGTCATAATTGGTTTTTCCACCTTCCACCAACAAACTAAATCCGCTCGCCGGATTGTTAATCAGTACTAAAGCAATAAGACCGGTACCAACAACTACTGCACCGAGCAATAGTTTGAAATACGAACCGATAATGGGGGTCATCCTGGCTGAACGCAAGTCTTTTGCCGAGAAGGCTCGTTGTATAATTAAGAAATCTGTTGTCCAGTAACCAAACGCAATAGCAAAACCTAATCCAAGTATTAAACCTCCCCATGTAACGTACATTGGATTATTTGCAGCACTTCCGGAAGTTGACCAAAGTGTTTTAAAACCTTCGGAAAGATTTGCAGAAATCTCCGCCGGACCACCAATATCAACTAACCCTAAAATCGGTAAGATTAATATTCCGCCCCATATCAAAAAGAATTGTACAATCTCCGTAAACATAGCCGATAGTAAACCACTTAGCGTGACATAAAGAGCTACAAAAATTGCAGAAAGCCAGATGCTCAAATCCCAATTCCACCCAAGGAAAGTATGAAAGATTAAAGCCTGCAGATAAAGCGCAATCCCGGAAACCAGGATCATATTAACTACGAACATAGCAGCGTTAAAAACCCGTGCACTTTCATTGAAACGAGCTTTTAAATAACCTGGAATAGATTTGATTTTACTGTGGTAATAGAACGGCATCATAAATACGCCGAGGAATAACATTGCAGGAACAGCACCGATCAAATAAAAGTGCGCGGCATATAATCCATATTTAACACTTTGACCGGTATAGCCAATTACTTCCATCGAACCCATATTTGCAGACATGAATGCAATGCCGCAGACCCACATGCTGTTCCTTCTCCCGGCAAGAAAAAAATCGTCATCGGATTTTGTGAACTTTTTGAGATAAAATCCAATCCAGACAATAAAAGCGAAATAGATTAACATTATCCCCCAATCAAAAAAACCTAAAGGCATTGAATTCATATTTTTGCTCTATGGTAGTTTTGTAATCCGGTTATAAGTAATTACTTATTTTTAATAATCTTTATTTACTGAAAATATAGCGTAAATTTATTATGTGCCCTCATAATTTATTGCATAGCAAATTTACTCAAAAATTTTTTTTTGATAGAATTATTTCCTATTCAATTGAAATATTCTTTTTCAAACGGATATCTTTAGAAGAACTACCGATTTGAATTTCCCACTTTCCCGGTTCCGTTTTAAAGTCATTCGTTTCAGTATTGTAAAAAGATAATTCGGAAGCAGGTATTTTGAATGTGAGTGTTTTAATCTCTCCCGGTAAAAGTGTGATTCTTTGAAAGCGTTTTAATTGATTGATCGGTACTTTTATTGTTGCATCAATACTATGAGCATAAATTTGCGCTACTTCATCACCTTTCATTTTGCCGGTGTTCTTTATTGTAAATTGAATATCAACTTCACCGTCTTTGGCAATCTTATCAGGTGTTAGTTTTAAATTGCTGTATTCAAACTTAGTGTATGAAAGTCCATGTCCGAACGGATATAACACAGGTTGTACAAAGTACATATATGTGCGCGGATGATTAATAAGATCGTAATCAGACATAGAAGGAAGCTCTTTTGTCGATGCATAAAATGTTTCAGGAAGTTTACCTCCCGGGTTAACATCACCAAATAAAACATCAGCAATTGCTTTACCTCCAAATTCTCCGTCATACCACGCTTCAACAATTGCATTTACTTTGTCTTCAGTTCCAGCAAGAGCAATGGGTCCTCCGTTTACAAGAACGATAACAATATTAGGATTAGCAGATGCAACGGCATCAATTAAATTTCTTTGAACATCCGGTAACTCAATTTCTTTACGATCCAGCTCTTCCTGTGAAATACCGGGTGAAATTCCAAGGACAAGAATAACAGCATCATTTTTTGCAGCAACTTCTTTGGCTTTATCAAAATTCTTTTGGCTAAGGTCCCATGTTAATCTTGCAACTGCACCTAAGGTGTTATCGTAGTACTCAAATACTATATTATATTCTTTACCGGGAAGCAATTCCACCTCTTTACTAATTGGTCTTTCACCGTGATCATGCCAGTCATTTATTATTAATTTTCCATCTATATATAAGCGTGAACCATCATCGCAGCTTGTACCGATATGATGAACTGTATCGGGCGGAATTATTTTCCCTGTCCATCTTACGGAAAACTGATCTTCAGGAATTCCTGCAGCGGGAGATTTGGTGCCGAAACTAAAATCAATATTCGGATCAATCCTGGTTACAACAGGTTCTCCGGATAATTTCATATTATTAAAATATTCACCTTTCATACCTGTTTTACCGTTTCCCTCAACTTTTCCAAAATATTGTGTTTCAATAGGATGTAACAATCCGCTACTAAGACTGGATCCAGACGTATACTCTACTTTTATCCCAAGGGATTCCGCTTTATCTTTTATTCCTTCAAGGGGACTAACCTGAATGGTAGGAAAACCACTGTAAATGCCTAATTGTGCATCAATAGCATTTGGACCAATAACAGCGATTGATTTTATTTTTTCATTATTTAAAGGTAAGATTCCTTCATTCTTTAAAAGAACAATTGATTTCTGTGCAACCTCATAAGCGAGGTCGCGATTTTCCTTGCTGTCAAGTTTATCTTTTGTAATTGAACTGTAAGGTACTACTTCAGGAGGATCGAATTCACCTAATTTGAAACGCGCAGAAAGAACTCTTGTTAAAGCACTATCAAGATTATTTTCTTCTAATAATCCTTCGTCGAGTGCTTCCTGTAAAAACATACGATAGGCTACGCCACAATTTAAATCGCATCCGGCAAGAATACTTCTGGCGGCTGCTTCTGCACCGGTTTTGAAAAAACGATGTCCATACAACATGTCGAAAATAGCCCCACAGTCGGAAACTACGTAACCCTCAAATCCCCATTTTCTTCTTAACAGATCGTTTAATAAAAATGTATTTGCATTACAAGGAACTTGATTAAGTTCATTGTATGCACCCATAATAGAGTAAGCTTTTCCTTCAACTATTGCACTGTGAAATGCAGGTAAATAATATTCAAACAAACTGCGCATATCAACATCGGAAGAACCAGTATGACGGCGTGCTTCTTCATTATTTGCAATAAAATGTTTTGGAGTAGAAACCGTTTTTAAATAATATGGATCATTACCTTGCATACCTTTAACAAATGAAACAGCCATACGGGAGAGCAGATACGGGTCTTCACTGTAAGACTCTTCATTACGTCCCCAGCGAGGGTCGCGTGCGATATTAATAGTAGGACTCCAATAAGTTAATCCTTTTCCATAAGCAACATTATAAGCTCGTGCTTCATCGGATATTGCGGTACCCACACGAAGTATTAAATCGGGATCCCAGGTAGAACCCATTGCAACAGCCTGTGGAAATGATGTAGCATCGCTGGCAAGTAAACCGTGCAATGCTTCACTCCAATAATTATATTTGGCAACTCCTAATCTTGGAATCGAATCTGATTCATTAGTTAATTGTTTAATCTTTTCATCAACAGTCATTAAGTTTATCAAATCGGAAAGTCTATCTTTATATGAGTTTGGTTTAAAGACATTTATAATTACAGAACTGCTGATTGTGTCATTATTGGTTTCTGAAGGTGAAAGGACTAATAAATAATAGCCGGGGCGGGGGAGGGTTACTTCTGTTACAGGATTAGACGCATCTTTAAATACAACTTCTTTATTCTGTGGACATGTCCATTCTACTTTTGTTCCATTAGATACACTTCCATTGAGTTGTGCAGAATGCGTCTTTTCCCAATTTATGATTTGATTATCTCCTGCATAAACTGTAGTAGTCTGGGAAAATATACTAGAATTTGCAAGGAAGAGAACTACTGATGTAATTATTGTTATGATGATTTTTCGTTCCATTAAACTCTCCTTAAAAAGATTTAATATTATTTGATTTTTTTCTAGGAACTTTTACTCAATTAAATAGTTATTCAAAACTTACCCAATCAATCTCAATGTTGCTATAATTCTTTAATTGTACAATAATGTTATGTATTCCCTTTTCATTTTCTACTAAAGGTGATATAACAACATTCCATTCATCATCTTTGGGAATTTCTACTTCTGCAATTACAGGACTATCAATTTTATCTAATCTTAACTGAAGAGTACCACCTGTTTCTGACAATGTTCTTACATTAACCGATTTGAATTTATTGTTTCCGAAATCAACGCCGTTATATTGAATCCATGCATTTTCAGCATTAAAAATTGTCTTCCAACCACCAAACTTATTGAGTGTATCTATGAATGCTACTGATGAACCTTCATCACTTTTTAGGCTGTATCTATCGATTTGTATTTTGGTGGTAGCATTTGTTAATCCAACACCACGAAGAGTTGGCGTTACTTTCCTAATGGTACCATTCTCGTTGAAGAACAAACTATCTATTCTGACAGATCTGTTTTTATCAAAAGAGGGAGACAAATCATTACGATGATAAAAAAGATACCATTGTTTTTTGAATTCAATAATTGATTGGTGATTTGTCCAGCAACCGGGAGATTCATCCATTATCACACCAGTTACCTTAAATGGACTTAAAGGATTATCAGCAATTGCATATTCTAATCTTTCTGTTGAGTCCTCAACATGCGGATAAGTGAGATAATAAATGCCGTTACGCTCAAATAAAAAAGGACCTTCCTTTAGTCCTTTATCAGGAAGATTTGCAATTATCTGCGGTTCAGATGCAAGTTCAAGCATATTCTCTTTCAACTTTGCCACATAAATATTTCTGGCTGCCCAGTATAAATATGCCTGTCCGTCTTTATCGATAAACACATTTGGATCAATTCCACGAACATTTTTTATTGGTCCTGGTTGAGGGGTAAACGGTCCAAAAGGTTTATCCGATACAGCAACTCCTATAAAAAAACCTCTCCCATAAGTTGAATCGTTGCCCAGAGCAGGAAAATAAAAATAATATTTTCCGTTATTCTCAATACAATCCGGAGCCCACATTGCATATCCTTTTGAATTAACCCACGGAACTTTCTCCTGACTTACGATAACACCGTGGTCCGTCCAGTCTGTAAGATTTTCAGAAGAGAAAACGTGATAATCTTCCATGCAAAACCAGCCGGGACGTCCCCTTTCTTCATTAGCGAGAATATCGTGAGAAGGATAAAGATAAACTTTGCCGTCGAAAACTCTTGCTGTTGGATCTGCTGAAAATTGATCCCTGATAATTGGATTTTGAGCGAACGAATTGACTGAGACAAATATTATTAAAGCAATCAATATGAAATAATAAAAATTGTGATTTCGCATAGCATATTTCCAATAAATTATTATTTGTTAGTTCTATTTCATTAAAATGAATTTCTTTGTATCTGAAAAAGTTCCTGCCTGCATTCTGTAAAAATAAATTCCGCTTGAAAGATTACTTCCATTGAATTCGATCTCATAATTGCCTGCGGATTTTTCTTCGTTAACTAAAGCTGCTATCTCATTGCCGAGGATATCGTAAATATTTATTTTGATCAAGCTGGTCCTTGGAACGGAGTAATTTATTTTAGTTATTGGATTGAAAGGATTGGGATAATTTTGTTTTAATTTAAATCCTGCTGGAGTATAATTAGTAAAAGATTTAATACCTGTTATTAAATCTTCAGTAGTTCTTGATATGAGAGTTCCTATAAAATTATTTTCATTGTCGAAAACTACAACATGCACTGAGTCAGCCAAAGGTGGAATCTTTGTCGAATCATTAAGAATAAATGTTTCAAGCGGTGTTACATCGTAACTTAAGCTGGTATCGATTATGGTACCTGAACTGTCTGTAAATTCTAATTTTGCTTTGCCAATATAAAAAACACCGAATTCACCAGTAAAGAGTTTAGTTTCTTTATCATATTCAAAGGACTTAAATGCACCGACATTAGTTACAGATATAATAGGTCCATTTACTTTAGTCGCCCACCAATTTTCTGTAAAAGTATAGCTTCCGCCATTGCCAGGCAAATCAACAACCGGACTGACAACCTCTACTTCAAAATAATGAGGATTGCCATTTATCCACACTTCATTTCTTGCGCCGTTGTCTGGATATTCAGCATCTTCAAAAATATCGAACGTCTTGGCGTAAGCATAACCTGTTAATTCGTCGACATAACATATCCAACCAATATGAGAATCGGCAAAAAGTTTTTGATCATCCGGGCGATATTTTGCCCCATAAACACCGGGAGCTACTTCTCCTACCCAGGCTTCAGATGGACTTGAATCGCCTCTAAGATCTATATAAACGCCACTCTCACCGTATCGGCTTTCGGGATTGATCGGGAAGTAAACCCAAAAATTATCGAAATCGGTCTCTCCTGTATGATTAGCAATTGATTGAGTTATATCCCAGACACCCCATTGTTGTATTTCATTACTTTCATTAATAATTGTCTGTTCAACCTTTACGTGGCTGGTACCTCTGTAGAGTGTAGTTCTACGCCGGATTCGTAAATCAGGAGCTCGCCATTGTTCAACAGGACTTGTAACTGTTAAGCTAACAGAATCAGGAAGTGTATCAGCCACTGCTTCATATAAACCATAATCAAGAGTTGGCGGGGGAGGCCAGTTCCAGACAGCCTGTGGTGCCGGCCAGTTTTTAAAACCTCCAAAGTTTGGCCAAAAACTGGAAAATTCCGGTGTATATGTATTGCCAAATTCTGTTGGATTTATAAATATTGAAGGATGAACACCAAGATCATACTGCATAATTCTCGCTCCAATAACCGGAACGGTTGCTATGGTAATTAAATCATTGCTCATTACCCAGACATTCCATCCCCAACTATTGTAATTTTCAATTAATTTTATGTTTGGATTTTGCTGCGAAATACCGGAGCTGAAAGCATATAATATTATAGATATTAGAAATAAGATTATTCTTCTACTGCGTTTTGTTATCACGAAATTCTCCCTCTGTATGTTCTATTTTCATATATCTCCAAGGTGAACATATTCTTCCCCTGGTGTGATTCTAAAATCATAAATAAAAGTCTCTTTTAATTTAATAACTTTCAGCTTTGCCCTATAAATATTTTCGGGCAGCATTACCGGTTAATTTAACTTAAGACAGTTACATATTAATTATTTCTGATACAGCATTTTTATCGAGCGTGAATAATCTTTTGCGTCCATACGACATATATAAACACCGCTGGCAAGTCCTTCCGCACTCCATTGTAAACGGTGTTCTCCAGCAGGAACTTCACCTTCTATCAATGTCTCAATCTCCCTGCCCACAATGTCATAGACTTTTATAGTCACAAATTCATTCCTCGGAATATAAAATACAATCATAGTTGATGGATTAAAAGGATTCGGGTAGTTTGCACATAATTGGAAATCAACAGGTTTACGAAAATCTCTGTCAGGAGTAACGTCAGTTATTAAGTCCTTCCCATCACCAACTACGGTAATTTCATTCAACTGGTTTGTACCAATACCAAGGTTATGAAGAAGATCGAGGTAGTTATCGCATTCGCTGTCTCCATAACTGTTCACAGCCGGTAGTTGAAGCTTTTGTGCTTCACAATCTAATCCCATCAGATATGCTCCTATGCTGTCAGTAGCTACAGGATCTTTGCCAGTAATAAGAACATGACTTTCAGACGGCTCAAAATTCGGGTTCCACACCCCTTCACCACCTGTTGCATTTTTTATTCCATCAATTACAGAAAAATGAACCGGTCGAGCGGCGAACAGATCGCAAATTGATCGTGGCAGGAATGTAGCAGAGGATCCATTGGTTGGGCTGTGAATTGCCTGGCGACGGTATTGTATGGCATCAGTAGTATAAGAAGATTGTGGTACAGAACCGATCTGATTCTTTATCGAACACGTGATACCTGCTTCAGCATGCTGCTTTAATTTTGCAATGGATACATAAACGTCTGTATCAACTACAATTTGATTCATAGTCAATTCCGAATAGTTAAAATAGTTGCTTCCTGTGGATACATCTATAAAGGTTCCTTCAGTAATATTGGCCAACTGGCATCCCAGGTCATTCTTAATATCCACATATCCCTGGAAGACATCATTGTCATAAGAATCATAGCTTCCCAAACTCTCAACCATAACTATATTATCAGGTAGAACTCCTGTATCGATAATTGATTCCACTACTGCCCGGACGACTGTCGGATGACTCCACATTGCTTCGGTAATTGGAACACCATTTAATTTTGCATCTGTTGAGCTTCCCGATCCACCAGTCATGTTAATTTTTATGACAACCTTTTTCCCTGAACCGAATATGTCAGAAATACCACCAATTTGTTCGAAGAGTGACTGCATTTTTTGTTTTACACCATCTTCTCCATCATCGTAAATGTAACTGTCGGCAGGAGTCTCTATTGTATTGGAAACCCCTACTGTGGCTAAGGAAGGAAAAGTTTTACTACGAGCGTAAGCCAAAACTCCTGAGGGTTTCAGATAGGGTGCGACTAATAAGCCTGTTATAGCCATACTGGTCTTCTTTATGAAATCTCTTCGCGAAGAATTCGTCAGATAAATGTTATCAATTTTCTTCTTCATTTCACTTCTCCTTTGTCTAAAATTAAGTATTTCGGTGCAATCAAAATCTACTCCGGTACTTTTAACCCAAGCATATCTCCCACACACTATTTATTAAAAAAACTATATTAATACTTTTTCTTTTATAGTATTCCAGAAAATATATATTTCTCTCCTGGTTTTGTATCAATATCATATAAGAAAGTATTTTTTATGTTAACTTTTTTCAATTTTGCTTTATTTGAAATTAAAGGTTGTTTTATTTCCGGAACTATGTAAAATGGATTTTGATTTTCGCCGTCTGCAATTTTAAGAGGTATTTCGCCTTCTGATTTTAATTTTGAGTAAGAACGAATCCTGCAATTACCGCCCAGGGTTGATTTAATAACCAACTTAGTGATTTTTCCATTTTTCCATTCCATATCTTCTATTTCGAATCCACCGCGCGCTCGCAAACCTTTTATACTTCCATCTTTCCAAACATCAGGCAATGCAGGAAGAATGAAAATTGCACCATCATCACTTTGTAAAAGCATTTCTGTAACGCCGGAAGTAAATCCGAAATTTCCATCAATTTGAAATGGAGGATGAGCATCGAACATATTAGGATAAGTGCCGCCTTTTCCAAATCCTCCTTTATCAACAAGGCTAATCTGATCGGTTATTAATTTATAAGCATGGTTGCCATCGAGAAAATGAGCCCATAAATTTATCTTCCAATTCATAGACCAGCCGGTTGAAGGATCTCCACGATAAATAAGTGATGTACGGGCCGCATCAAAAAGTTCCGGTGTACGAAAAGGTGAAATTTGATTTGATGGAAAGGCTCCGTATAAATGAGAAACATGCCTGTGATGATCTTCAGGATTATCCCAATCTTCAATCCATTCCTGCAACTGACCATATTGACCAATCTGCATCGGTGGTAATCTTTTAAGCGCGTTATTAATTTTTGCAGCAAACTCTTTATCTAAACCCAAAATTTTTGCTGCTTCTATTGTCTTCGTAAAAAGATCGAACAACAATTGATTATCCATTGTTGTTCCTTCAGAAATTGAAGATTCAGGATGAACCGAAGGTGCATTTTCGGGAGAAACTGAAGGACAAACAACTAACCATTTATGTGTCGGCTCTTCAACTAAGAAACTAAAATAAAATTTTACTGCTCCTTTCAATACAGGATAAATAGACTTTAGATATTCTTTATCACCATTATATTCATACTTTTCAAACAAATGCTGGCAAAGCCATGCGCCTCCCATAGGCCACATTCCCCAAAACGATCCATCGACTGGTCCGTTGATACGCCAGATGTCTGTGTTATGATGCAAAACCCATCCATCAGCACCGTACATATCTTTAGCTGTTTGTTTACCGGTCTGGGAAAGGTCACGTACCATTTGAATCAACGGTTCATTCATCTCAGTAAGATTGGTTGGCTCGGAAAGCCAATAGTTCATTTCGGTATTAATGTTTACAGTGTATTTACTATCCCACGGGGGATAAAGTTGATAGTTCCAAATTCCCTGAAGATTAGCAGGCTGCCCGCCGGGGCGTGATGAAGAAATTAGCAGGTAACGCCCGAATTGAAAATACAATGCAGCTAATTGCGGATCGTTACCTTTTGCAAATTGATCGATACGAATGTTAGTCGGATTTTTTATTGAATCCGTTACACCTAAATCAATGCTGATTCTATTAAAATATTTCTGATAGTCAACAATGTGATCTTTTAAAGCCTGTTCATAATTTTTTTGTAAAGCTTTTTGGAGATAGGCATTTGCTCTTTCTTCTGCATTGGCACTGATATCATTATAATTATTAAAGCTCGATGCAATAGAAATATAAAGTGTTGCAATGTTTGCATTATTTACAATCAAACTGGTATCGTTAGAAGATATCGAACCACCTTCTGTTTCTATCTTAACCATTGCTTGAAATTCAACCGCACCTTTTACAGAATCGCAATCGCCAGTTACTCCTGACATAATTAGCTTATCATTTCCTTCTGTTGAAATATCTACTGTTGAAGGACGATTCATTGTAGCTATAAAATTAATTTTTCCAGGCTCACTCGCTGTAATTCGATAAATTATTACCTGGTCAGGATAAGAAGCAAAAGCTTCATAATAATAAGTTGTTCTATCAATATCATAGTGTGTAGAAGTGACAGCAGTTTCAATATTTAATTCACGATAGTAGTTCGTAAAGTTTTCATGCCCGGGAAATGAAAGATTAAGATTTCCAACTGTTTGATAAGGCATACCTTGTGAAATTTTGCTTATGAATTTTTGATTTACAAGGTCTTGAGCTTCCTTATACTTACCTTCAAAAATTAATTTCCTTACTTCAGGTAATGCATCTTTAGCATCAGGATTATCATTCCGGTTAGGCTGTCCTCCCCAAACTGTATTTTCGTTAAGTTGAATTTTTTCTTTAGAGGGATCTCCAAAAACCATTGCCCCTAAGCGACTGTTACCAATAGGCAAAGCTTCAACCCATTGTTTGGCAGGTCGATTATACCAGAGTTTTAGCAATGTATTACTTTGTGCGTGTAAGACAATTTCAAACAGTAGAAAGGGTATAATGAGTAACATATTTTTCATAATAACTTAGTCTTTCAAACCCGCATTTGTTTTAAACCAATCAAAGTCGACATATCCACCTAATGTTTTTGTTGCATAATTGAAAAGGCAAAATTTATTTCCTGTAAAGATTTTAAGATTGAACTTCATTTTAAGTTCATTACCAATTTCTATAAAAGATTTATTATCAATGCTATATGCAAACGAGGCTGTGCCTGTGCCGGGCGCTGCCTTCCCGTCAAAATAGTGAGCAGCTCCCGAACCATATATTGCACCCGCACGTAAATAAATTGTTGATCCTTTTACAATTGATGAATCAATTGTTTCACCATTATTTACCATTAATATATAATTTTGTCCGTTCACTTTTTTTATTCCTATATAAGCATAAGGATCCTGGAAAACTGCTAATCCCGCAATGTCACCCTCTTTCATATTTTCGATATCCATTTTTGTAGTGGCAACAGAAGCTAACGTATCTGAATAATATGCAAACATTCGTTGTGTAAGTGTGTTGCGTGCTTTAGGTAAACTATCAACAACTTTTGCTGTTTGAAGTCTTAGGTGCCCGGGATTTTCAGTTAAAGACCATTTTGCAGGATCAGGATTATGATTCCATCCCCACTGCATTCCCAACGTCTCAGAGCCAAACTCATCCGATGTTGGTAATACTTTAATTGGACAATTCCTACCTGTATTTGGTTTTTTGTATGTTACAACAGCATGTCCGTCCACTCCAACCATCGGCCAGCCATCTACCCATGTAACTGGCTGCAAAGATGGAAAACGTCCGAATGGACCGCTGTCAACAAAAAGCATAGTCCACCATTCCCCGGTTTGTGTTTTTATAAGCGCACCCTGGTGAATGCCAAAGTTAGGACCATGTGTTGTTTCACTAATTACAACTTTTTCCTCATAAGGACCATAAATATTTTTTGACCGAAAGGCTGCCTGAATACCATCCAAACCACCATACGTGCAATACAAATAATAATAACCGTTAATTTTATAAACGTGCGTACCTTCGAGACCTCTCCGGATATCTCCCTTAATAATCAACGAATCCTTAATCAGAGGTGCGAAGTTTTGATCCAGCTCAGTCATATATATTTCACTATATCCGTGTGCTACATAAATTCTTCCATCATCATCAAAGAACAATCCGGGATCATAAAATCCCTTTGGTAATTTTCTTACTTCCCAGGGTCCTTCAGGTTTTGTTGCCGAACAGAGAAATCCGCCTTCATTAAGTGTAATAAATAACAGGTAGAATTTTCCGTTGTGATATTTCAAGCTTGTTGCCCACTGTCCATGTCCGTATCTATTGCAGCCATCAAGGTCATAACAAGGACTAAAGTCAAATCTCTGGACTGCATTGCTGCAGTATTCCCAGTTTACAAGATCATATGATTTTAAGATCGTTACACCGGGAAAAATAAACATGGTTGTATTAACCATATAATAAACAGAATCGACACGGATTACATCAGGGTCCGGAAAATCTGATGCTATTAAGGGATTAGTATAAGTTCCATCGCCGTTATCGCTACAAAATTTTTGAGCAAATATGTTTACTGATAACATTAATATTGCTGTGATGATAATTCTTTTCATTTTTTCCTTGTAATAATTTCAATAAAAGGATAAAAGCATCCTTATATGATTAATTTTCTCAGTAAAGATCGCTTGTTCTAAATGGAGACGCAGGCAAGCCTTCTTTATTATAAAAATTAACTTCTTCCGGATTATTAGCCCACGCATACCTAACCGCAACAGGTTCTGTTACCTTATCACTGAATACGATTACTTTATTATTTTCTATCTTGGCTTCAGCAGGATAAAATTCATCGTCTATTCCGCATATTTCAAAACACTTCAGCTTTCCCTCGCCTTTGGCAACCAGACCGCTTCCGATATTAGAAAAAGATAAGACAATTTTGCTTCCTTCAATTTTCATTGATTTATAAATTGGTCCGGAATAAACAATATTTTTTCACCATACGCAACTTTCTCAGCAGCAAGAGCCAAACGATAACCGACAGGCTTTTTATGCTTCGGATGAATATCATTATATTCTCCCACATCAATTGTAACCGCCATCCCGGTATTTGGTATTGCCAGGGCTTTCAGTTGGCTTTCACGAAAATACGCCCAATCATATTTTGTGTCTTCAACATTTACCTCAACAAAGTTTGGAAGCTGAACGTACAGGAAGGGAAAATTTCCCTGGTGCCAGTTTTTTCTCCAATCTTTAATGAGTAATTTAAAAAGATCATAATGTTCAAAAGCCCTGCTTGTGTTTGATTCGCCCTGATACCAAACAACGCCTTTAATTCTATAATTAAGTATTGGTGCAATACCTGCGTTAAACAATCCCGTAGGAATTTTCCCTGTAAACAAACGATCTTCCAAAGGTTCGGCGACTGTTCCTATTTTGTATTTCCATTCGCCTTCGAGATTTATTTTTTTGTCTCCGGTAGAAATGTCATATTCTTTTCCCGGTACAAATCCACCATGATGTATATAGCTAATGTCGCGAACTACAATTATGTTTGAACCTTCTTTTAATAAATTTTCGGGAATTTTATATACTCTTGGAGCGTATTGAGAGCCGGTAGTTCCGACAAACTTTCCGTTTATAAAAACCGTATCGCAATCAAAAATTCTTCCTAATTTTATTACGGCAGGTTTTCCGACCATATCGGGAGGAATATTTATTTCTTTCCTGAACCATACCACTCCATTCATGGAACCGAGTTTTGTGTCTGTCCAATAACCCGGTACATGCGTTGTATCCCAATCCAGAGTATTAAGTTTGGGATCGAACCAGGTATGCTGCGAATCTTTCAGGCTTTCATCATTCTCTCGTATCAGGTTATTCCAGCTTGCAACTCTTTCATTATCCTGTTTATTAATTTTCTCCATATATCCCGGATCTTTAAATCTCAGTAGTTCCTCATAGTACATCGGGAATGATTTTATAGATTCTTCGCTTATCCAAGCTTCTGCCGAAGAGCCGCCCATGTTCGAGCTAATCAATCCTATCGGCACCTTATATTTTTCATACAAATATTTTGCAAAAAAGTAACCGACCGCTGTTATGGTCCGTACATTTTGGGAATCTGCATGCTCCCACCTGCCGAATCTAAAATCTTTTTCACGTTCCTTAAAATTAGTTCCGGGAAAAGTAAAAAATTCTCTTATAAACGGATTATCCAAATGCTCAATTTCGTCTTTATAAATATCCCTCACCGCTCCTAACGTCACTCCCATATTCGACTGTCCTGAACAAACCCAGACATCACCAACAAGTATATCATTAATAGTTATAGAATTACTCGCATCAATTTTCATAACATAAGGTCCGCCGGCTTTCAGACTCGAAAGCATCACTTCCCATTCGCCGTTTTTATTTGCAGTTGTATGATATGTTGTACCGATAAAATGAATTGTTATCTTCTCTCCATCGAAAGCCCAGCCCCAAATTTTTACTTTTGCACCCCGCTGAAGAACCATGCCGTCGCTAATAAGTTTTGGAAGTTTTACCTGACAAAAACCACTAAAAGAAATGAAAAGAAAGAAAAGAAAAATCCATCTGCTAATTTTTAGGAACACAATAAGAAGTTACTCCATTAATTTATTTTTCATTAAAATATTTTTCCGCAAATTTTATGAATGTTGGCCAATTATCAAGTGTAGTATGCCCCCCAAAGTGTTGTCTGAAAGCAATATCGCCATCGATAAGTGCTGTTCCCATTGGAGGCATTTCGTTTGTTCCTAAATCTGTTTTACCGAGAAGTTTATAAACTGGTCCCGCCTCTACTGCAGCCATAAATTGTCCTTTGTCATCAACCCAATTTCCTTCGATCTCCGGCGATCCACAACTTATAAATACTGGACGAGGCGCACACATTGCGATAAGTTCGTGAGCATCCACAGGTAAATCTTTTGCAGTTAACGGACCTGCATATTTTAAAAAGTTACCAGCCATCCAATGGTACTCGGATGTTGATGCAACATTTTCAATCATTTCTCCAAAATTACGACGAAGTAAACTTGCTCCTCCCTCACCGGAAGATCCTATAAATCCAATTGCAAATCTCTGATCGTAAGCCATGGTTACTAAAGCTGCTTTTCCATAACGCGAAAGCCCTTCTATAACAACTTTGTTTCCATCGACTGATTTATCGGTTTTTAGATAATCCAATGCTCTACTTGCACCCCAAGCCCACGCGCGTAAGGTTCCCCAGTCATCCAATTTGCGTGGTTGACCTTTGTTAACCAGACCTATAATTCCATCTGTTAATCCTCTGCCGTTATCAGCCTGAAAACTAGTGGGGACTAAAATAGCATAACCCCATCCTTTTGATAAATCCATAGATCGCCATGTAGACATCGAATCGATGTACCTTTTCA
>Ga0315540_10000852_pt1 | contig 17460 bp, 11 predicted proteins | sample SalMarSW160110MG_FD_203677 | JGI IMG/M metagenome (GOLD analysis project Ga0315540, IMG submission 203677) | Salt marsh sediment microbial communities from the Plum Island Ecosystem LTER, Massachusetts, United States - Salt Marsh Sediment SW1601-10 ...
TAAATAAAGGAACTTCTTAAAAATTATTTTGAGGGAAAACCTATGAAAAAATCATTACTATTTACAATAATTTCACTATTATTTTTCATTCCTAATACTTTTGGCCAAGCAAATCAAAAAAACATTATAATTAATGAACTATCTCAGGGAAGCGGAATTGCTACCCCGGCTACTGACGAATGGATTGAATTGCTTGTAACTGCAGATGGCACAGATATTAAGGGAGTTTACCTGGATACCGATAATCGTGTTACTTCGTATGATATAGGAAGCAATATTTCCGTCCAGTTATCAGACACTGTTCAGGGATTTGCATCCGCCCCAAAGGGAGCAATAATAGTAATTTATAACGCTGCTAATAAAGACACATCTAAATTAGGGCCTGATGATGTGGACTTTACGGACGGGACATTGCTAATCCCAAGTAATAACACTAGATATCTTTCAACAACAGGGTGGAAAACTAGCAAAAGAACTGGGGATGTTATAGGGTTATTCAATCCACAAGGAACTGGTGGTACTATAGAAGGTATTATGGCTATTGCATGGAACTATACCGGTTGGACTAACAGTTTTAGCAATGGTTGGGGTTATGCTCTTCTTTCATCTACTCCCTTGCTAGACAATCAAGGATTAAAATATACCGGAGGCACTACAGCGGGTGTATCGTCTGCTGGAAATTGGAGCGTGGAGAACGATGCAAATTCAACTCCGGGTTGGCTTAACGACACTAACCAAAATAGTTTGCCAGTAGAATTAAACTCTTTCTCAGCCTCTGTCGCAAACGGAAGCACAGTTAATTTATCCTGGAAAACTGCAACGGAAGTAAATAACTATGGTTTTGACGTCGAGAGATCTTCAGGAAATTCGGGCTGGCAGAAAATTGGTTTTGTTGCTGGCTCCGGTAATAGTAATTCACCTCAAGATTATTCTTTTACAGACAATCCTTCAGGCGGCACTTCGTTCAGCTACAGGCTAAAACAAATCGATGTCGGTGGTAGTTCTCAATATTATGATCCGGTAACAGTTAACCTTACATTATCAGGTAAACCAAAACTTCTGCAGAATAGTCCTAATCCTTTTAATCCATCTACTACTATTAAGTTTTATACACCAAATACTTCTGACGTAACCATTAAGATTTACGATATGCTCGGAAGAGAAGTGACAACCCTGATTAACCATCAAACTACAGCGGGATATCACGTGGTTTACTGGAATGGAAAAGACAGCCGAGGCGAAAACGTTGCCAGTGGCATTTACCTTTATAGATTAACTGCCGGTAATTTTTCAGAAACCAAGAAAATGAATTTGCTTAAATAGTAACTATTAATAAAATTACATACCCTTAGAAGTCCTTCCATAACATATGCTTATGGAAGGATTTCTTTTGCCGTTCGTCGAATAATTATTGTTTTTTAAGGTGAAAATGTTTATCTATAGCTCCATCCTAAGGTAGCTTCTTTATGTTTATGTTAAGATTTTATTTAAAAAAATAGAAGTTACTCTATCAGCAGAGGATTTTTTTGTGGGAGAATTCAGTGTATCATAGATCAAGTTTTTCTAAACCGGGATAATTAAGTGATTATATAGCTGATAGTGTTTCAAAAATTAAATGTATTTAATTTTTAATAAGACTTAGGAAACCAATTAATGATAAGAGGGCAAGCTATATTATCTTTCAGAAAAATTTACCTGACTGTACTAATAACTATAGTTGTGCAAATATTCCATTTTTCATTTGCACAAACTGTTTTTGCTGTTATTGGAGACTTCGGAAGCAACGATGGACATGAAACAGCTGTAGCAAATCTCGTGGATTCCTGGAACCCTGATTTTGTAATTACTGTCGGTGATAATACTTATAATAATGATTACTCCTTGGATGTAGGTAAATATTATCATCAATATATATACCCTCACGATCCGAAATATGGGCAACCCTCAGATCCTTCTTCCAATCTTTTTTGGCCAGTTATAGGTAATCACGACTACATCAATGGCAACTTTGAGGATTATACAGATTACTTTGTTTTGCCTCAAAATGCTAACAATAATGAGCGTTACTACACTAAACGAATCGGTGACATAGAATTTTTTGCTATTAATTCCGATCCTCATGAACCTGATGGATATACTTCTACCTCAACACAAGGTCAATGGATACATCAACAAATCTTAGCTTCAACAGCAAAATGGAAAATTGTTCTTTTTCACCATCCAGCTTATAGTTCAGCCGGTGGATTTTCATATATGCGATGGCCTTTCAAAGATTGGGGAGTAGATGCTGTCATATCTGGGCATCGTCACAATTACGAGCGAATATTAATAAATAATCTGGTTTATTTTGTAGATGGATTAGGCGGGGATTCAAGAGTAGGTTTTGGTTCAACAATCAGCGGCAGTGTGCATCGATATTGGGCTGATTATGGTGCAATGAAAGTAACTGAAACTACGACTACTCTTAAATTTGAATTTTTTGCCGTTGGTAGTAATTCTTCAGAAGACGACTATACTATAGAGAAATTATTACCAGTTGAATTGACAATGTTTAATGCACATTTAATCGGCAATTCTACTGTTCATCTGAACTGGTCAACAGCAACAGAAGTAAATAATTATGGATTTGACATTGAGAGATCTTCCGGAAATTCAGGCTGGCAGAAAATTGGCTTTGTTGCCGGCTCCGGTAACAGTAATTCTCATAAAGATTATTCCTTTGCCGACACTCCTTTAGGCGGTACTTCGTTCAGCTACAGGCTAAAACAAACTGATGTTGATGGTAGTTTTGAATATTATGATCCGGTAACAGTTAATCTCACCCTTTCTGGCAAGCCACAACTCTTACAGAACAGTCCTAATCCCTTTAATCCATCAACAAGCATAAAATTTTATATCCCGGCCACTTCTGATGTATCGATCAAAATTTATGATATACTTGGGAGAGAAGTAACAACCTTAATTAACGAGCAAACAACAGCAGGGTATCATATCATTTATTGGAACGGAAAAGATAGTAGAGGTGAAGAGGTATCGAGTGGTATCTATCTATATAGGTTAACAGCTGGTAGTTTTTCTCAAACCAAGAAAATGAATTTACTTAAATAAATTTTTATCTGGTTTCATATTCTGCATCATCATCCTGTTTCCATAGCTGGGCAAATAGAATCAGATATGACATCATCAACATAGCACCAACAGACCATGTAAAACCAACCATCGAAGATTCCTGCAAGTTGACTATTAAAGGTGCAATAATAAGCCATTTCCATGGATTGGGAGAATCCAGTTGTCGCATGCTTAAGAAATATCTTATTATCAAAACTAAAAAAATAGTAAGACCAATAATCCCAACTTCATTGGCAATATCTATAAATCCATTATGAGCTTCATTAGGCTTCCAGATAAATAGAGAATACATATGATTTAAGTAGCTAGACGGGGGGGTAACGCTCCAGAATGCCCGGTAACCGGTTCCTAAAAAGGGATGATGAGAAATACTTATAAGCATTGCAGTCCAAATATCTGTTCTACCTGTAAAGCTGGGATCTTTCCCGACTGCTTCTGTAATGATAGCAATCATCTCTGGATAAACAAAAAAAACAATTAGGCCTATTACGATAACAAATAAAAATATTATTGCTGAGAAAGTTCGACCAAGTCCGAGCGGTTTAAATAGTTCATCTGACGATGAAAGTGAAGCACTAAGTACTATTACAAAAAAAGTCATAATCGAAGACATACTTCTTGACCCAAATAGCAGAGCAAGAGAAAATAGCACTGCTATGCTTGCAATAAATTTAGCCCCTCCACTTTCCATTTTATAGATAAAAAAACTTAACAAGATGCATACCACAGCTACACCGCCAAGCACATTTTTTGAGTCTTCAAATCCTCTCCAGGTATGGAATTGATAGTCTTTTGCGCCCGGTATTGTAATACAGGCTACAATTGAAAGAAATACATATAAATACAAAACAGGTTTAATAAAATTCAGGATTTCTTTTGTGGAAGTTGTATGTACTAGCAAAGACAGCGTAACTGCAAATACTGTTAATGTCCTGAAAAAGCGTTTGGCTGTATCAATAGGACTATATGACCATATAGTGCTAATTAAACACCAGATTAGAAATATAGTAAATAATTTTTCCTTTTTTATTATAGCTATTGCATCAAGACGCCTCACAAATAGAGAAATCAAAGAAAGCAAAAATATGGCCGGATAAACTATTTGATTGACAATATTGCCCTCTCCTGTCCCTCCTGAAGAATTGCCTTTTGCTTGAAATGGTATTTTAGTACCGAAAAACATAAAAAATATATATGCCATAAAAGCAATTATTGCTATTTTGAAATATATATTCCTTTCAACATTAAAATCCTCTGCCATAAATCAATTTACGTTTTTGAAAGAAAATGAGCTAAAGTAACAATTGAGCATAAAAGTTTTGATTACTTTAGAAACTCACATTTATTCAAGGAGGTTTAAAAAGGTGTTTTGTAAATTAAAACTTTCAGATCCCATTCGTACCTACAATCACAAAATTATTTTTAAAGTGTCCTTAATCATTTAAATTATAAATATTAAAATTTAAGAATTATTCCCATTTTTCATAATAAAATATAATCACTGCTGGATTTAACAACAATAGGTTTGCTATTTAATAGGATATTGAAAAGTAAATTAGCGTTGGCTCTTAAAATTTAATTTGAAAACCATTTCTTATTTTAACTGATAAAAACACAAATAGTATATAAATAGGGTTACATTAATACTTATATAATTACCTTTTTTGATTAAAGGCATCAAACTTTAAATTGTTGATAAATTTTTTTCATAGTCAAAGCGATGTTTTCCCAGGAAAATTTTGTGTCATTTAGCTTTTTAGCGTATAAACTCATTTTGTCAACATTCTCTGGATTAGAGTAAAAGCGAAGTATGGCATCTGCCACTCCTTGCGAATCATTTTTGTTTGTAAGAAAGCCACTCTTTCCATCCTCAATAAATTCTTCAAAATCTCCTACCCTGGTTCCTATTATAGGACGTCCGAATGAATAGGCAAGGTGCAATACACCGCTATGAGAGATAATTTTATAAGGCAAAATTAAAATATCACACGCAATAAAATAATTTACAACTTTGTCACGCTGAATAAATTCAGAATGATAAATCACATTAACATTCTTTGGTAATCCAGAAATCATTTTCTTATAACTATCAACTAATTTTTTCGATTCCGCTGCACCCGCAATTATAAGAGTTAGCTCATCGATCGATTTCGATGCTATCTCCATCGCTTCTAAAAGCATATCTAAACCCTTATATTCTTTTATAAAACCAAAGAATAATAACACCTTTCCTCGATTGTTTAATCCAAAATATTCCCTTGCTTGATTTTTTGTTAAGAGTTTTGCCGGTACATAGTCATTGAAATTTCCATGGGAAACTACCCTGATTCTATCAGGATTCAATGAGATTTTTTCGAGTAACATCTGTTTATTTTTAGCTGAGTGAACTATTAAAATATTAACTGATTTATAAATGATGGCACTTAACAGATTATGCAAACCGCTCTTATTCAAAGGGGATACATCGTGTACAGTATATATTAATTTCGTACCTATCAGTCTTAAAAATAGAATAAAAAAACTTTCCGTTTCTATTCTTCTAAGAAACTGAAAATGGACGGCATCAAATTTGTTTTTCTTAATATAGGTATATAATTTTACTAAATAGTTAATATATTTTATTAACTTATTCAGTCTGCTTACGGATGATTTTTTAGACGGAGATAACTTAATTAACGGGAATTCTATTTTAAATCTTACTTCCCGATCTTCAGGAACAACCATTCTAATATCTATCCCGACTGCCTTCATTGCAGAACACAAATAAAATGAATAATCATTCCCTATCGCGGAATCTACCATACATATTTTTAAATTATTATTACCCACCTTAGATTCCTTTATTGCAAAAAGGTTAATTTTATCCTTTCCAAATGGATTTTTTGCCTAATAGTCTATTCATCTCTTGTTTCCGAACATATTTTACCAGATTTTTATTAATAGGTTTAGGTTTTCGTTTGATTAGAGATGAAAAGTAACCTAGTAACAATCCAATACTGTCAAATTTATAATTTAAAAATAATACGATATGTAATGCTTTTGCAATTATATACAATGGATGAGAACCCGAATTATATGCAGCAATACCTTTATTTATTCCAGCCCCAAAAATTCCTGACTTACTCCCTGTTTTCTTTAAATGATGAATCTTTAGTTCAGGGAAGCTTTGAGTATTCCAATTTAGCATATTTGCATTAAGCTCGTCGATTGAATCCCAGCCAAGACAATTTAAAAGACCCCCTATATCTTTATAACATTGTGTCCTATATGTTTTCAGTGGCCCCCTTGTATGAAATCTGGGATGTTTTTCTTCTATTTCTTTGCCATTTCTTGTAATAAAGCAAACTCCACTTGCAATTCCCAGATTAGGATTATCATCAAATTTTTCGAATAGAACTCTAAAATAGTCACTCTCAAATTTCAGATCCCCATCCATTCGTACTACAAATTCATAATCATCTAAATTAAGTTTTTCCAACCCTATACCAAGTACAAATTCGCCACCAGGTTTTCTGTTTTTGTTGGGTTCTCTGTAAATGCCCTCAATCCAATCGTTTTCCCTTTCAGCCTTCTCAACAAGCTCTGTAGTACCGTCTGTAGATCCGTCATCAATAATTATCCATTTTTGAGGTTTGACTTCCTGACTTAAAACCGACTTAATCGTTTGAGGGAAGTTTTTGATTTCATCCTTTACAGGTGTTACAATTGCAAATTTATAATTAGACTGTATCATTTTATTAATTTTTTATAGTTATTAAACTGAAAGTTTATGCAAACATTTCATCACCAACTTGAGTTATAAAATGTTAATAAATATCCTTAAAACCAGTAGAAATTAATAACCACTCATTTGTTCGTTAACAATAGTAAATACTTATACAAAATGAGCCCTTCAATTATTATTCTTGCTTTACAAAAAGATTTACTTCCATTCTGGTAAAAAAAATTTTTAATCTAAAGACCAATCTGATTCTAGTCTATAGAAAGGTAAGTCAAAAGGCTCTACAAAGGCACGAACCTGTTCTATTTCATCTGATGTCAATTCTCTCTTCCATTTATCAATCTGATTTTCAGCGACCCTAAACGTCGAGTAAGTCCCGGGTTTTTGTTCATTCGTAGACATATTAATATATTTTTGAACTTTATCTGTCAAAGATAGATTAAAATTATCAAAGATCTTGCGGAAATATCCAATAGGATCCCGAATAAGTTCTTCGTAAAATATTGTGTTCCATTCTGAATAATCTGGAATCAAATTCGCAATTACTCTGTTTCTAGCACCCCATAATGCGCCATAAATTTCAAAAGGCGTTTTTGCTTTTTTCAATACATTCACGTAAGGTTTGAGATGCATTTCTACTAGGTCTGTTTGCTTTAAAATCTCTTTTATTGGTCTATCTATCGGAGTATTTTTTTTCTTTTCAGATAAAGCTACTGCACAAGGATGTCTTACCACTAACAGAATGTCTGGTTGATAGCGCTTATATATCCATAGAATTGACATAAAAGATGCCACCTCTTTTATTACTACTCTACGGTTTGGCAAAAACCTGCGATATGGTTGCCTTATCCATTTGCTTCCATAAGTTATTAGTCCTTTAAAAGCTGGATCCAGTGTCCTTTCTAAATAAGGGTCGCTGTTGTTAGGCTTTACGTATTTAAACCAATCAAAATAATCTCCATAAGGTACCACTTTGGGATTGCATGGCTCAATATAGTACAATACACCTGGAGCCTGCCCCATAATATTTCCTATCCAGGAAGTACCACTTCGGCCGTGTCCTGTAATAAAAATAGGCTTATTTTTGATCGGCAGATAAGATAATATGGAATTTAACTGCCTTTTCAAATGATTTTCTCTTTAATTATTTAGGATAAATAGCTTTTATTCTTGTTAATTCAAGGAAGATCATCAAAAATAATACCAATGACTTCCGGATAATATATTTACTGAAAGACCTTGCTAACTTGTTAAGCCCAATTAATAATATTATTATTTAATTCCAGCTTATATTAAATAATATAAAGCACAAAATTACAATTTTTCAACTAATTTTAATAATTATTTTTATAACAAATAAAGTCTTTATTAATCCTACAAAATATTACTCTAGAAAGAAAAATAAGGCAATATTCAAAAATAATTAAGAATTAACTATTGGCGGATTCCCAATAAAAGAATACAAGAAATAGACACAAATTTTATCTCAATTAGTTATTAGAATTCATGTTTCAAAATGATATAAACCACACTCATAAAAATTTAATTAGAGTATGGAATTTTATAGGCACCATATTTGTGGACATAAAAAGTTAGATATATTTAAAAATTATCTTAGGTGATATTAATTAAAATTAATCTGTCCATAACGCGATCAATTATATTTATAAACAAGAATTGTACTATATAAACAAATACAGATTACATTCGTAAACATTTATTCTAAGAAATGAATTGGGTTGTTTTTCTAGGGTAAAATTCATGCGGAGCACTCTTATCCGTACGCACGGAAATTATCAAGGCTGAAAAACAATTTTACAATGAAATCAGTTGACCTTATCAGCGGTAAATATTGAAAGTTATAATCTTGTGGCAATCAATAATAATAACTATGTTGCCAATTATAGAATGATTGCTAAGTGATGAAAGCCAACAATTATAACACATAATCGCTTTGAAATAAGTCACATTAAAATTTCTATTTTTTAAGATATAATGTATAAATAAAAAGGTTCTTACTAAATGAAGAATTTCGCTATTACCGGGATAGCCGGATATATTGCCCCAAGGCATTTAAAAGCAATAAAGGAAACTGGAAATAATCTGATTTCAGCCGTCGATCCTCATGATTCGGTAGGTATTATGGATCAATTTTTTCCTAACGCCAGCTTTTTTACTGAGTTTGAAAGATTTGACAGGCATTTGGAAAAGCTTAGAAGGATCGGAGATGCAAGGCGTGCTCATTATTTAACAATTTGTTCGCCGAATAATTTACACGATGCTCACATTCGTCTTGCATTACGTATAGGCGCCGATGCAATTTGTGAAAAACCATTAGTTTTAAATCCCTGGAATTTGGATGCACTCCAAGAACTAGAATCTGAGACTGGCTGCAGAGTTTACACAATATTACAGCTCAGGGTCCACGAGAGTCTTGTCGAATTAAAGAAGAAATTAAAATCATCCAATACCGCAAAAAAACATCAGGTTAGTTTAACGTATATAACTTCGCGTGGTACATGGTATGATTACTCTTGGAAGGGAGTGAAGGAAAAATCAGGTGGAATCGGAACAAACATTGGTATTCATTTTTTCGATCTGCTTATTTGGTTGTTTGGTCCTGTTCAAAAAAGTGAATTGCATATATCTCAACCCAAAAAAATGGCAGGATTTATGGAGTTACAAAATGCAGAAGTCTCGTGGTTTTTATCGACTGATAAAGCTGATCTGCCAGATGAAACTGTTTCTGAGGGCAAGCCGACTTTTCGTTCTATAAAAGTCGATGAAGAAGAAATTCAGTTCAGTGCCGGTTTTACTGATCTGCATACAAGAGTTTATCAAGAAACCTTAGCAGGAAAAGGATTTGGTATTGAGGATGCGCGTCCATCGATTAAACTTGTTTACGAATTGAGAAATTCAAATATTGCCGAACCAATAAAAGGTACTATTCACCCCTTTGTAAAAAAATAAATAAGGAATTACTTTATGGGTTACTTTAAACACGAATCTGCTTTTGTTGACCAACCAAGTGAAATTGGTGAAGGAACAAAAATTTGGCATTTTACTCACGTACAAAGCGGAGCAAAGATTGGTAATAATTGTGTTTTCGGTCAAAATGTTAATGTGGCCAACAATGTAACCATTGGAAATTACTGCAAAATTCAAAACAATGTTTCCATTTACGAGGGTATTACTTTAGAGGATTATGTCTTTTGCGGTCCATCTATGGTCTTCACGAATATCTTAAACCCCCGATGCAAGTATCCGCAGGTTGGAAGTAAATTTTATGTGAAAACTCTCGTTAAAGAAGGAGCTTCATTAGGTGCTAACTGTACAATTGTTTGCGGAAATACTATTGGACGCCATGCAATGATAGCGGCCGGTTCGGTTGTAACAAAGGACGTTCCGGACTTTGCTTTAGTAGTAGGAGTGCCGGCAAGAATTGTAGGTTGGGTTAGCGAAGCGGGGAAAAAATTATTTTTTGATAAGGACGGTTTTGCATATTGCAATAAATCTGGAAGAAAATACAAATTAGTTAATGATATGGTATTAGAAATGTAATAATTTAATTCTATATTAATATTCAAATTACGCAACCTGAGATATTTCTCCCGATAAAATGGGGATCAATATGAAAAAGAACGAGATTGTATACTTCACAAACCACTATGAAAAAATCGACATCACTATGTTAACCTTTCGTCGAATAATCCATTTTTATAGTTGCATATAGAGTAAGTTAATGCTAATTTGTAGAAAAAACCCATATAATATGATTTAGGATGTTAATGATTATCCCAAGAAATAAAATATTTTTAGTATTATTAGCCTTTTTAATTTCTGTTTTTTCAGTGAATATTTATGCCCAACTTTCCACAGTTCAGGCCCAACAAAATACCGGAGAAAAGCCACAATCGAAAGTGTGGTATCATGGAGGACACTGGTGGACGGTAATTCCAGTAAATTCTGGTATTGACGGCGATGGCACTTATATTTACCGTCTTGATGGAAGTACCTGGACACAGACACCTTTAAGACTTGACAGCAATACAAACCTTAAAGCAGATACGAAGGTTGTTGGTGATATAACCCATATTATACTTTATCAGGATAGCCAAAAAATTGCAAAGTTAGTTACAGTTCAATTTGTAGCTGGTTCCCCCCCAACCTACGAACCTTGGACTGTTCAACCAGATTTAGTTGATATTCAGCTTGATACAGATGCCGAAACTGCAGTAATAGATATGGACAGCAAGGATAGAATGTGGTTAGCTTCAGCAGGGCTAACACAAATATATGTCTGGTGGAGTAACTACCCATATACATCCTGGTCAAATACAAATAGATATCAACTTAATAGTGCAGATGTTAAGGACGATGATATTTGTGATATAACTGCTTTTGATGGAGATAAGATAGGGGTTTTGTGGTCAAATCAAAATGATGACAAGTTTCATTTTAAATACCATTTAGATTCTCAGACCGACCCAACAAAATGGTCAACTGATGAAACAGCCTCCCCTGGTGTAAGTGGAAGTTTTTCTGATGATCATATAAATTTTGCAGTCAGTAGTGACGGCACTATTTATGCAGCTGTAAAAACTTCTTACGATTCTGGTAGTGATCCAACGATTGCTTTGCTAAAAAGGCAAACTAATGGAACCTGGAGCATTTATGATGTAACTAATAGCGGTGCAACACGTCCAATTGCCTTACTTGACGATACAAACCATAAGATATTTGTAGTATATACTTCTACTTCTAGCGGTAGTACTGGAGGTGTTGGTGATATTAAATATAATTGGTCTTATACTAATACTGGTAGTATATCATTTGAAGGGATATCTACATTAGCCGCCGGTTCTTATAATAACGCTACCAGTACTAAGGAAACTTTTAATAACCAGGTAGTAATCCTGTATTCGAAATCTGACAATAAATGGGATGGTATAATACCAGATGGCGTATTTCCAGTGGAATTGGCTTCTTTTAGCGGATTACTTAACGGTAATGAAATTGAACTCAGATGGCGAACGGAGACAGAAGTTAATAACTATGGTTTTGAAATTGAAAGATCTACAGACAGAACTATTTGGGGCAATATCGGATTTGTACCTGGTCATGGAAACAGTAATTCCCCAAATGATTATATATTTACAGATAGAGATAGATTTATCCCGACGGGAACAATTTATTACAGGCTGAAGCAGGAAGATATTGATGGTAAATTTGAATACTCGAAAATTATAGAATTAAATTATACAGTTCCTTCGGAAGTGAGTTTATCGCAAAATTATCCAAATCCATTCAATCCAACTACTACAATTGAGTATTCCTTACCAACAGCAGGTTTCATGTCATTAAAGGTTTATGATATCCTGGGTAGGGAAGTAGTTACTTTAGTAAATGAAAAACAAAGTGCAGGTAGGCATTCAATAACATTTGATGCTTCTAATCTGCCAAGCGGAATATATTTTTACAGAATTTCTGCTGGTAATTACTCTGCAGCAAAGAGAATGTCTGTAGTAAAATAACAGTATCAAATAACCCTAAATTGAAGCAGAATAAGGTTACAAAAATACAGTCCATCATCAGTTGATATTATGATGATTGGTTTCGTCACAAAGGCAATTTGGAAGATATATTATACAACTACTTTTTCATCATCATTTGATTCAAAACTTTTCGTATTATTTTTCTTTTCTTTATAAAGGGACCAAATTTTTTTAATATCTGAGTATGATATTATAATGTGCAATACAAGATAAATAGCAAATAACAAACTCAATAACAGGTAGTTACTGGTAAAAAACGAAATAATTAAAGTGACTATAGTAACTGCAAATAAACCTCCGGCATTATCTAATATCTCAAGGAATTTAATCCCCGCTACTTTTCTTAGAGTAATATTATTTATAAAAAATATAACTGTTTTGGCGCCAAGTAAACCGGCAGCTGCACCATTTATACCATAATAAATTACTCCTATAACAATAAAAGGCACCGTAACGCCTAAAGTTTTAATAATTGACATGATCAGTTCAAGTTTCGGCTTGCCTATTCCTCTGAGCAATATTGTATTAGAGCTTGTTAATAAATGAACAAGTCCGGCACCTGCCATAAGCTGAGTTGGTAAAACTGCTTCGCTCCATTTATTACCTAACCCAATTAGCACAAACGGTTTGGCAAGCAATATTAAACCCACCATTATCGGATAAATTGCGATACAATTATATTTTATTACACTAAAATAGTATCGTTTTATTTTAACCGTATCATCCTGTATTTTACTGTAAACCGGATAAAAAACTTTATTAATGACATTCATAATTTGACCTCGGACAACATAGGTTATATTATATGCCAGTGAATAAACGCCTAATGGTCCTGCACCTAACATTTTACCAATTAACAAATAATCAATATTGCCCGTCAAAAAATTGAATATGCCTGTACCTGTTGTGTAAACACCAAAGCTGAATATTTTTCTAAATGAGTTTTTGTCAAACCTTAAGTGAGGACGCCATTTACTAACATAAGAGTAAATAGAAACTAAAAACACATTTGTCAAGACCCTCTGGAAAACCAGGCTCCATACACCGAAACCAGTTAAAGCCATTATAATTGCAATTGCAGCGGCGGCAATGTTACTGATGTTTCTCGGCAGAACAAGTCTTTTAAAATCCATTTCCCTGGTAATATTAACTATATGAACCGTATTTAAGGGCTTTAGTACAAAGGTAATAGAAAGGACAGGAATGATAGATTTTAAAAGAGGCGCATTAAAAAAGTCGGCGGCTATCGGTGCAATTGCTAAAATAAGAATTGTTGCTAAAAATAATCCCCATATTATACCAGCCCAAAAAGCAGTATCATAGTCAATCGGCTTCAAATTTTCGTCTTTACGCTGGATTAATGCGGTTGACATTCCCATATCGCTGATTACTTTAATAATACCCATAAACACAACTGCAAACCCAATGATGCCAAAATCTTTAGGTAACAACAATCGAGCAAGTATTAACTTAACAATCAGACTTAACCCATTATCAATAATGAGCCCCAGGGAATTCCAAATAACACCGCCAAATATCTTATGTTTTAATTTCAAGTTGAACCTGTATAATTATTTTAAGGCAGATGCGAGAAGATTCTTTTCATTATCATCTCACCTTTTTTTGATACAAGACGCTTGAGCTTTCTTGCTTTTAATTTGTAAAAACGGAAAGTGCTTTTAAAGTAAATAGCAGGGCTGCCTAATTTCGAAAGTTCTTCGTAATGAACCCCTGTAAAACTTCCCCATTTCACATCAAACTGCTTTTTATCTTTAGGAATTTTAACAATAGGTTTATCCATAAAATTAAAATTTTCAGGAACACCGGCAAGATCATAACATTTCCAGAATGAAGGTTTATCTGAATACTTATATAAAAATTCAAAATCTATTATATGGATATCATGGTTTTTATCTATTAGAAAGTTAGATGGCTTGAAATCGAATAATGAATATCCTCTGTTATAAATTTCTCTTAACAATTTTAAACATTTTTTTAACATTCGAATTGAAATTCTATTGCCCAACGATTTACTTGCTTCAACATATGATGTTATAATATAGTTAGTACCTGTTTCCAATAAATCCGGAACTTCTTTTAAATCCTTAAAGGCTGTATATGCCTCTATTTCATTTTCTAAGAACATCTCACAATTTGGTTTAAATGTCTTTTTAATTGCTTTAGTCCTGTTGTATGTAATAAGCTCCACTTTAGCTCTTCTGGAATAACAAGATAAAACCTTTAGTACCGGAAATTGAGTCTCAAACATCTCTTTATACTTAATAATTTCTTCATAAATCTCATTTTCATCCAATCCTGCCAGCGAGAAATACTCCACTGCCTGTATTTCATTATCACTACTATGTACGCCATTACACCACTCGGTTTTATCGAAGAATTGCTTGTTCAGGAAATTTCGGATTTCATCTTTGCCTAGAATTCTTTTGTTTGTTAGACCGGGATGTTTTTTATAATGGGAAGTATCCGGTTTAATCGGGTATACATCATAAGCAACTATTACCGCAGCAGGCTCCCCCGCATTCGAAGGCCAGGGGCCTTGATTCCAGTTTCCGCCTCTCACTTGTTTCGTAAATTCTTCCTTTACTGAACCTTCAATTTTTACGGTTTTAATTATTGTAAAACCCATTTTTTGAATAAACTTTTCGACCTCTTTTAGTAAACCTGTATTAATAATTTTTTCCCTAATGACAAAACATGCTGTGCCTTCAAATTTCTCAATCAATTCTAATTGATGATGATGTACATCTTCAAGATATAATTTTAAATATTGATTATATAATGACAGCTTATACTGCGTATCTAACGGGGGAACATATCCCTTAGTTTCTAAATAACTATGTAAACTTTCCAAAGTAAATTCATTAAAGTTTATATTTACCTTTGCAGAAATCTTTCTCAAATAATCCAAATAATCGTGATCGGGTTTTTCAGTGGGCTTCAATTTATATTTTTTGCCTGGTATCCCGGAATTTTCTCCTTTATGAAAAACCGCATGATAAACGAGCAGGTAAAAATAATTTTGCCAGGTAGGTACTTTGAATGTATTCTTAAAAAGTACTGACTCATTCAAAACTCGGTCTGCTAAGGAATATACATAATATGGTAAATTCTTAAAATCTGAACCTGGAATCCCACTTTTTGAATAGATATCGAAGGGGATTATGCCGGGCTGTCTATCAATTATTGAATGGATCCTTGTAAGATCATTATCATTTACTAACAAATCTACATCTTCATTATCTTCAATGCTTGGCAAATTTTCGAACCAGCGCAAGATACAGTAAGATATATTTTTGTGATTTAACTCTTTAAAAAAATCTTCTAAATCAATTAAGGGAGAGAGATAATGTCTGGCAACTTTTCTAATTATTCTTCTTTTCTTTAATCCAATATATAAAGAAAATCTAAGCCTGCTCTTCAAATAATAAATACCATTAAATCTAGTTCGTTTGGCTAATAGGCTTTTGATTAAAAAGTAAATTATTGGGACAAGACTTAGCAAAGTAATTCTTTCAAAAAGGAATTCTGCTTCAGGAGTATTTTGTAATGCTCTTAATTCTTTCCAACCGGAAGCATTAAGTATAAGAATATCAGAAGAGTTTTTTCTAATAGCTCTTGTAAAATTCTTTCCCCCTAAGAAAATAGTTTTTCCCTCATTAAGGTTATTATTTTTAACTATTGTTAATAATTTGTTATTTTTGTTTTGATTCTTTTCGAAAAAGCTGTTTTTCGAACTAAATTCAATGATTCGAAATTCTTTATTCAAAAAATCAGATAGATTCTTCATAGGAGTATTATATTGGGTGTCAGGAAAATTGTTTCATTAATGCAAAATCAATCGACCGAATTTTAATAAACTTCCAAAAGTAATTAAATCTTAATGGAAAATGATTATTCATAGACGAAGTTTAAGGAGTATCGGGTTTATGGCCATATACTACAATCCGTGAGTTTCAATTATAATGCCAACAAATTATCAAGAATAATTAGCTAAACTCATTTTCTGAACATTAAAATTAGTATTATTTTGCAATTTAATGAGTTAATAAATTTGAATATTATCATAAAAGTGAGAATAATAGTCCCATTTAGGATATATTCTCATTTTAATACACATAATGATTTGATTTTAGGTGATATTGTTACCCAATTAGTAAGGCATTATGTTTGTTTCAAACTCAATTATTTTTATTAAAAAAATATTCGGGATTTTGATTGCTATTTTTCTTCTTACATATCAAATAAAATTATCAATTGGGACTAGTATTAAATGTTCAGTAATTTAAAGATAACAGATTAAATATGGAAGAAATAAAAGCAGCATATATAACTGGATTTTGGAGAAGTGGTGGTACAATATTAATATGATAAAGGTAATTAATTATATATTATCACATTTTCAGATCAAAAATAGGCCTATTTATATTACAAATCATGGTCGTAGTGGAACTAGTTGGATTGGAACCATCCTTGGGAAAGCACCTGGTATATTGTTCTATAATGAACCGTGCAATCCAAAAGTAGTTAATGGTGGTGAGTTTTCTCACTGGTTTAGATATGTTCGCCCCGATGGAAGTGACTCATATTTTGAAAGTTGTCTTGACCGTTCTTTTAAAGGATTAATTAAATACAAACGAGGTTGGTGGTTAACGGAGCCGCATCGTAGATTTTTACCGGGATCCAGAGTATTAGTTAAAGAGGTGGCAGCTCTAATGTCACTTGAATGGGTGTATAAGCGCTACCAGCCAGAAGTTTTATTCGTTCTAAGACATCCTTGTGCGGTTGCTTTATCTGAAATGAACAAAATTAATAGAGAAGAAAAACCAATAATAGAGATTTTAAAGCAACCAACCCTAATAGAAGATCATCTTTACCCTTACTTAACTGTGCTGGAAAAGGCAAAGACACCTTACGAGATTTTTGGCGCATTATGGGCTGCCCGAAACAGAGTAATTGCGAATTTAATTCCTAAGTATCCGGAATGGAAGACAGTATTTTACGAGGATATTACTAATGATCCTTTTAGATCTTTTC
>Ga0315540_10000853_pt1 | contig 17455 bp, 27 predicted proteins | sample SalMarSW160110MG_FD_203677 | JGI IMG/M metagenome (GOLD analysis project Ga0315540, IMG submission 203677) | Salt marsh sediment microbial communities from the Plum Island Ecosystem LTER, Massachusetts, United States - Salt Marsh Sediment SW1601-10 ...
TCAGTTTCAGCTGGCAATTATACCATAGCACCAATTTATAGAAGTGATCAATTACATGTTATAGCAGTTGATTCATCTACAAAACAAATTATGGGATATGGTGAAGTAACCCCAGTCCTAAGTGAATAATGATTTAATAAGGATTTAAAAATGGTAATACTTAAAACATATGAAGAAATAGAAAAAATGGCGGACAGTGGATACATCGTCGCCACTGTCCACGAAGAATTAAAAAAGATTATAGAACCTGGAATAACAACATTGTATTTAAATGAGTTAGCTGAGAAAATAATCAGACAGCACAACGCCCTACCTGGGTTTTTAAACTACGAAGGGTTTCCTTTCAGTATATGCACATCTATTAATGAAGAAATAGTCCACGGCCTTCCATCAAAAAGAAAATTACTTGAAGGGGATATTATAAGTGTAGATGTTGGGGTTAACTACAATAATTGGTATGGCGATGCCGCCTTTACAGCTGGTGTAGGGGAAATTTCCCAACAGGCGCAGAAACTTATTAATGTAACCAAAGAGGCATTGAACATAGCTATATTTAAAATAATTCCTGATAAAAACATTGGTATTATATCACATACAATACAAAAACACGTTGAAGAAAATGGATTTAATGTTGTAAGAAATTACGTTGGACATGGAATTGGAAAAAATTTACATGAAGTTCCACAAGTTAAAAATTATGGCAAAGAGAAGGACGGTATCCTTTTAAAATCCGGAATGGTTATTGCTGTAGAGCCTATGGTAACTGAAAAAAATTATGATAATAGAAAGTTAGACAATAATTGGACCGTTGTTACAAAAGACGGGGGACTGGCGGCTCATTTTGAGCACACAATAGCAGTAACGGAGTTTGGAGGAAGGATTTTAACAAAAAAATAATTTAACCTATTGACAAACTTAAATTAATGATTATATTGGAATGGAAGGGAAATATATGGCAGACTTAAGATTTGATATGGAATATACGAGATGCCCAGAATTCATGGAATTTATATTTACACCTGCCTATGGAATTTGGTTTCATCTGGCTGGTCAGGTAATTAGGCGCCGGGGCGAAGCTCCAGGGGCACAAAGAATGTATCACATATATTATATGGGTGAAGGTTGGTTGTGCGCTTCATATAGTGTGGAAAACATAGCTATAAATTGTAGAAAATTTCAGAAGAATGGAAAACCAAATAAAAGTTGGGTAAGCAGGAACACGAGAAAATTAGAAAAAATGGGCATTATCAAGAAACATAAAGATGGGAGAAAGATAATTTATCAATTAGGATATATAGATAAAGAGGGTTGCGAAGTTCTATTTCTTGATGAATATTTCACCCCAAAGGCTTATAAAGCAAAGAAATACAGAATGGATTGTCGCACAAATCAACGGAATAAGTTAATGAGCGAGCATTGCGCAGAACAGTTGCGCTCAGTGCAACTATAATAGTATAATAGTTGCGCTCAGTGCAACTATCCCTACATAATAGTTGCGCTCAGTGCAAAACATAATAACAATACAAGTATATAATAGCAATACAGTATATAAAATAACAAGGCAGTGAGTTTAAAATTTTTTAACAAAAATTCCAGTAACAAGAAGATTTTTAAAGTCCTATTGATTCTGGTTAGGAACTTGAATGTATACAAACAATGATATTAATGTAGCAACTAAATCTATGAATTTAAAAAGATCTTATGGAGGGGTTCAAATTATAGCTACAGTTTGGAAAGGATATGTGTTATTAATAAATTGGGATAAATTGAATGAAGCCATAATATCAAATCCGTTGCCAGCATATTTAAACGCAGAACTTGCGGAAGAGGATAAGTTAGTATTAACAAAATTGATTAAGGATTATTTGTCAGATCCTAAAATTAAATAAACTAACCTTTAAGAAATATAAGGAGAAGGAACATTATGTCAAGAATACCGTACGTTATTGAGAAAGGCGAAAAAGGTGAAGAAAGAGCTTATGATTTATTCAGCAGATTATTGAAGGATAGAATAATCTTTGTTAATGGAAAATTCGATGATGATATGGCTAATAGTCTTGTAGCCCAACTGTTGTTCTTGGAAGCCAATGATAAAGACCAGGATATTTTTATGTACGTAAATTCGCCTGGCGGCTATATAAGCTCTATGTATGCTATCTATGACACTATGCAGTATGTTAAGCCTGATATTGTTACAGTTGGTTATGGGGTTGTAATGAGTGCAGGAAGTTTTATTTTAGCGGCCGGCACCAAAGGCAAACGGTTTGCGTTGCCAAATACAGATATTATGATCCATGAACTATCTGCCGGCACCCAGGGTAAGTTCAACGATATGAAAATTGAATATAAACAGTTAGAGCTTTTACACGCTAAGATGGCAAGGGACTATGTAAAAATGACGGGACAGAAATTGAATAAAATAAAAAAGGACATGGAGCGGGATTTTTACATGAACCCTGAGGAAGCCTTGGAATATGGTTTAATAGATAAAGTTGAGGAGAAAAGGGTTTAATGGCTATAAATTACAAGAAAGAAATTGTCAAATCAGATGGTAGAAAACTAATATCTGGCGGCCCTAGGGATCAACAAAGACGATTAAAAGAAGCCAAGGACCAACAGAATTTAATTGAAGCCTTAAGAGATGAAATAAAAGAATTAAGGCAAGTTTCTGCCCCTGTGCCAGAGGTTAAACAAGTCATTCCTGATAATTTGTTTACCGGAGAGCAAGTTGATGAAGCTATAAGAAAATCTGTTTTAGAGGCTTTGTCAAGAAAAAAAGATGAGTTTGATAAACAATTATCGAAAGTTAAGAATGATTTAAACAATAATAAAATAACAATAGTAGAATTAAAAGCAGAAATTAAGTCATTGAAGAAAGAGGTCAAAGATAAAGAGGAAGCGCTTAAACTTGAAAGAGAACGCAATAATCAATTGATGAGTCAGCTTTCTGCTAAAGAGGAGATTCATTACGAAAATCCTGATAGACCCAAGATGGAAACATCTTTTATAGATCCTTTAGAAAAAAATGCTAGTGATGGTTTAACAGCACATATTGACGCTGAAGAAATTAATGTCCAGGAAAAGGATAAAATTTATTCTAATGTCGAGAAACTAAAAGGATTAATGGGAAAACTTCCCACTAAGTAACAAGGAGGATTTAAATTATGTCAAAAGGCAAAGGTCTTGATATTGGGACTAATATGCTTGTAGCGGGTATGTTAAATGATGAAGGTGTTCCAACCTTCAAGAGAGAAAGAGATGCTTTCTACAGTATTAGCCCTAAATCAGAAGTTAATAAAAGTAGTATAATGTCATCATTAAAGAAACGTGGAGCTAACTTTATTTTAGATGACAGATCAGGTGAAATTATTGTAGTTGGTGAGGATGCTCTTGAAATAGCTATTGAAAGAAACGACGTGGCTAAGAGACCATTACAAAGAGGAATTATTTCTCCAAAAGAGAAGTCTTCTTTGCCGATGTTGAAGTTGATAATTGAAAGTTTGGTTGGTAAAGGTGCAAAGGATGAACCATTGATTTATTCTGTACCGGCGAAACCAATTGATTCTACGTTTAACATTGTGTACCACACTGAAATAATGAGCAAGTATCTCTCAGAAATGGGATATTTAGCTCAGCCGATTAATGAAGGATTCGCCATCGCCTTATCAGAATTACTTGATGATGGGTTGACGGGTATCTGTCTTTCTTATGGTGCTGGAATGACAAATATCTGTGTTGTTCATGAGGGCGATCCACTTGTTGAGTTTAGTGTCATTCGTTCCGGCGATTTTATCGATCAATCTGTTGGGGAGGCATTAGACATTTCACCAAGTTTGGTACAGTTAGAAAAAGAAGCCGGCGTCGATTTAGATAATCCGTCTAATCAGATTATGGAAGCTGTGGCAGTTTATTATGTTTCTGTTATTAATTATACATTAGATAATATTATCTATGAATTGAAACAGAGGGAAAAAGAAATGCCGAGATTTGCAAATCCGATTCCCATAGTCGTTTCCGGTGGGTTGTCATTAGCAAAAGGTTTTGATAAGAAAGTTGAACAGTGTTTGAAGATAAAAAACTTTCCAATTGAAGTTGGTAAAGTTAAAAAAGCAAAAGATCCGATAACAGCTGTCGCCCATGGGGCGTTATTGGCTTCTCAATTATAGGAGGCTAATATGATCTATACAAGAGATATACCTCAAGGCGGTCCTATCTCTCTTGGAAAACCAAGGCCTATTCCTGGTAAAGAGATTAGGGCGTCCCGTTTTGATAAAAGGAGACCTCAAAGCGGTCCGAAAGGAGATGTATAAACAAATGTTAGACTTAATTCTTGCACCTTTAGCTTTTTTATATAAGGCGTGGTACATTACACCTTTGGTAATCCTAATAGCTGATAAAATTGTATCAGTTACACCCGTACCATGGGATGATCTAATTGTAACAGGCGTAAAGAAAATTTATGAGAAAATAAACGGCGCAATACAAGGATTTATAATGTATCTCATAATGAAGCCTTATAACTTCTTTTTCAAAAAAGATAAAGAAGTAGAAAAAACTTGTACGTGTGATAAAACAGATTGTTGTAATAAATAGGAGGAGTAAATGGATAGAATTTTTGGCGAAGTAAAATGGTTTAGCAATGAAAGAGGCTACGGTTTCTTGACAAGAGAAGGAACTGAGAGCGAAGAATATTTTGTACATTTCAGCGCCATCGAAATGGATGGTTTCAAGACACTTAAAGCTAATCAGCGAGTGTCTTTTGTTTTGGCTGAAACTGATAAAGGCATCCAAGCCCAGTCGGTCAAAGTAGAAGAATAATGCAACATGTGGTTGTCCATTATTAACCAACGGACTCAAAAATAAAACGAGGCTCTGGTCCGTAGCCTGTAAAAGGGGGAAATATAATGGTATATAGTAATAATTTTATAGCAGTAATAAAACATAAAGGTAAGATATTAAGGGATGTAAATGGAGTTGTTAAATTGCCTTTTGGTTCTGAATATTCGATATTATTAAAAAATAAAGATTCCAGAACCGCCGTAGCGAACATAGAAATTGACGGTGAGGACGTAATGGGTGGCCATCAATACATTGTTCCAGGCAATTCAACTCGAGAATTAAAAGGGTTTCTCAAAGGATTAAAGGCTACGCATAAGTTTAGGTTTATTAGAAAGACAAAGGAAATAGCTGAATTTAGGGGTGATCGTTTAGATGATGGGCTTGTTAGAGTTGAGTTTAAGTTTGAAGAAAAACAGAAACTTTGGGATGATAATCCTTGGATTGTATACCCAATGTATAACACAGATTTAAAAAAGTCCAGGAAGAACATCGACAACGATAATTATGGAGGTTATTATGGTAATATATCAACTGATTCATATCGCTTTACTGGCTCAACTACTAGTGCTAGTTTCACAGGCGATGTGGTCGCCTGTTTTAACCACGTTGCCACTCCTAAAGCGGACGAAGGGATAACGGTTAAAGGTTCCAAGGTAAACCAAGATTTTCAATATGGAAATGTTGGCACCCTTGAAAGTTTCTCAAACGTGATTATATTAACACTAAGAGGCGCCGTTAAAGAAAAAGGAAAAGTGAAAAAAATTAAAAGACCTGTCTTAACAAAAACTAAAGTTCAATGCCAGGTTTGTGGAAGGAACTGGAAATCTTCCTTAAAGTTTTGTGGTAATTGTTCGGCTGCATTAGATTAAGTTATTAAGATGGGCAACCACATTTTACAAGGGAATTAATATGATATTATCAGAATTAATAGAAAGAAAAAGAAATTTTCAACTTCAAATAGAGGAACTAAGAAATTACTTAAAATATGAAAATAATATTTTAGATATGAACAAAATAATTAATACAATATTTGAGTTGGAAGATAAAGTCCAAAAATACAATATGATTTTGGATAAGGCTAATGACCAATATGAAGTGGAGGTTGGATCAAATTCAATCCCAGTTTCCACGGCTATTAGATTAAGAACTGGAACGAAGAGGAAGATGGATGTTTTAACTGGTCTAATAGAGGATACTACGATCAAAATTGATATATTGGATTTAATGAAACAGCGGTCGGCTTTATTGGAAGAATATTTGATTTATGATAAAGCTATATCCATAAACGATAGGAGAACGAACGTTGATTAAAAAATTGTGGGTCAAATTTGATGGTATGGATGTGGACTGTGTTTGTGACGAACACCACAGGAAATGTGTGGATAAATCATGTAAAGAATATGTTGTTAAATTTACGGAAATAAAAAGGACCGAAGAGGATAAGGAACTTGAAAAGTTAGAAAAGAACATATCGAGAGATGGTCAGCTTTTACAAAAAGCAGTTAAGGATTTAAAAAAGCACAGCACAGAGTTAAAAAAAAGTATAGCTAAATTTAAAATATAAAAAGCAATTAACGGTTTAAGGAGAGGAATCATGATTATCGGTATCTCAGGAAAAGCAAGATCAGGCAAGGATACGTTCGCTGAAATGTTGGCCAAAGAATTACAAAAGAAAACAGGAAATGCTTATGTGTTAATGGCCTATGCGCATGAATTGAAATTGCGAGTTCAGAAAGATTTTGATATGTCCTATGAACAACTTTGGGGAAGTGAAAAAGAAGTTCAGGATAAAAGATACCCAAAAGCTGATGAAGGTGGATTTATGACCACGTCAGATGCAAATGCTTATTGGACTCCGCGTGAAATCTTACAAGCTTACGGCCAATTTTTTAGAACTATTAATTACAACTTTTGGGTTGATTATTTGTTCAGAGTTGTAGAGGAAAAAGAATACAAAAACATTTTAGTTACAGATCTTCGTCATATTAATGAAGTTGATGCTGTGGTTGATAGGGGCGGATACCATATCCGAGTTGAGCGGGATGATAAAGATACCGTTCATAATGAACAACACATATCCGAAACAGCATTAGACAATGGTCATAGGGTAGATTTTACAGTCGTAAATAATTTCACATTAGAACATTTAGAATTCGGTGCAGGAGAGGTTGCCGATTTCTTAATAGAAATAGAAAAAAGGAGAAAAAGTGATGGCTAGTAAAAAAGGATTAACAATCAACGTAACTCCGGATGATGTTGTCTACACAAGCATCCAGAAAAGTAAGGACAATTATAACAGCGCCAGAATGGTGGTTAAAGTTGGTGATAAAGCGTATATGAACATTGGTGTTGAGTGGGAAGGGGATACTATTCCTTCTTTAGCTATGGACATGATGGGAACACTTACAGCGGCCGAAATAGCTCCTAATGAAGTAGTCGCCGGCAAAGAAGCCGATTATGAGGAATATGAAGCTGCTGCTGATAAAATGCCTAAAAAGAAAAAGAAAAAGGCTCCCAAAAAAGGTGGTAATAGTGAGTGTTAAACACTTAAAGAGAGGTAATTGCTATGCCGATTTCAGAAGATGAATACAGAGAACCAAGTTGGATTAGATACAGAAAAGGTTACACTATAGCCAGAGACACTAATCAGCGTTCAAGATTCATGGTTTTTAGTGATTATCCTCGGAGCTATAGAGGTGAAGGTGGGAATATCCCGGAGCCAGGGTATAATCCTCATCAACAAAGTACACGAGTTGAGAGGATAAACCTATACACGGATGATATAACATTAAAACCAAGGTAAAGGAATTAAAATGAGAGTTATAAATTTGTTTGGTGGACCGGGCACAGGAAAATCCACAACTGCTGCTGGACTTTTTTTCAAAATGAAAACAAATGGTGATTATGGTAGAGTTGAATTAGTTACAGAGTTCGCCAAAGACATGGTTTATGCAGGAAGATTAAAAGAATTAGAAATAAATCAGTTGTATATAACAGCTAAACAGTATCACAAAATGGAAAGGTTGCGGAATCAGGTGGATTATATTATAACTGATTCTCCTATAGTTCAGGCTGTTTTATATACGCCTAAAAATTATTTCAAATCTTTTAGAAGTTTGTTATTGGAGCTCCACAATTCTTTTGATAATATTAATATAATAATTAATAGAGTAAAAGAATACAAAGAATATGGGAGAGTCCAAACTGAGGAAAAGGCTCGACAATTAGATGTAAAAATAAAAGAGTTTTTCAAAAATAATGACATTAGTTATAGTGTTATTAATGGTGATATATTAGGACCTAATTCAATATTAGATATATTGAATATATTATAGGAAAAGGAGAGTGTATAAATGGTTTCAGCTAAAGATAAGGAAGCTACGTTTGCGGATGAGTTGGAGTTAATATTTGATGATAATATAAAAGAATTTACAAGATTATGTGTTATAGCAGCGCCGGATTATTTCTTTACGGATTGTCCGGCTTCGTCAACTGGTAAATTCCATCCAATAAGTGAATTGGGTCCCGACGGCACTATGTTACATACTAAAAAAGTTTTTACGGTGGCTTATGAGTTATGTAGAGGGCTTGGTTGTGAACATAATAGAGATGAGATTTTAAGTGCCGCAATCATACATGATTTAAGGAAACAGGGGTTAACAAAAACAGGACATACAACAAAAAATCATCCTGATCTAGCAGCGCAGTTGGTTAATGAGGTTCAGAATGATACGATGTTATTATATGATGAATCATATGAAATGATAAGAAATATGGTTGGTTATCATTATGGATTGTGGTCAACTGGGAAATGGATAAAGGATTTAGAAGATTATTCGAAAGAAGAATTGTGTTTGTATTTATCCGATTATATAGCGTCTAAACGTTGTATAGAAGTTGATTATAGGAGATAATATGAGTGATTTTAAAATAGATGGTAATTTAGGTATAGGAGAACTTTCACCTGGCAGCACGGGCAGAAGATGGGAACCTGAAGGTGGAGTGAGGAAACATAATGAAAAGATACATAGAGAAAGTAATTATGTTGATACTTATGGTAATTTACCTTTTACATTTTCTAAACCGAAAAAATCGGGTAGAAAAGCTTATATGAAATGTGCAAAATGTGGGCACATTGTTCATGTGTCTATAAATACAGTAGGAATGGTGTGTAAAGAATGTAACGCTTATGTTAGCGTTGAGGAGGTGTAGTGATTGTCAAAAAATGACGGAAACGGAAAAAACAAAAAACGGAGAGGCCGGCCCAAAGGCTTTAGATTAAGTGATGAAAGTAGACAAAAAATATCTAAAAGCAAAGAAGGGCAAAGGCACACACAAGAAACAAAAGATAAGATTTCAAGATCATTAATTCTATATTTTAGAAAAATAAATCCGCTTTCAGATGAAATAGAAAGGCGTTACTGTAGAATGGATGATGATGAAGCTTGTGGTTGGGTTCATGATGTAAGAGATGATTTAAATAATTTACACGATGTACTTACCGACAGATCTATGAGAAATACCCGTCGAATAGAATTAACCTGTGGTAATTACATTGAATTTTTCGGCCACGAAATGACTCCTGAGGTAATACTTTTATTTAAGGAGTATTGCAGCTTACGTGGCATAGATCCTGAAAAAACATATGATAAGTTATAACACTTGGAGGTGTAAATGGCAGCGGGAGGAAGACCAAAAAATCCCCCAAAGGCAAGAGAATTGCTTAAGGGGATCATACCTATAGATGAGATATTCAATCCCAATGAGAAGGCTATTTATGAAGCCTTAGTGGATGTTTATCTTAAAGATTTCGAAGCAGATGATTTAACATCGAGTGATATTGATGATATCATGAGTTTGGCCATGAATCGTGTGCTAGAGATACGCCTTTTAAAAACCACCAAAACCGACACCGACCGACAAATCGACATATCCAATGCTATAGAAAAAATGAGAAAACAGAATGAGAAGATAAAGGAAAATCTCTCATCTCGTAGAAAAGATAGGATAGATCCAAATGAACATAAAGGATTTTCTATTGTAGATTTAGCAGTGGCGTTTGAAGAAAATAAAAAGAAAGAATTAAAAGAGCGAGTAAGAAATCAAGTCGAGGAAGAAAAAGAGATGTTGAAAAAGTACAATGAATTTGAAGGCAACAGATATGATTTAGATGTCAGAGTTTCTGAAGAAGGAGACTTTTCATAATATATGGCATCAATTAAAAATATAAAAAATTTAAATGCTTTATATGATAAGGGCGTAGAGCTAATAGAGTTCTATAGACAGAACCCCTGTGTTGCCGCTTATGATCTGTGTAGGGCGGATTTAGCTCCTATACAACGTGTAATTTTTAAGGATATGTGGTTCAAGAATTATTTCATAGGGGTAATGGGCAGGGGTAATGGTAAAACCTTTATGCAAGGATTACTATCCGTGCTCAGTTGCATGTTATACCCAGGTTATCGTGTTGGTTTAATTGCTCCCACCTTTCGTCAGTCCAAAATGATATTTTCCGAAGTTGAAAAGCTCTACAACAAATCTCCAATAATAAGACAGGCCTGTGAAAAAAGACCTATACGTCAAACAGATACTTGTTATTTAAAGTTTAAATCTATCGGCGGCTATAATGGTTCTTATTTAGAAGCTCTGCCTTTGGGCGTTGATGGAGCCAAAATCAGAGGGTCACGTTTTTATTTAATATGTGTGGATGAGTTAGCCCAAGTCCCAGATAAGGTTCTTGATATGGTTGTTAGACCTTTTGCGTCTGTATCTTTAGAGCCTATGGAAAAAGTTAGAAAATTAGAACAACAGAAAAAACTTATTGATCAAGGATTAGCAACGGAAGATGATTTCGAGGATGAAACAGTCAATAAAATGGTAATGACTTCATCAGGCTTTTTTAAATTCAATCATATGTGGCGCCGAATGAAAGACCATTGGGATATGATGGATAAATTAGGCGAAGACTCTAAACATGTAGTTCATCAAGTTCCTTATTGGTTTATGCCTGCCGGATTCTTAGAAATGGACAGCATCTTGGAAGCTAAACGTACTATGTCAACCTATGAATTCCAAATGGAGTATGAGGCGGCTATGGTATCTGATTCAGAAGGATTTTTTAAAGCCTCCCTATTAGAAGAATGTACATTAGACAGCGGGGTTAATATAGAATTAAGCGGCCGCAGCGATTCTCAATATGTTGTCGGTGTAGATCCTAATCAAGGTGGTGCAGCAAGTTGTGGCGTAATTATAATAAAATTGGGCGCTATAAATCAAGTAGTCAATGTTCTGGAATTAAAAAATAAAACTACACAAGGACTTACAGAAGCAATACAAAGAATATTCGATAGTTATAATGTAGTTAGAATATTTATGGATAAAGGCGGCGGCGGAAAAGCTATCATGGATTTATTAGAAGAAGGTTATAACGGACACGAGCCTTTAATTGATAGAACAGATAAAGATAAAAAGCATCTTAAAGGCCTTCATGTTTTAGAGATGGTTAATTTCAATCCAGCTTGGATATCAGATGCTAATTTTGCAACGCTGTCTTTATTAGAAGACAAAAGACTTAAATTTCCTGAGCCACCAACAGGCACAGATGATGTTTCAGGAGCAACTTTTTCAAAAATAAATATATTGAAATCACAAATGCTTAGTATTATAGTAACGCAAACGCCGAGCGGTCTTTTACACTTTGATACACCAAAGAAAGGACAAAATAAAGACCTCTATTCGGCCATGATATTGGCGGCCCATGGCGCTAGAATTATTGAAAGAGAGCTTGAAGAAGACGGGACTCCCATACTGTATACAAATGGAGGTATGGTGCGCCAAAGAGTAAATAATGGTGCCTGGTCTCCACATACATTAAGTTCTGCTGCTTCACAACAGAAGGCCGTAGTTCAGCATAGTAGAAATGAATTAAGTAAAGCTGTTTTAACAAAAAGAATTAAATAATAATGTAACCTCATTAATTTATAGAACTGTTTTCTTTAGGAGGGAGTATGGATTGGGAAACATTTTGGAAACTTTGGCTTCAAAAAATTCTTAGAAATTTCGCTTCAATGAAATTTCAACTTTTAATGTTATTATATGCTACTACCGTTTGGGGTATGTTTCACATTGGACCTGATGGGAAAACACCTTGGGTATCAGCTACTGTTGGTTTTGCTTTTCTTGGCGGCGGTTTTATAACTTTGGCGAGCGCACGTATAATCGCCAGAACAAAATTAACAGAGCCGCCCGACGAAGAAGGTTTGGATAAGTCAGGAAATTTGGATACTGAAAGGTAATAAAGATTATGGAGTCATATAAATGGGAAAACATATTTGGAATTGTTAAAGTAGCAACTTTGGTTATTGCTGTTATTTTTGTAATGTATAAATGGAATGATGTGAAAAATATATTCCATCATGAACAACCAACAGCCCCACAAATAACCAAAATAGATGAAAATGCTTGGAGAATAGCTATTAAAGCAAACCAAGAACAAATAGCTGATTTGAAGAAACAACTCGAAGAAAAAGATAGTAAGATATTAGAAATAACAAAACAACGAAATGAAAAGATAGATGAAATAGGAATTATACAAGCCAAATTAGATCAAACTGTAACGTTACATCAAGAATCAATGCACACTTATCTCAAAGGCAGTTTACATGATAACTATTTTGTTAAGATCTATAAGAAAGCGTCTGATGGAAGTCAGTTTCCTATAGCTTGGGCGATGTTTTATCCAAACCAACCGGATAATAATAAATGGAAGACAGGCACATATCCGGTAGAATTTACAGCTGATGTAATAGAAACCCAAAAGAATGATGGAACTTATAATAGATATGTAGAGCTAAACGCCGAAAATAATCAAATGAAAGAAACAAAAGGTAATAAATATCCTATTAAATTAACAGATGTTAAATGGGCGAAAGCGGAATTAAAAACAAAATATTTTAGTTTTTTTAATCCACGTCTTGGATTAAGTGGTGTCTTTACAGATGAATTTTTTGCCCCGAGCTTAGATTTAAGTTTAATGTCTTATGGCAAAACAAATGTTGATATGGATTGGAGATTTTTAACAGTTGGTATTGGTGCTGCTAATACAGACGGAGATAATAAAATTGCTTTTAGTTTTACACCAGTACAATGGAATTTTGGAAAGGCCGTCCCATTGATTAATAATGCTTTTATAGGCCCAACTGTGGGTTGGCATGACGGGCAATCATCGTTCGGTGTTTCTGTCTCTATTCCATTTTAAAGGAGAATATTAATGGCTACAAGTTACTTAGATGATAAATCGAAATATAGAGCTAACCCATATGTTCCAACATGGTCTGGTGAATCGCCGCCAGAAGTGGATGATTTTATAGGAAGAAAGGACCCAACGTATGTAACAGAAGTTGATACAACTACTTCAGGATTAAAAAGGTAAAGGGAGTATTTAATGGAAGAACAATTTGAAAAAATAACAGCGCAGTTGAAGGAACAGTTTCCTGATGTTGGTATTGAAAGAGTAGAAACCAATCCAAAAACAGGACAAACTTCTTTTTATCTACAGCCCACTAAAAAGGCTTTAGCATTTCTCGAAAATGGCGGAGCTGTTATACCAAAAGGCTTTCGTGAAAAAGCAGCAACCATTACAAGAGATCCATTAGATAGAGGCTATTTAGATTTAGCGCAGAAAGATCCATATGATGACTCTGTTCAGAATTTATATAAAAGGGCTGATAGATATTATTATACAGAACCTATTGTCGGAACCGTCATAAATTTACTTGCCGGCCTTTGTTTTAAAGGTTTTGAAAATGATATAAATGATGAAAAAATAAAACAATTTTATGATACATGGTGCTTTGATGTTAATATGAATCAGATATTAGAATGGGTTTTTCTTGAGTTTTTCAAAACTGGCCATGTAACTACATATAAAGTTTTGGCGGCATATGAACCTAGAGTTTCATATCTGTCGCCGGTTCCAGGGCAAAAATTAAAGACAAATAAAAAAGCCACTGGAAAAACAAAAAAAGAAGATGCCGCCAAGAAAAACATTTGGTCAAAAGGGCATCTTCCCGTGGCCTATACGGTTTTAAATCCTCAGTTAGTTATAGTTACCGGAAACTTATTATTTGATAAAGTATCTATTTCTATGCGGGTTCCACCTGAGTTGACTCAACTTTTAAAAAAGAAGCCAAGTGATATGACTGAAGATGAAAAAGCATTAATCAAAGCTTTGCCTTCGGATTTAAAGGCAGCAGCTGAAAAAGGTGGGGAATACCGATTGGATTCGAGATTAGTTGGCTCTATAACTTATAGAAAACAACCTTATGAAAGATATGCAAAGCCAAGAATAACACGTGTTTTCGACACAATAGAATATAAAAAGGCTTTAAAAAGAGCTGATTTGAGTACACTGGATGGTATTTCAAATTATATTCTTAAAATAACAATAGGTTCTGATGAGTACCCAGTTACTACACAATCAGAATTAGAGGCCGTGGCCGCTTTATTTAATACACCAAGTAAATCTTTTGATGTTGTTTGGAATCACACTTTACAGGTTGAAAAAATAGTTTCTCCTGAAATCGAAGCTATTTTAGGTAAAACTAAATATGAACAAGTCAATGATGATTTAACTGGCGGCTTGGCAGTAACAAGAGCTTTGATAGATGGTATATCCGATCTAAATTCGGCAGAGGCTGGATTGGTAACAAAAGGATTGATGGAAGAAATAAATTATGCTAGAAACCAAGTTACAAGATGGATATATAGGGAATATCGACAAATAGCGGAAGCTATGGGATTCGATAGATTTCCAAAAGTTAGATGGGATGAAAGTGTGTTGCAGGATCTTATACTCTACATGAACACGATTTCACAATTAGTTGATAGAAGAATGTTGAGTTATAGAACCGCTCACGAAGTTCTTGGATTCGATTATCCGAATGAACTTAGAAATATGCAAGAAGAGTTACCTTTGGTTGAAGATGGAACGTTTGGTATCATCGGTTCTCCATGGCAACAAGCTAAAATGGGAGGCCTTACAGGGCCTGGCGGCGGCACGCCGAGTAATGTACAACCTAAGCAGGGTGCCCCAACAGGAACGCCTTCTTCTGGGCGGCCAAGTGGCCAGCCGGCCAAGAAAAAGCAAAAAGATACCACCGTTACTCCTAAGAAAACTTCACCAAAGAAGGCCCAATCTTCTAAGACAACGATTGGGGATTATGTAAAAGGATTATCTGATGAAGAATTTGCTAATTTTCAACATATGTTAAACATGGTTAGAGTCAATAAAGAAAAATAAACTAACCACTTATATTAAAGGGGGAAATTATGGCAAAACGCAAAAAACTTTATATCAAAGGCGCTAACAGAAGAAAGAAGTCATAGAGGAGGATTTATTGTGGAAAAATTATATTTAAAAGCTGATATCCAACTGCATGAGGAAACGGAAGCACGTAAGCAAGAAGCGGCTTCTGTTATAGAGTTGCCTAAAGATGGTGAAAAACAAATTGATCTGCAATATTTTTCCGCTGTATTTGTTTCTTCGGGCGCTAATTTGAACCATGCATATTTTCTTCCATCAGAGTTGGTAAAAGCTGAGCATACTATAGTAAACAAGGCAATGGATATTGAACATAAAGAATCGGAGATAGTTGGCCACATCTATGACCGCGCCTTTATGGATAAAGATGGCAATAAATTAGAAATTGAAGAATTGGCATCTATGGAAACTGCTGGTTTGGATGAGCAAGAAATGCACATAGTAATTGCAGGTATTGTTTATAAAAACCGCTTTCCGGATTTGGCAAAGGAAGTCGCTGATGGTAGATGGCGAGTTAGTATGGAAACTTATTTCGGTGATTATGATGTTAAAATTGGTGATATGATATTAGACCGAAAAGAAGCTGAAGTTTTGGGACTGGCCGCAGACGATAGTGTTTTTGGAAAAATGGCCAAAGTAATAAAAAATAAGCTTGAAATTGCATCTGGAAAAATAGATAGAGTTCTCCGTGGCATTAGTTTTTCCGGTTGTGGTTTTGTAAAGAATCCAGCTAATCCCCCATCTGTAGTTTTAGAAACAGCAGCAGACAAAGGGAACAAAACTGATGTAAATGCCAAACCGATAATTCTTGATTATGATAAATTAGACAAGGAAGACGAAGAAATGGATAATAATGTAACCTCTAATAATACAGAAGCTAATAAAAAAGATGAACAAGAAAAGTCGGAATTACAGTACAATGACACTGTTGGTATTTGTGTTAGTTTTAAGAAAGAAGTTTTAAATAAGGCAAACAAAGTAGTTCATGAAGACTGGTGTGCTATGTATGAGCAGGGATGCACTTCTTTTTCCAGAGATACAACTGACCCCAAATGTTTAAGAAATCAGGTTAGATATATCGTTACTAGTTGCGTAGAAGACTATGTGAAAGAGAAGGCCACCAAAGATAGAAGAAAAGAGTTATTAGAGAATTTAAAAAAGTTGCTTTAAAAGCTGATTGCTACGAGTCAGTAAAAACAATGATCGTAAGGAGGATTAAATATGCCACAATTAGGACAAGCCCAAACGGGGCTATTAAGAAGTACACCAAAGTTAACCAGAATTAATGGAGATGATAATTTAAAAGTTATCTGGAGAAACATGGGAAACAACCATGCATATCCATTTTTCTGGGGACAAAGTTTTACAGTAGCGTCTGGAACAACATCAGTTGTTCTTGCAAGTGGTGTTAAATTCCACGGATTTGATTTGGCTACGTATGCTAATGTTACAGTTACACCGTGTTATGATGCTGGGGCGTTTTATGTCACCAAAGATACAGCAGCAAACACAATCACACTTACTGTAGCAAATGCTGGGCCTGGTACTGTAGATGCTAAATTTGCTCTTGGTGAGAATCCAGAAATTTCTGGAATTTATTGCAGCACTTGGAGTGCTAGCAACATAAAACAAGATTTACCATAATTTTGATTTAAAATAAAATCGTGATTATATTTTTGTTATTGGAAGAGGAAAAGAAAGAAAACCGCCCTTATGGGCATTTCAGGTTGGTAATTAAAGTGTAGATACTATATACAGCAAAAATATATAGGAGGTATTATTAGATGGATGAAAAATTAAGGAAAGATGTTAAAGCTGTAGTGGCTGAGATTTTTTCCGAAAAAGAAGAGGACGAGATTCGTAAACAAACAGAGGATGCTCTTAATACTTCCGCAGAGACTATCGAAGAATTAACAGATACGTTGGAAGCTAAGAACACTGAGTTTGAAGGATTGAAGACTCAGCTTACTGAATCTGAAGAAAAAGCCGAAAATCTCCAAACTGAGCTAGAGGCGGCTAAAGAGGAGCTTGAAGGTGTGAAAACAAAACTTTCAGAAGCAGAAGCTAAAGTTGAAGAAATGGAAAAAGACAAAGCGACTGAACTTAGAATGTCTAAGCTTGAAGAGGCCGGAATTGTTTCTGACAAAACTGCTCAGGCAGCTAAGGTCAGAAATATGTCTGATGAAGACTTTGAAGCTTATAAAGCTGAACTCGAGTCTCTTAAAGCGGCTATTTTGGCAGCTCTTGAAAAATCAAAACAGGACGAATCTGAGGAATCAGAGGAAGCCGAAGCAG
>Ga0315540_10000855_pt1 | contig 17448 bp, 14 predicted proteins | sample SalMarSW160110MG_FD_203677 | JGI IMG/M metagenome (GOLD analysis project Ga0315540, IMG submission 203677) | Salt marsh sediment microbial communities from the Plum Island Ecosystem LTER, Massachusetts, United States - Salt Marsh Sediment SW1601-10 ...
CCGCCGCTTGATGTATCATTCTCCGGTTTTCACGAAATTACTTAGAGAGTCTTTCTGACAAGGTTGCCACTATGCGTTTTAGATTGATCGTCATTTCCGTGCTGCTTGCGTCGTGCAGCAATATGTCCACCAGCAGGATTCCGACGCTGCTGGAGCCATACAAGATGGACGTCCGGCAGGGCAACGCCGTGACACCGGAAATGCGCGCGCGCCTGCAGTTCGGCATGACGCGCGATCAGGTGCACCGCCTGCTTGGCACGCCGCTGATCAAGGATCCGTTCCATGCAAACCGTTGGGATTACTACTACAGCTTTTCGCATCAGGGCAAGCTGGTGGAGCATAGCCGGCTGACGCTGTATTTCGAAAATGATGTATTGGTGCGCATCGACGACAACGGCAAAGTAAGCGATGCGCCGCTGCAGGCAACACCGCTCGCGCCGGCGGAGCAGCAACCTGACGCCGAACCTGCAACCGACACGGGAACGCAGTAATGAGCAAGATCAAAGTAGCGATTGCCGGCTGTTCCGGGCGCATGGGCAAGGCGCTACTGGAGGGGGTGCTGCAATCCGACGATCTGGCGCTGCATGCGGCGCTGGAGCATGATGCCAGCACGCAGCTCGGCAGGGATGCGGGCGAACTGGTCGGTGCGGGTTGCGGCGTGAAAATTACCGCCGACGTGGCGGCCGCGCTGCAGGGCGCGGACGTGCTGATCGATTTCACCCGGCCGGAAGGCACCATGCATTATCTCGCTATCTGCCGCGAACTCGGTGTGAACATGGTGATCGGCACTACCGGGCTTTCCGCGCAGCAGAAGGCGGAACTGGGCGCGGCGGCGCAGCACATCGGCATCGTGTTCGCGCCCAACATGAGTGTCGGCGTGAACCTGACCTTCAAACTGCTGGAAACGGCGGCCAGGGTTCTGAGCCATGGCTACGACATCGAGATCGTTGAGGCGCACCATCGCCACAAGGTGGATGCGCCTTCCGGAACCGCGCTGGGCATGGGCGAGGTGGTTGCGCGTACCCTGGGGCGCGACCTTGAACAGTGCGCGGTGTATGGCCGCGAAGGCGTCACCGGCGAACGTGACCCTTCCACCATAGGCTTCGCCACGGTGCGCGGCGGCGACATCGTGGGCGAGCACACCGTGATGTTTGCCGGCATCGGCGAACGTATCGAGATCACCCACAAGGCCAGCAGCCGTGCCACCTTTGCGCTCGGTGCGCTGCGTGCCGCGCGCTTCCTGAAGGATAACGGTGCCGGGCTGTATGACATGCAGGATGTGCTCGATCTGAAATAGGGCCGGTATTTTCCATGATGCGGCCGGGGCTTTTGTCCCGGTTTTTGTTTCAGGCGCACTAAGACTTTTTCTGCCGTTCGACCCGCTCGCGGCAATGAAGCGGGCGTGGAATCGCGGTATAATTCGCGCCCTTATGTTAATCCTGCGCGGACTCAATTCTCCGGACCAGAAGCCGTTGGCGCTCACCATCGGAAATTTCGATGGCGTACATCTTGGCCACCAGGCCTTGCTGCAACAGTTGCGGCAGGCCGCACAGGCGCGCGGCCTGGAAACGGCGGTGATGATTTTCGAGCCGCACCCACGCGAATTTTTCACCCCGCAACAGGCGCCGACCCGTTTGACCAGCCTGCGCGAAAAGGTGGAATTGTTCCGCGAGTTGGGCCTGGACCGGGTGCAGGTATGCCGCTTTACCAGGGCTTTTGCGCAAATGCCGGCGGAAGATTTCATTCATGCGCTGCATGAAAAGCTGGCGGCGAAGTATGTGCTGATCGGTGACGATTTCCGCTTCGGCAGCGGACGCAGTGGCGATTTTGCGTTGATGGAAAAATTCGGCAGCCAGCACGGTTTCGAGGTGGAAGCCATGCACAGCGTGTTACATCATGACGTGCGCATTTCCAGCACCGCAGTGCGCGACGCGCTGGCACACGGCAAACTGCATGTTGCCGAGCAATACCTGGGCCGTGCCTACAGCATCAGCGGCCATGTCGAACACGGCAACAAGACGGGACGCCGGCTCGGCTTTCCTACCGCCAACATCCAGTTGCGCCACAACCGTCCGCCGGTTGCCGGCATCTTCGTGGTGCGGGTGCGGATCGAGGGCGGCGAATGGCAGCGCGGCGCGGCCAGTCTCGGTGTGCGTCCGACGGTGGCGACGAACGGCAGGCCGGTGCTGGAGGTGTACCTGCTGGATTTTGACCAGGATATTTATGGCAAGCATCTGCATGTGGAATTTCTGCACAAGTTGCGCGACGAGGCGAGATTCCCTGACCTGCAGAGTCTGACGCAACAAATAGCGCTCGATGTCGAGCAGACAAGACAGTGGTTTGAGAAAGAACATGGCAGAGAACAAATATCCGCTTAACCTACCGGAAACCGACTTCCCGATGCGCGGCAATCTCGCCAAGCGCGAGCCGCTGATGCTGCAGCAATGGCAGGCGCAGAAACGCTACGAACGTATCCGCAATGCGCCGCATCCGAAAGGCACGTTTATCCTGCACGACGGTCCGCCATATGCCAACGGCGACATCCATCTCGGCCATGCGGTGAACAAGATATTGAAGGACATCATTGTCAAGTCGAAGACGCTAGCCGGGTTCGATGCGCCTTACGTGCCGGGCTGGGACTGCCACGGCCTGCCGATCGAATTGCAGGTGGAAAAACAACACGGCAAGGAAATCCCGCCGGCGCAGTTCCGCGAACTGTGCCGCGAATACGCGGCGGCGCAAATCGAACGCCAGAAGCAGGATTTTATCCGCCTCGGCATCCTCGGCGACTGGGATCGTCCCTACCTGACCATGGATTTCCAGACCGAGGCCGACATCATCCGCGCACTCGGCAAGATTCAGGAAAACGGCTATCTGTACCAGGGGCGCAAGCCGGTGAACTGGTGTCTGGACTGTGGCTCGGCGCTGGCCGAGGCGGAAGTCGAATACGAGGACAAGGTATCGCCCGCCATCGACGTCGGCTTTGAGGTGAAAGATATCGAAGCGGTCGGCAAGGCGTTCGGCGTGTCGCTGCCGGGCGATGCAACAGTGTATGCCGTGATCTGGACCACCACGCCGTGGACGCTGCCGGCGAACGAGGCGGTGAGCGTGCATCCGGAGTTCGAGTATCGCCTGCTGCACACCGCCAAGGGCTACCTGATGCTGGCAGCCGACCTAGCGGATGATTGCCTGGCGCGCTACGGCATGGCCGAAGGCACCACGGCTGCAGGCAGTTGCGAAGGCGCGGCGCTGGAAAACCTGCCGCTGCAGCACCCGTTCTACCAGCGCATTGTACCGATCATCTGCGGCGAGCATGTCACGCTGGAAGCCGGTACCGGCCTGGTGCATACCGCGCCGGCGCACGGCCTGGACGACTATTTCGTCGGCCAGAAATACGGCCTGCCCAACGACAATCCGGTCGGCGATGACGGTCGTTTTATCTCGACCACGCAGCCGGTCGGCGATGTGCCGCTGGCCGGTGTGCTGGTGTGGAAAGCCAACGACATCGTGCTGAAGGCATTGCATGCGAGCGGCCATCTGCTGCACCAGGAAAAGCTCAAGCATAGTTACCCGCACTGCTGGCGCCACAATACACCGATCATTTTCCGTTCCACGCCGCAGTGGTTCATCGGCATGGAGCAAGCACCCGCCGGGGCCGGGAAGAAGGAGTTGGTAGAGGCGAAGCGCCATAGCGAGCAGGCCGGTACGGCCACGCTGCGCGAGCTCGCCAACCGCGCTGTCGAGGAAACCGAATTCTTTCCGAAATGGGGACGCGCGCGGCTGGAATCGATGATCAGGAATCGCCCGGACTGGTGTGTATCGCGTCAGCGTAGCTGGGGCGTACCGATGCCGTTTTTTGTGCACAGGGAAACCATGCAATTGCATTCGCGCACGCCGGAGTTGCTGGAACAAGTCGCTCAGCGTGTCGAGCAGGACGGCATCGAGGCATGGTTCGATTTGAACAGCGCGGATTTGCTGGGCGATGATGCGGCGCATTATCGCAAGCTCAGCGATACGCTGGACGTGTGGTTCGATTCCGGCGTTACCCACTACACCGTGCTGCGCAAGCGGCCCGAACTGGCCTATCCCGCCGACCTGTATCTGGAAGGCTCGGATCAGCATCGTGGCTGGTTCCAGTCCAGCTTATTGACCGGCTGCGCCATCGACGGCCGCGCGCCCTACCGGCAACTGCTGACCCACGGTTTTACCGTGGACGAGAAGGGCTACAAAATGTCGAAGTCGCGCGGCAACGGCATCGAGCCGCAGGACATCTGCAACAAGCTGGGGGCGGACATGCTGCGTTTGTGGGTCGCCTCCACCGACTATTCCGGCGAAATATCGCTGTCCGAGGAAATCCTCAAGCGGGTGACCGACAGCTACCGCCGCATCCGCAATACGCTGCGTTTCCTGTTGGCAAACACCGCAGACTTCGATCACGAAAAGCATGCGATGCCGGTGGAACAGTGGCTGGAAATCGACCGCTATGCACTGCAACTGATGCTGGATCTGCAGCTCAGGGTGCAGGCCGATTACGACCGCTATGAATTCCACCTGGTGGTGCAGAAGCTGCAGCAGTTCTGCTCCGAGGATCTGGGCGGCTTCTATCTCGATATCCTGAAAGACCGCCTGTATACCACTGCAGAGAATTCGGCCGCGCGCCGTTCCGCGCAGAATGCGCTGTACCACATCACCCACAGCCTGGTGCGGCTGATGGCGCCGATCCTCAGTTTTACCGGCGAGGAGGTGTGGGCGGTGCTGAGCGGCAGGGACGATGCCAGCGTATTCGAACAGCAGTGGTATGCGCTGCCGGAAGCCGGGCTGGATGCGGCGGCGAGCAATGCCTGGTTCGAGGTGTGCAATGTTCGCGAGATGGTGAACAAGAAGCTGGAAGAACAGCGCGCAACCGGCGTGATCGGTTCGGCACTGGCGGCCGAGGTGGACGTGTATGCGTCCGGTGAAACCTGCGAAGCGCTCGAGCGCCTGGGCGAAGACCTGAAGTTTGTGTTTATTACCTCGCGCGCGACCTTGCATCGTTGCGGGGAAGGCCCGATCGAGATCCAGGTGTCTGCCAGCCCGCATGCCAAGTGTGGCCGCTGCTGGCACTATCGCGAGGATGTCGGCAGTAACGCCGAACATCCGACGCTGTGCGGACGTTGTGTAAGCAACCTGTACGGCGAGGGCGAGGCGCGCCGGTATGCCTGAACTGGCACGCTGGCTGGGGCTGGGGGCGCTGGTGATCGTGCTCGACCAGTGGAGCAAGGCTGCGATCGGCAGTCATTTTGCCTACGGCGAGAGCGTGGCGCTTGTCCCGTTTTTCAACCTGGTGCTGGCGCACAACCAGGGCGCGGCGTTCAGTATGCTGAACGATGCGGGTGGCTGGCAGCGCTGGCTGTTCAGCGCGATTGCCGTCATCGCTGCGGTGTGGATCACCGTGCTGTTGCACCGGCACCGGCAGCAGAAACTTTTCTGTCTTGCGCTGGCCCTGATACTGGGCGGTGCGCTGGGCAACCTGATTGACCGCATCAGCTACGGCTACGTGGTGGACTTTCTGGATTTCCACTGGAACGCGTATCATTTTCCGGCATTCAACCTGGCGGACTCGGCGATTACCTGTGGCGCGGCGCTGCTGCTGTGGGACGGTTTCATGAATAAGAGTCCATCTCAAATGGGCTCTAAAGCGGAGAAGAATTGATGGACTTGTTGCTGGCCAATCCGAGAGGTTTCTGCGCGGGCGTGGACCGCGCCATCGAGATCGTCGAGCGCGCGCTGGAATTGCACGGGGCACCGATCTACGTGCGCCACGAGGTGGTGCACAACAAGTTCGTGGTCGAGGGGTTGAAGGCGAAGGGCGCGGTGTTCATCGAAGATCTTGCCGACGTGCCTTCCGGCAGCATCCTGATTTTCAGCGCGCACGGCGTGCCGCAATCGATACGCGGCGAGGCCGAGGCGCGCGGGCTGACCGTGTTCGACGCGACCTGCCCGCTGGTGACCAAGGTGCACATCGAGGTGGCGCGCATGCGCGAGCGGGGCAAGGAAGTCATCATGATCGGCCATGCCGGCCACCCGGAAGTCGAAGGCACCATGGGGCAGAGCCGGGGCGGCATGTACCTGGTGGAATCGCCGGAAGACGTGCAGAAACTGCAGGTAACGGACGAGAATAATCTCGCTTTCGTCACCCAGACCACGCTGTCGGTAGACGATGCCAGCAGCGTCATCGCCGCGCTCAAGGCGCGTTTTCCCGCCATTACCGGTCCGAAGAAGGACGACATCTGTTATGCCACGCAGAATCGCCAGGATGCGGTGAAGCTGCTGGCACAGCGCTGCGACCTGGTGATCGTGGTCGGCTCGCCCAACAGTTCAAATTCCAACCGCCTGCGCGAAGTGGCACGCAACGTGAACGTATCCGCCTATCTGGTGGACAATGCGGGCGAACTGCGGGCGGAGTGGCTGGAAGGCAAGCAGTGCGTCGGCATCACCGCCGGTGCGTCCGCGCCGGAAGTGCTGGTGCAGGAAGTCATTGCGCGGCTCACAGCCATGGGGGCGACCAGCGTGCGCGAGTTGGAAGGTATCAGCGAGAACGTAACTTTCCCCTTACCTAAATCATTATCGACAGGGCAATAAGCCCTTTGTCGTTTGTCTGCTGATTGCCGCGCCTGCGTATGCCAACTATGTCCGCAAGGGTAAAATTATGGAGGCTGCCGCGAATTTGGAAAGCGTGCGGACCAGCATGGTTCACTATCTATGGCGTAGCAGGGCCTGTTCATCTGTCAGGCCGGCAGTAGAGAACACGCCAATTTGCGGTGCTGTGATGCCTGCTGCAACAAAATACTTTGGATTTTGGGATTGTTGTGCCGGTATTGGAGATATGGCCGGGTTCAATTATTCGATTGAAGATAAGGGCGAGCGGGAAAGTAATATTCAGGCGCCGGCAACCGGCCAGGGCTGGGTAAATCCTGTCGGACTATGGGGGCCGGGTGGGGCTTGTTGAGCTGGCGTTGGCCAGAGTCCTTGGATTAATATGTCGGCGGTTGGTTATCGGGACGATATAATATACAGCAGTTTACCGTTTGTCCTGTATGTGTAGCCACTTGTCAGATGGATGTAGAGTCCGCTGCGCCCGTCAACTATTATTCGCTTGAAGCGAACCGGGAGTCGAGTCATGGAACGAGTTAAGGGTTTTACGTTAATCGAATTGATGATTGCCGTAGTGGTCGTGTCAATCCTTGCGGCGATAGCCTTGCCTGCTTATACCAATTATGTGAAGCGCGGCAAGATATCCGAAGCAACCACTAATCTATCCGGCCTGCGCGTCAGCATGGAACAGTATTACCAGGATAATCGCACTTACCAGAATGCTGCTGGAACGGCTTGCGGTGTGGCCATGCCAACCTCGCCCACGGTGAAGTATTTTTCATTTGGTTGCACGGCTCCGACTTCAGACACCTATACGATTACTGCAACCGGCCAGGCTTCCGGTGGTATGGCGAATTTTGTTTACAAGATAGATCAGGCCAATAACAAGACAACGACCTCCTTGCCAGCCGACTGGAACCTTCCGCCGGGAGGTATTAGCTGCTGGGCAACCAAGTCTGGTGGGTCATGCTGATCGTACATAAACAATCCGGAGTTACCCTGATCGAATTGATGATCGCGATTGCTATTGCCGGCATCCTGCTGGTGGTCGGGGTCAACAGTTTTAGTAAATGGAATCAGAACCAGCAAACGCGGGTTGCGGCGGAGTCCATTCTTAACGGCATGCAGGTGGCGCGGGTCGAGGCGGTGAAACGCAATGGTACTGCGCGTTTTGTGCTGTGTGGATTGCCTGCGGCATCGTGGGAGATTCTGGCGGCTTCGGCAACGGCGCCACAGCCGGCAGTTTCCACTGCTTGCGGAGCTGGTTCCAATGCGACGGCCGGAGAGGAGCGCGTGCAGGAACGTTCCGGCCAGGAAGGCTCGCGCAATGCCAGTGTGACGGTTACCCCCAATGGTTCAACGACAGTTACCTTCAATGGGTTGGGGCGGGTTACGACCAATTTTGATGGAAGTGTGCCAATTACCCAGGTTGACGTGTCCAATCCGAAGGGTGACCGGCCGCTACGCATCACCGTGAGTGTGGCGGGCAGCTTGCGGATGTGCGATCCATCGGCCAACCTGAAAGCCGGCGATCCGAGAAAATGCTAATGGGTAACCGTCATGAGACATGATTTTTCACAAGGCAGACAGTCCGGTTCGGTGATACTGGAGGCGCTGATCGCCATCCTGATATTTTCTGTCGGCATCCTCGCCCTGGTGGGAATGCAGGCAACCGCCATCAATAATGTATCGGATGCCAAGTACCGGGCTGATGCCGGCTTCCTTTCCGACCAGATCATCGGCGTTATGTGGGCGAACCGTGTGGCAAGTACGGTAGCGGGAGTAACGACTTATACGCCTGACCCGACCTTCGCCTGCAATACTGCTTCCGGCGTTTGTGCCAATACAGTTGTGCAGCAATGGGCGGCAAGCGATGTAGCTGCCGCTCTGCCGAATTCAACGGCAAACGTTGCGATTAGCGGTTCGCAAGCCACGGTTACGTTGACCTGGCGGCCGCCCAAGGCAATTACAGCACACCGTCAGACGACGGTTGCCATCATCAATTAATCGGCAGTCGGAATGATGAAAGCATATATGCACAATCCGGGAATCAGGCACAACGCGGGTTTCAGCATCGTGGATATCATGGTGGGTATGGTCATCAGCCTGATCGGGGTGATTATCATCTTCCAGGTTTTTTCGGTGTCGGAAAACATTAAGCGCACTACCACCAGTGGTGGCGATGCGCAGCAGAATGGTGCGGCGGCTCTGTTTGTCTTGGAGCGAGCCATGAAAGAGGCCGGTTATGGCTTGAATTCAACTGACCCGACAACCACTTACCCGGCCGAGATTAACTTCGGCGCGACCGCCGCCGACCCGGACAGTATCGACATCAACTCAAGGCAAAACTGGGCCTATGGCCCCTTTGTGCCTAATGCGACAGCCTTTCCTTCCGCCGTGCCTCCGGCCTTGACCGATGAAACCTATTCCATCAACACCTCCGCGCAATTCGGGTATTCAAGCAATGGCGGGGCATTTAATCCTATCGCCGATGGCGTTGTCCTGTTGAAAGCGGAGTACGGCACTGATGCCAATGGCGACGGTATTGTCGACAATACGGAATGGAGCTTCGCAGCTCCAGCCAGCCCGTTACAGGTGCTGGCGATTCGGTTAGCGATTGTGGCACGCAGCGCACAACCGGAAAAACCAGATCCTGCGACCGGGGTGTGTGCCACCACGACAGTCAGCCCGACATGGACCGGCGGGACGCTTGATTTGTCCGGCAATCGCGGGCTGGCAGCAGGAGACGACTGGAAATGCTACCGCTACAAGGTGTTCCAGACCACCGTGCCGTTGCGTAATGTGATATGGAGGTGATGTTGAGAGTCGACATGAAAATCGGCAAATACGGCGTGCCTGCCCTGCACCGGCAGCGTGGCGTCGTACTACTGATTGCGCTGATTGTGTTGGTGGCGATGACGCTGGCTGGTATAGGCATGATGCGCTCGGTGGATACCGGGATTGTGATTACGGGCAACATGGCGTTCAAGCAGTCCACCATCCATGCCGGCGACGTCGGCATAGATGCGGCCTATGCCGCGTTGACGAACATCGCCAACAGCACAACAGACAAGCCGGTATTGAGTTACACCACATCGAGCGTACCGGCCGGCGGCTGCGGCACGGTATCGGCCACCTATTGCCAAGCTGGAGCCTACGTCCTTCCCGGCTACTCGGCGGCAGCGTTCAATCAATGCGAAGTCGATGATACCTGTCCTGCAAGCCAGGCGCCATGGTGGACGAATAATGCATATTGGTCCAATACGGCGGCGGTGCCGCCGGTGGTGAAATATGTGGTCGACGATAATGGCACAGGGACAATTGCGGTAAAAAATGCAGTGGGTCCAAACGACAAGCTGCTGTCCACCGTACGTTACCTGATTAATCGCATGTGTACGACGAGCGGTCTGGATCCCAGCGCATCCGGCAATCTGTGCCAGACCTATGATGAAGGTGGCGCTGCAACCGGGGGCAGCAAGTCGGTTGGCGCCGTGGTGTTTTCCAACTTGTCCGTGTTTTACCGTATTACCGCACGCTCGGAAGGTCCGCGCAATACGGTTTCCTATTCCCAGACATTGGTACTGTTACCGGAGTAATCGTCTGAATGAGTTTTCTCGATCGAGAAATACAGGAGGTCAGCATGAAAAACGCAAATGCAATCTTGGGCAAAATTCAAACCGCGACTTGGGTCGCGCTGCTGGCCCTTGGCTTGTGCACGGAATCGCTGGCGGCAACCACAGACCTGGCCTCCGCGCCACTGGCTACCGCCTCCAACACCACTGTGCGTCCCAATCTGCTGTTTACCCTGGATAACTCCGGCAGTATGGGATGGAATTACCTGCCCGATTATGTGAATGGCGGAAAAAATTGCAAGTTATCCAATGGTTGCAGCGAGGGTGAAACGCCGTTCATGACGAACGAATACAACGGTGTGGTCTACAATCCGAGGATTACCTACGAGCCTGCGGTCAACGCCGATGGTACGCTGAAGACGGCGCAGGACTGTGTCAATACCGGCGGTAGTATCACCAACTGTACCGCGGCGAATGGCTGGACCGGCGGCTGGACTTCGGTCAAGAAGGATGGCTTCGGGGTGCAGAGCACGGGCACGATCAACCTGCTTACCGGCTATCCCGAGGTGACTTACACCACCGGCAGCAGCGGCTCTGCATACATGAGGAATGGTATAAATACCAATAACCCGTTCGCGTTGCGCGCGAACGCGTCGGACGATCCGCCCGATTATGCCTTCCCGGGCAACCTCGTTGAATACGTAAGTGCATCCGGATCTACGCCGGTCTCCATGTACAGCGGTACCTGGAACGGTGTTACCACGAGCACCAACACCATTTTCGACGGTACGCTCAACGCGCCGACTGGCGGCAATACCACCATCAATGTGATCAACGAAAGTGTGAGTCACTCCGGCGATACGGTAACGGTTATCTATGACAGCCAGTCGCCGACCACGCCGCTGATAGCGGTGGGGGATGCGGTGACTGTTACTTCCAATTCACATTGCTCCTCGGGTTACAGGGATGTTGTCGGCGCCATACTGTCGGTATCCGGCAACAGCTTTACCTATACCGGTAACTCGTCTGGTGGTAACCACTGGCACAGGACTGCATGTCGGGTTGTAGTGACCCATGCCGGCGCCAGTACGCCACCTGCCGCCCCCGGCATTTCTTCCGACAACACGACGGTGACGGTTACACTGTCTACTCCACATGGGCTGACTAACGGGGATACGGTTACTATCGGCGATGCTACCTGGCACGGATGCGATAGCGGGTACAAGGGCACGGTACAGGTAACGGTGGTGGATGCCTATACCTTCACCTATCCCGCGCCGCAAGTAGTGGGGGCGGCGAGCAACTCAAGCTGCAAGATCACCGCCGACGTGCCCATTCCTCCGTCATCTCCGGGGCTCAGTGTTTCCGGCAATGTGGTGACGGTGTACTTCACCGGACATGGCCTCACGACCGGCGATACGATCCAGATGTCCAATGAAAGCAGTTATCGCACCTGTGGTACTGCTTACACGACCAGCGGCCCGGTAAGCGTGACGGTGATTGACGCCAACACCTTTACCTATGTTTCTAATACTTCGGGAAGCACAACATCGAATCTCAGGTGCAATCTCGAGGCGACTAGCGGAACGGCGGCAGTAACCACTTCCTATACCCATACCTCCACACAGGATGGGGCGCCATATTATTTCGTCATCGTGCCGGTGGAATACTGCGACAGTATTTATTTGACCAAGTGCGTGGCATCGCCGGCGCCTACCACTGTAGGCAGTGTCTCCTATAGCTATCCCGCACCGGTGCGTTTCTGCAAGGATGCGGCCACTGCCAACCTGCCGCCGGGTGATGCGGGTGCGCAGACCTCTGTCAGCGGGGCTGTCAATTGTCAGGCGAAATACAGCAGTGCCAGTGGCCTTAATTATAAGTATGCGCGCTACGGCCTGTTCTATCGCGTGGATGTCGATCCCACGCGTACCACCTATGGCAACGAGGTGCTAAATGGCACCATTAATGCCTATGGCGTCAACATGACGTTCAACAACGTAACGATTCTGGACCGTGCCGGGCGTACCGATTGTGCTGCGGCACCCGATTGTACCTATGAAGAGGAGATGACCAACTTTGCCAACTGGTATGCATATTACCGCACCCGTATGCAGATGATGAAGACCTCGGCCGGACGAGCTTTCAACTCCCTGGACGATCGCTACCGCGTCGGTTTTATGACCATCAATTATTCGAGCACCAGGTACCTGGCGGTCGACAAGTTCGACGCTACCCAGAAAACCAACTGGTACAGCAAGTTTTATTCGATCAACCCCAATAACAGCACGCCGTTGCGCAGCGCGCTGGATCGTGCCGGCCGCTATTTTGCCGGCCTGAAACCGGATGGTATAGGCGACGATCCGATGGAGTATTCCTGCCAGCAGAATTTCCTGGTGTTGACGACCGATGGTTACTGGAACGGTCCTACGCCTGTGAAACTGGATGGCACGAGCAGCATCGGCAATCAGGATAACGTTGATTCCGGGCTCACCGCACGTAGCCTGGGTGTGTATGACGGCGGGCTTTCCGGCGCCAGCAATACCCTGGCGGATACGGCGATGTATTACTACAAGACCGATCTGCGCAACAGTTCATTGAGCAATTGTACCGGCACACTCGGCGCGGACGTCTGCCTCGACAACGTGCCGACTACCGACACCGACTCGTTGGCGACCCAGCATATGGTCACTTATACGCTGGGATTGGCGGATGGTCTGATGACCTATACGTCGGATTATGGGTCTGCGAAATCAGGAGATTTCGCCAGCATCAAGAGTGGCGCTAGTGGGTGCCCGTTCTCGGGCAGTGGAACCTGTAACTGGCCATTGCCTGTGTCAAATGGCCAGACCACGCTGGATGATCTGTGGCATGCCGCGGTTAACGGGCGCGGCAGCTACTACAATGCGCGCGACCCGATTTCATTGTCTCGAGGATTAACTAACGCACTGGCAAGTGTCAACATCCAGCTTGCAGCGGCGGCAGCTTCGTCGACCAGCAGCCCGAACATCACCCAGACCGATCGCTCGATTTTCAGTTCGACCTACCGCACCACGAAATGGGACGGTGAAGTGGTGGCGCAATATATTGACCCGACTACTGGTAACGTTACGGCTGTGACCGCACAAAGTACGGTCGGCATACCTACCGCAGTCAACATGGCGGCAAACGGAGATGTGACCATGACGCTGAACAGCCATGGCTTGAACGTCAACGATTTCATTGTCGTCTCCAGCAGCGGGGCCGGCACTTGCGATTCGGCTTTTACAACGACAACCCCGGCAGTCATCACTAGTGTGACGAGCAACACCTTCACCTATGCCGGGAATGTCGCCGGCAGTACCGTAAATACTGCATGTAAGGTGGATGTGGTGCCTTATCTGTGGTCTGCGCAGGGACAGCTGGATGCCAAGGTGGCGGCTGATGCGACAACGGATATTTCGGCGCGCAACATTTACACCTACACCACGGATACTGCCACCTGGCCCAATAGATTGAAGCCGTTCAAGTTTGCGGATATGACGGGGACGGAACAGGGCTATTTCAGCAACAAATGCGCTTTTGCCACCTTGTCCCAATGTACTGCCGCCATTCTGACGCCGGCACAACTGGCTTCCGGCAACGATGGAGCCAATATGGTCGACTACCTGCGCGGACAGAAAGCGCTGGAATCGACCACGCCTGACGCGGTGTTCCGTCCCCGTGATCACATCCTCGGAGATACGGTGAATGCCAAGCCGGCTTATTTGCGGGCGCCGCAATTCAGCTTTACCGATGCGGTCACGCCGACCTATGCAAGCTTCAAGACGGCCAATGCCAGTCGCCAGGGTGTGCTCTATGTCGCCGCCAACGACGGCATGCTGCATGCGTTCAATGCGAATACCGGCGACGAGATGTGGGCATATGTGCCGAAGATCGTGTTGCCTGATTTGTACCGGTTGGCCGACAGCAACTATGCCAATAATCACCACTTTTTTGTGGATGGTTCCCCGGAGCTCATGGATATTTTCGTCGATACGGCCACATCGACCACCTCTGGCTTGAGTGTGGGCTGGCACACTATCCTGGTGGCCGGGCTGAATCTCGGAGGCCGTGGTTATTATGCCCTGGACGTGACGGATCCGGCCAATCCGAAGGCGCTGTGGGAGGTCTGCTCCGACAGTACGCTGTGCGCGATTTCCGATACTGATATGGGTTATAGCTATGGCAATCCGGTTGTTACCAAGCGCAGCCGCGACGGCAAATGGGTGGTGCTGGTGGCTTCGGGTTACAACAATGTGTCGCCGGGAACCGGCCAGGGCTATCTCTATGAGCTGGATGCGGTAACGGGTGCCATCCTGGGCAAGACCAGCACCGGCTCCGGTTCGACAGGTACGCCCAGCGGGCTTGCCGAAATCAGCGCCTGGTCGGACAACGGCAGTGCCAACAATACTTCCAGATTTGTTTATGGCGGAGACTTGAACGGCGATATCTGGCGATTCGACCTGGGTGCTGCAGGTTCGGCACTGGCAACCAGTGTGGATCGGATCGCCACCTTGCAGGATGCCGCTACCAATACTCAGCCCGTAACTACTCGTCCGGAACTGGCAGATGTACTGAGCAACGTGGATTCACTAACCGGGGTAGGCAATCCGGTGCTCTATGTCGGAACCGGCCGTTTCCTCGGAAATACCGACAAGGGGGATACCAGCGTTCAATCTTTTTATGCCATCAAGGATGATTTGAGCAAGAGCGGGGCTGCTGCCTACTTGGGTAACCTGCGCACCCGTCTCGACATGGTGCATCAGACGCTTACCCAAGGCTCTCCAACCACGAGGACCACCAGCCAGACTACGGTGGACTGGGGGACCAAGAAGGGCTGGTATCTGGACTTTAATGTTACCGATCCAATAACCGGTTCCGCTGCTTCTCCGGGAGAACGGGTGAATATTGATCCGGTGCTGGCACTGGGAACGCTGATTGTGATTACCAATGTGCCGGAATCCAGTGCCTGTACCGTAGGCGGCTATAGCTGGCTGTACCAGTTCGATTTCAAGAACGGTACCAATATTTCCACAGCTATCGATCAGGTGGCCGGCACCAAGATCGGCAATGCGTTGACGGTTGGCGTGGTCGTGGTCCGGCTGCCCAGTGGACAACTGAAGGCGATTACCACCTCTGCGTCGGGCAGCAAGACGACGCAAGGGGTGACCACTAGCGGTACGACTGCGACGCGTCGCGTATCTTGGCGCGAATTGGTTCAGTAACAGGTAGCCGGCAAAATACAAAACAGCGGGTATATCCCGCTGTTTTGTTTGGAACCTATTGGTAAAGGCAGGGATGAACTATATTGTTACAGGCGGTGGTGGCGTCGGTTTGGCAACGGCACAGGCCCTATTGCAAGCCGGCCATGACGTAACGCTCCTGGAACGAAATATGGTCGGGCGGGAAGCATCGTGGGCCGGCGGCGGTATTTTATCGCCGTTATGCCCGTGGGATTATCCCGAGGAGGTGACGCGTCTGGCTGGTCGTGGTGCTGCGCTGTTCGCGGACTGGGCGCATGAGTTGCGCGAAGCGACTGGAATCGATACCGAATACGAACAGAGCGGAATGCTGGTGTTGCCGCCCTGCGATATGGAATATGCATGGCAATGGTGTGCCGACCACGACGTGCCGCTGCAGCAGGTGGCACCGGCAGATTGTGAAGTGCCGACTGACGGCGATGCCCTGTTGCTGCCGCAGGTGGCGCAGGTGCGAAACCCGCGCCTGCTGCGCGCCATGCGCAAACGGGTCGAAATGCTGGGCGGGCGCATTGTCGAGAACTGCGCAGTGCAGGAAGTGGTGGCCGAAGCAGGACGGGTAAACCGGGTGCTGACTTCCTGCGGCGAGTTCAGCGCGGACGACTATGTGGTGACGGCCGGAGCATGGAGTAAGGAAGTGCTGGGGCAGCATGCGCTCCATCTCGACCTGAAGCCGATACGCGGGCAGATACTGCTGTTCAAGTTCGAGCAGCGCCCGCTACGGCATATCGTGCTGCAGCGGGATTTGTATCTGATTCCGCGCCGAGACGGCCATTTGCTGGTCGGCAGCACGCTGGAGGATGTCGGTTTCGACAAACGTACCACTGACGAAGCGCGCGAGGAATTAATCCGGCGTGCGCAACTACTGCTGCCGCAATTGCGCGGCATGCCGGTGGTACAGCAATGGGCCGGCTTGCGGCCCGGCTCGCCGCACAACATTCCCACCATCGGACGGCACCCGCACCTGGAAAACCTCTACCTGAACGGCGGGCATTTCCGCTACGGCGTGACCATGGCGCCGGCCAGCGCGGAAATCCTGCTGAACCAGTTGACCGGTGCGCCACAACCGTTCGACGTCGCGCCTTACGCCGCCGGCTGGGGAGATTGAGCGCGGTTTTTGGCGCGCTTCCTTGGTATAATTCGCGGCGCAGTGCTGATGTAGCTCAGTTGGTAGAGCAACTGATTCGTAATCAGTAGGTCGGAGGTTCGATTCCTCTCATCAGCACCAATAATTCAATGGCTTGCATAATTCAAATGCAAGCCATTTTTACTATGTAGACGAGAGAGTTTGTGGACATTGTTAAAAGTCGGCCTTGGTACGGGTTCAAGTATGCGAGCTAGTCAGGACTCGAATCAAAGCTGGCCTCAGCTGCTCGCGAACTGGTCGAGGCCGAACCACACGATTGCGTAGTAAAGAAGCGCGAAGACCGCGTCGCTGACCGCCAAAGGAAACAGGATTTTGCGCATGTCGACGCCCAGCCAGCGGAGTGCCACCAGTATCGGCTCTTGGCCGACCACGGCACAGCCGAGGGTGAGACCGCCCCAGACCCCCCACTTGTTGGCGAACGCCATGCTCCTCGACGTGCGCAGCCGCGCGACCCACCGGCCGATGAGGCCTATCCTTGTGCTCTGGCCGGCGAGCCAGGCGAGGACAATCCCCTCGAAGTAGCTCCCCGCCGCGACCACCGGCAGGAGTATCCACGGGCTGATGTGAGCCTTGATGCCCACGCCGACCGCCGTCGATGGCCCCAGCACCAGATTGGGGGTCATCGACAGTCCGATGATGGAGGCCCATTTCCAAAAGGTCGTCACAAGGATAGGAAATCAAATCGTATGGATCAAAGTATCCATAACCGCTGCACCCTGGTCAATGCCATATTTTTCTTTGAATGCCCAAGGAAAACACGAATTCCGCATCACACGCCCGAGTGGGGGAAATAAATGAGGGTCTGTTCAGGGTTGTAGAG
>Ga0315540_10000856_pt1 | contig 17439 bp, 16 predicted proteins | sample SalMarSW160110MG_FD_203677 | JGI IMG/M metagenome (GOLD analysis project Ga0315540, IMG submission 203677) | Salt marsh sediment microbial communities from the Plum Island Ecosystem LTER, Massachusetts, United States - Salt Marsh Sediment SW1601-10 ...
GGTGTCGCGCGTGGCATCGACAGCGATGGTGCATTGTTGCTGGAAACCGGAGACGGTGCGCTGCAGCGGTTTGCTGCCGGTGAGATCAGCCTGAGGGCGCAGCGATGAAGCTGTTGCTCGATATGGGCAATACCTCGGTCAAGTGGGCGCTGTCGGAGGGTGGCCGGATCACCCGGGGCGGTCGTTTCGTGCACCGCAACGGGGATTTTGCGCAACTGGCGGAACAGGCCTGGTCCGGGTTCTGCCCCCGTTCCGTGGTGGCCGCCAGTGTGGCCGGTACGGAACCGCGCAGGCAACTGGGCGCCTGGTCGCAACGGCAATGGCAGCTGGCGCCCGTATGGATGCAGACCACGGCCATGGCCGCCGGCGTGCGCAACGGTTATGCCGAACCGCAGACGCTGGGCATCGATCGCTGGGCTGCCATGGTCGGTGCGTTCGCGCAGTTCCGTACCGCAGTCTGCGTCGTGGACTGCGGTACGGCGATCACACTGGACCTGGTGGATACGGACGGGACCCACCGTGGTGGCCTGATCCTGCCGGGCATCGGCCTGATGCAGCAGGCATTGCGGGACAACACGGCGAACCTGGCGGCCGCGCCCGCGAGCGCTGCGGTGCGCCTGCTGGCCGATACGACCGCGGATGCCATTACGAGTGGCAGCGTGTATGCTGCCGTCGCGGCGATCGGGCAGATCAGCCGGCAGATGGCGGCGCACTGCATGCGGGAACCGTTACTGCTGCTGACCGGTGGTGACGCGGAGCGCGTCCCTGCGTTGCTCGATGCACCCTGTCACGTGGAACCGGACCTGGTCCTGCACGGGCTGGACATCCTGAGCGGAGAGTGCTGATGCGTCACATCCTGTACCTGCTGCTGGTGGCAAACCTGGCGTACCTGGGCTGGAACCTGGTACACAGCAATACCTCCGTCAGCCGCAATCCCGAACTGCCGCCCCTGCCCGCGTCGGTCAAGCGCCTGGTCACCCTGCAGGAGAGCCGGCAGCAGTCCACCGTGCCCGGTGATGCGGCCGCCTCCGCCCCGCAACCGCCGGCAGCGGCCGCTGCCGTGGGGCAGGGCGGGTTGAATGCAGCGGCCCCGGTTGCGACCGGGCAGCAGCCGGCCGACGGGGCCGGATCGCAGCAGGCGGCAAGTACGGCTGCCGGTGACCGGATCGACAAGCTGACCGCAGCGGCTCCGCCGGGTGCCGGCGATCCGGTCGCGCGGAACTGCCGGGCACTGGGACCCTTTGCACAGGAACAGGAGGCCCGCACCGTCGCCGGGCAACTGGATCAGCTCGGCGTGCCGTCCAGTCCACGCCAGACCGAGGTTCGTGAAGCGAGCGGGTACTGGGTGTACCTGCCGTCCATGTCGCAGGAAGCGGCACAGGAGGTTGCCCGCAGGCTGGATAAGCTGGGTGACAAGGACTATTTCATTGGCAAGCAGCACTACATCTCCCTGGGCATCTTCAAGGACAGGACACGCGCCGAGGGGAGGGTGGAGCAGATGCACAAGCTGGGACTGGATGCCGTGCTCAGGGCCCGCCAGCATACCCGCCGGACCTGGTGGCTTGCATTCAGCGATTCGGGCCGCGCCACCCGGACGGTCCACGACATCCTGGCGTCCCGGCCCGGGCTGCAGCTGCACACCCTGTCTGCCTGTAACTTTCCCGGTGGCCTGCTAGAATGACCGCCTGCCCGTTCCGGTCAGTGCCGGCGTAGCTCAGTTGGTAGAGCGCCTCACTTGTAATGAGGATGTCGGGGGTTCAAATCCTCTCGCCGGCTCCAATGCTCTCCAGTCCGACCTGCAAAAAAATGAACCCCGCATGTGCGGGGTTCCGGTACTGCAAATGGATGTTGCCAGCGAATCAGCCAGCGGTGACGTTGCTGGCCTGCAGTCCTTTCGGACCTCTTTCCACGTCGAACGTCACGCTCTGACCTTCTGCGAGGGTCTTGAAGCCATCCCCCTTGATGGCGGAGAAGTGCACGAATACGTCGTCTCCACCGTCACTCGGGGCGATAAAACCAAAGCCCTTGGACTCGTTGAACCATTTTACGGTGCCTGTAGCCATTAAAACTTACCTCAAAGCAAAGAATAATAAAGTGCTCGATTACAGACCGTGCAAGGTATGTACTGGAGGCGCAACGAGGAACATCCGTATCGTACCTGCATCCGTGTAACCGAGTATTTCCGTCAGATCGACGGGTTAAACCATACTGCCGGTTAGCCCGCGACCGCGACGATAGTACAACAAGCGGGGGAGAAAATCCCCAGGAATCTGTCGCCGGCCGTATCAGGCACCGCGGTCCCGGTTGATGCCGGGCATTTCTCCCAGCTCCAGCAGCCGCTCTTCGAAACGCAGGTTTTCCTTGCGCCGGTCCCGTCCCTTGCGTCGTTCCTTCGCCAGTACCTCGCGACCGTTCTCCCGATAGCCGCGCTCGTTGTCGGGCCGCGCCCTGCGACGGTCTTTGCGGTTTCTCACGATATGCCCCCTCGGCAGGACCATTCTGGTTGCACTAGCGGCCGGCCACGGCGCTTCTTGAGCCAATAAATACATTGAATAACAATATCTTGTAAAGATTCCGATGGGGTCTGTAGCGGCCGGCAGCGCCGCCCGGGTTGCCGTTTTGTGACCGGCTGCATGGAATTTGTCTCCAAAACTCCAACTCCGGCCGCCCGTGCCGATGAATGGTTGGGGCGGAATGACCGGCTTGCAGACGAACCGCAGCCGGCGGGTCGGTCAAACGAACAGGAATGGCATGCGTTATCCGAAGAAATATTTCAATTCACTCGGTCTGATCGCGCTGGTCGTGTTTACGGCGGTCCTGCTGAGTTCGGTGCTCCCCCGTGACGGACACCGCCCGGATCCCGCCGGGCATGTTTCCATACAGACCGGTACCGGCCTGAACGGACTGGCGAACCTGCACTCCGCGCGGCCGAAATAGCGCGGCGCGGGCCGGTTGCCGGCAGGCGCGCCGCGCAGACCGCGGCCGGACTTCCTGCAAGACTCAACGGCCGTAACGCTGACGCACATAGTCGTCGACGATTTGCTGGAATTCGGCGGCGATGTTGTCGCCTTTGAGCGTGATGGTTTTCTCGCCGTCGACGTATACCGGGGCCACGGGTATCTCGCCGGTTCCGGGCAGGCTGATCCCGATGTCCGCGTGCTTGCTCTCCCCGGGGCCGTTCACCACGCAGCCCATCACAGCTACCTTCATCGCCTCGACCCCCGGGTAGCGGGTGCGCCACTCCGGCATGCGTTTGTGCAGGTGGGACTGGATATCCCGGGCCAGCTGCTGGAAGTAGCTGCTGGTGGTGCGGCCGCACCCGGGACAGGCAATGACGGCCGGGCTGAAGTGGCGCAGATCCATGGCCTGCAGGAGTTCCTGGGCCACGATCACCTCGCGCGTGCGCTCGCCGCCCGGTTCAGGCGTGAGCGAGATGCGGATGGTGTCGCCGATCCCTTCCTGTAACAGGACGGCCAGTGCGGCCGTGGAGGCGACGATCCCCCTGGAACCCATTCCGGCCTCGGTCAGGCCCAGGTGTAACGCGTACTCGCAACGCTGTGACAGCATGCGGTAGACCGCGATCAGATCCTGCACGCCGCTCATCTTGGCCGACAGCGTGATATGGTCGTGCGCCAGCCCCAGTGCTTCGGCCTGTGCCGCGCTCTCGAGTGCGGAAGTCACCATGATTTCGTGCATGATGGCGCGCGCGTCCAGTGGTTTCGGGTGGCGCGAGTTTTCATCCATCAGGCGCACGACCACGGCCTGGTCGAGACTTCCCCAGTTGACCCCGATGCGCACCGGTTTGTCGTGGCGGCAGGCGGTTTCCACCATTTGCGCAAACTGCTCATCACGCTTTTTTCCACGTCCTACATTGCCCGGGTTGATGCGGTACTTGGCCAGGGCCTGTGCGCAGTCGGGGAACCTTGCCAGCAGCTTGTGTCCGTTGAAGTGAAAGTCCCCGACCAGCGGTACGTCCAGGCCGGAGCGCTGCAGCTGTTCCGCGATGGCCGGTACGGCCGCGGCGGCCGCCTCGGTGTTGACCGTGATACGCACCAGTTCTGAGCCGGCAACGGCCAGCTCACGGACCTGGCGCACGGTGGCCGCAACATCCGCGGTGTCGGTATTGGTCATCGATTGCACCACGACCGGGGCGGTTCCTCCGATCACGATGTGTCCGACCTTGACGGCTACGGAATGCCGCTGTTGTGGGGGATATGGAGTGTCTGACATGGTTCTGGTCCGCCCGGGGCGACTATGATAATCAAATTCCGCCGGCCTGTCCGTACCCCGGCGCCGGCGGCTGCTTTCCGGGCGCCGCCGGGCGCCGCCGGGCGGCGCCGGGGGAAGCGGGGCTTGCATCCGCCCGAATACTGTATATAATCACAGTTACTGTATGGATAACCAGTAATCGAGCCATGGCACAGGACGAACTTACCCCCCGGCAGTCCGAAATACTCGAACTCATTCGCAGTCACCTTGCGGAAGAGGGGTGTCCGCCGACCCGCGCGGAAATTTCCGACGCCCTCGGCTTTCGCTCCCCCAATGCGGCGGAAGAACACCTGCGCGCACTCGAACGCAAGGGTTTTCTCGAGATCGTGCCCAATTCCTCGCGCGGCATCCGCCTGCTGGAAGAGGACTATGGCCTGCCGGTGATCGGGCGTGTCGCGGCCGGCGAACCGATCCTCGCCGAGCAACACATCGAGGACTACTGCCAGGTCGACCCCGATACGTTCCACCCTGCCGCGGACTACCTGCTGCGGGTGCGCGGCGACAGTATGCGCGATGCCGGCATCCTGAATGGCGACCTGCTTGCCGTGCGCTGCGCGGCAAGCGCGGAAAGCGGGCAGATCGTGGTCGCACGACTCGATGAGGAAGTAACGGTCAAGCGTTTCCGGCAACGCGGGTCCGTTGTGCGATTGATGCCGGAAAACCCGGATTATGAACCGATTCGTGTCGACCTGCGGGAACAGGACCTGGTGATCGAGGGCCTCGCCGTAGGCGTACTGCGCAAGGAGATCAAGCGATGAATACCGCATCCCGACTCTATCACCTCGATGCCGCGGAACCGGGTACGCCACTCGGCGCCTCCCGCGTAGTGCCCGGCGGGCTCGACGGACTGGACACGCTGCTGCCCGGAGGTGGCTGGCCCCGGGGTGGCGTGGTCGAGATCATCGTGCCGGACATGCTCGCTGATGCCACCGACCTGCTGCTACCGGCACTGCGCCGGCTGAGCCGGCAGGGGCGCACGATCGCACTGGTGACGCCACCCTTTGCGGCGCGTGCCACCGTCTTCACCGATCCGCAGATCAATGCCAGTCACCTGCTGCAGGTCAATCCACACCCCGGGCGCAGTGCGCTCTGGACCGTGGAATCGCTGCTGGAGACCGGGGGGTGCAGTGCTGTGCTGGCCTGGCCCGGCTGTGCGACGGAACTGATGGGCAAACGGTTGCAGAAAGCGGCGGAACAGGGGCGTGGTCTGTGTGTGCTGTTTCGCTACGAGCACCTGGCCACGTGCCGGTCAGGGATCGAACTGCGCCTGCGCGTCGAACAGACCGGGCCGGGCCGGGCCGTCTACCGGCTCAACCCGGCCGGCGGTGTGGTTGGCGGCGTCGAATTGTAGCGGGCACGGACCGGGGGCCGGACCGACTCCTGGAGTGGTGCCCGCGCTTATCCCCGAGCAGCGGGGCTTGGTCGCCGGTGTCGGGTTGCGTGCTGGCCTGGTCCCGTTCCGGGAGGCTGGCGGATTGCCAGGTGTCTTCCCGCGGCAGGTGAATCCACCCCGGGCTTTCCCCGCTGCAGCCGGCCGGGCTGCAGCGGCTCCTGCCCATAGCGGACAGGGCTCCTGCCGTAGCGCGGGCAGTTGCGGTGCTGGTCCTGGCAGGTTCGCCCGGGTCCGGCCAGTACCCACTCGTCAGAATTCACCAGCAGCGTACGGGCTTCCATCGATGGCGGTCCCGGCAAACCGCCGGCAGGAACCGTGTTTGCCGGGGCCGGTGTGCCGCCTCACCGTCGCAACCGGCAGATTTTCCGCGTCGCGGGCGCAATATTCGGTCGATTCATGGATTCATGTCAGCTTTCGTTTATAATCGCGCGTCGCTGTTTTCGCGCAATCGCCGGTAATTTCCGTACTGCCCTGTCTGCAGTCTGGGATTTCTGCGCTTGCGGCCCGGGTTGTGGTCGACCGGCACCGGGCACGATTAACGACCAACCATAACGAGTAGCAGGAACATGACTGATTTATCCAAGTACAGAAACATCGGGATCTTCGCGCACGTGGATGCCGGCAAGACCACGACCACGGAGCGCATTCTCAAACTGACCGGCAGGGTTCACAGGATCGGCGAGGTGCACGAAGGCGAGGCGACCACCGACTTCATGGATCAGGAACGTGAGCGCGGCATCACCATTCAGTCCGCGGCCACCAGCTGCTACTGGAACGACCACCGGTTGAATATCATCGATACCCCCGGTCACGTCGATTTCACCATCGAGGTGTACCGTTCCCTCAAGGTGCTGGACGGCGGCGTCGGCGTATTCTGTGGCTCCGGCGGCGTGGAGCCGCAATCCGAGACCAACTGGCGCTATGCCAACGAGTCCGAGGTAGCGCGCATCATATTCGTCAACAAGCTGGACCGCATCGGCGCGGATTTCTACCGCGTTGTGAAGCAGGTGCGGGATGTGCTGGCGGCTACGCCGCTGGTCATGACCCTGCCGATCGGGATCGAGGACCAGTTCCGGGGCGTGGTCGACCTGCTGACACGCAAGGCCTGGATCTGGGACGATTCCGGCGACCCGGCCGCCTATACTATCCAGGACCCGCCCGCGGACATGGCGGACCTCATCGAGGAATGGCGCGAGAAGCTGGTCGAGTCTGCGGTCGAGGAGGACGATGACCTGATGGAACAATACCTCGAGGGCGAGGAACCGTCCATCGATGACCTCAAGCGCTGTATCCGCAAGGGCACCATCGCACTGCATTTTTTCCCGACCTACTGTGGTTCGGCGTTCAAGAACAAGGGCATACAGCTGGTGCTGGATGCGGTAGTGGACTACCTGCCGGATCCGACCCAGGTGACCCCGCAGCCGGAAGTGGATCTGGAAGGCCACGAGACCGGCAAGTTCGCGCTGGTCGATGCCGACCGGCCGCTGCGCGCGCTGGCGTTCAAGATCATGGACGACCGCTTCGGCGCACTGACCTTCATCCGCATCTATTCCGGCAAGCTGGAGAAGGGCACGACCGTACTCAATACCTTTACCGGCAAGACCGAACGCATCGGCCGTATCGTGGAGATGCATGCCGACTCGCGCGAGGAACTGGACAGCGCGCAGGCCGGTGACATCGTTGCCGTGATCGGCATGAAGAACGTGCAGACCGGACACACGCTGTGCGATCCGAAGGAGCCGGCCACGCTCGAGCCGATGGTGTTCCCCGACCCGGTCATTTCCATGGCCGTGGCACCGAAGGACAAGGGCGCGGCCGAGAAGATGGGTATCGCACTCGGCAAGATGATCAAGGAAGACCCGTCATTTCGCATGGAAACCGACGAGGACAGCGGCGAGACCATCCTCAAGGGCATGGGCGAGCTGCACCTCGATATCAAGATCGACATCCTGCGCCGCACCCACGGCGTCGACGTAACCGTCGGCAAGCCGCAGGTGGCCTACCGCGAGACCATCACGCAGCGCGTGGAAGACAGCTACACACACAAGAAACAGACCGGTGGTTCCGGCCAGTATGCCAAGATCGACTACGTGGTCGAGCCGGGCGAGCCGGGCAGCGGTTATGTGTTCGAATCGTCGGTCACCGGTGGCACGGTGCCGCGCGAGTTCTGGCCGGCCGTGGACAAGGGCTTCCAGAAGAGCATGGACAGGGGCGTACTGGCCGGTTTCCCGTGCCTCGACTTCAAGGTCACGCTGATCGATGGTGGCTATCACCCGGTCGACTCGTCGGCGATCGCCTACGAGCTGGCCGCGGGCGCCGGTTACCGGCAGACCATGCCCAAGGCCGGCCCGCAGATGCTCGAGCCGATCATGCGTGTGGATGTCTACATCCCGGAAGATCACGTCGGAGACGTGATCGGTGACCTCAACCGCCGTCGCGGCATGATCAAGTCACAGGAAGCGGGCGTGACCAACGTGCATGTCAAGGCCGAGTGCCCGCTCAGCACCATGTTCGGCTACATCGGCGATCTGCGCACCATGACCTCCGGTCGCGGGCAGTTCTCCATGGAGTTCCTGCACTATGCGCCGTGTCCGCGCAACGTGGCCGAGGAAGTCATCAAGGAGACGAAGGAACGCGCTGCCGCGAAATAGTCGCCGGACGTCCCGCAGCACGGGGTGCGCAGGACAACTTCGTGTGCTGCCGCTGTTCCCGCAGGGAATCCTGTATCTGCCGGACCGGCGCACACCGGGACGGATTGCCTGGTTCCGGTTTTCCGCGACGTGTGGACCCGGCCTGTCGCTACCTGGAATGCCTGCCGCATCTGGCGCCGGTGCGCGCGCCGCCAACACGGTCAGCTACGCGCAAACCAGGCAGCCACGTCTATCGATGGGCGGCCGGTCGCTGGCGGCATTCCACGGATCGTCATGCGCCGCTGCGCAAGTCACTGGGCAAACTGGCGGATATCCGGCGCACCGACCGGTCACTGCAGGTCACCGCATGCGGTAACCTGGCGGATTTACCCCCGGTCCCGGGAGGCTACTGCCCGTACGGCTTTGGTCTCCAGCCGGGCCCGATAGCGGTCGATTCCGGTTGGCGTTTGGCCCCGGAAGCCGGTGTCGCGGCACCGCCTTCCTTGTTGAAGCAGTAGATGAACGGTGAGGTGCCCTCGGTACTGACGTAGGAAATCAGGCATTCCTTGTTGTTGGACTCATCCAGGACCTTGCGGACCACCAGGTCTCCCTCGCGCATGTGACTCACCTGCGTCAACCCGCCGCTTGCATTCTTCTTCGGGCCACTGTCGTAGCAGGTCAGGGAGGGCCTGGCGCTGCCGCCGGTGACATAGGCGATCAGGCAGGTCGTGCTGCCGTTTGCCTCGAGTACCCGTTCGATTTCCAGGTCACCCTCGCGCAGGTGAGCGGAGCGCACGATCTCGTGCCGGGTCGACGGGACACTGTTGTAACAGTTGATGGCCGGTGCCGTCCCTGCGGTGCTCACGTACGCGACCAGGCAGGTCACTTTGTTCACCGAGTCCTCGATCTTCCGTACGACCAGTTTTCCTTTCTTGAAATGTCCGGTCTGGGTGACCTGGGAACGGAACCCCGCCCTGGAGTCATAGCAGCTCATGCTGGGACTGGTACCCGTGGTATGGACGTAGAATGCGAGACAGATCTTGTTGCTTTCCAGGTCCGTCACGGTACGCACGATCAGGTCGCTCTCGCGCAGGGTCCCGGTTTGCACCAGCAGTGTGGACTGGTAGTCTTCTGCCGCCGCTACCAGCGGCAGGCTCAGCAGTAATAGAAATCCGATCCATTTATTCATCTTATCCCCCGTTTCCGGTTTGTTGTGCACAATTCTGGTTTCGGCACCGTCGTATCTACGCCCGCAATGTTGCTCACCCCAGGGACGGGCGCCACTGCCCGTAGAACAGTCCGAACTTGTTGATTATTAAACACTGATTCGCATTTGGTCCAACTTGACGCAAGTCAGGAAGAGTGGATTTTATTTATGGTTATACTGCAATGATCGCCGGATTGCATCATTCCCTCGTGGAACGAAGGCTTACGGATTTCAATAAGATAGGTTATAAATAAGTTATATTGTGAGATGGAGGGTATCGTGCGGTGAATAAAAATGCGATTTTGCTGTTTGTCGGCTTGACTTTGGGGACCGGTTCCGCTCAGGCATTTAATTTTGGCAACATGATGAACCCGAGCGACTGGTTCGGTAATAACCACGATCATGACCGGTACTATGACCGGTACTACGGAGGGTATGGTCCCTATGGCTGGGGCGGCGGTCCCTATGGCTGGGGAGGACCCTACGGTGGTGGCTATGGCCCGTACGGCGGGTACGGCGGGTACGGCTGGGGCGGGTATCCGCCGGCCATCGTGGTCAATCCCTCCCAGAGCAGTGGCAATTCCCGTCCGCCCCCCAGGCCACCCGAATAAGCAGATTATTCCGGTCCTGAGACCTGCCGGCCGCTGACGCCAGCGGCCGGCAGGTCGCTTGCGCACGGCCCTCCGGGCCAGTCCCGGCATGGAGCTGGCGCCAGTACCTGTCTCAGCATTCCACGGTCCCAAAGGGTTGCGCCTGAAATTCGGCCCTGTTGTGTTGCCTCGCTGCGCCTTGCCGGACCGGGTGTCAGCCAGCAACGCGGCTCACGCGGAATGCTGAGACAGGTTCTAGTCCTTCTCACCCCGCCGTACCGCGGCGGTGTAGTCCTGGTAGAGCCCGATCATTTTTTTCCATACCGGCCCGGGACGGCCGTCGTTGACCGGCCGGTCGTTGAGCCTGACCACCGGTGATATCTCACGTGTGGAACTGGTCAACCAGATCTCGTCGGCATCGTGCAGGTCGGCCTCGGGAACGTCGGCCTCTCCATACGGCATGGCGTTGGCGGCAGCGAGTTCAAGGATCAGGTCGCGCGTGATCCCGGGCAGCAGGGCGTTGCTCAGCGGGGGTGTGATGATGAGGCCGTTCTTGACGATGAACAGGTTGCTGGCCGCACCCTCGATCGCGTAGCCGTCGTTGATCAGGATGGCCTCGACGCTGCCGGCGTCGATGGCCTGCTGGCGCAGCAAAACGTTGGGCAGCAACGTGATGGCCTTGATATTACACAGCTTCCAGCGGATATCCGCGAGCGTGATGGCACCGACCCCCGGCTCGCTGCCGGGATCGCGCTGGGCCGGCAACGGGGAACTCATCGCGAACACCGTTGGTACAATCCGGGACGGAAAGGCATGGTCGCGTTTGCTGTCTGTGCCGCGCGTGACCTTCATGTACACCGTCTGGTCGCCACCGCCGTTGCGCGCTGCCAGTGCGGTCAGCATCGCCTCCCATTGCGTGTCCGTCAGGGGATTGTCTATGCGTACCCCGTTGAGGCTGTTGCGCAGGCGAGCGAGGTGCCGGGACAGACGGAACAGCCGCCCGCCGTACACCGGGATGACCTCGTAAATACCGTCCCCGAACAGGAAACCGCGATCCAGCACCGACACACGGGCTTCTTCCAGTGGCTGGAAGTCACCGTTCAGATAGACGATGGCCATGTAGCGTGCAGCTACTGGAAATACAGCAGGGCCGCGTCGGTCACGCGGTGCAGGAATGACCCTTCCGTGACCGCGTCGAGGCTGACCAGCGGCACCTTGGTCACGAGGTCCTTGTCCAGCCGGACCTGCACGGATCCCAGCGATTCGCCTTTTTCCACCGGCGCCATGATGCGATTGTCCACCTGCATCGTTGCCTGCAACTGGTCGTAGCGGCCGCGCGGAATGGTGACATACAGCGGCTTGTTCAGGCCGAGCGGGACGGTGTCGGAGTTGCCTTTCCAGATGCGCGAGGAGGCCAGCGTGGTACCGGCGTCATACAGCTTGTGGGATTCGAAGAAGCGGAACCCGTAGTTGAGCAGGGCCTGGCTGGCGCTGATGCGCGCATTGGCGCTGGGTGTGCCCAGTACCACGGTGATCAGTCGCATGCCGTCTTTCTTTGCGGAGGTGACCAGGCAGTAGCCGGCGGTATCGGTGTAGCCGGTTTTCATGCCATCCACCGAATCGTCCTGCCACAGCAGCTTGTTGCGGTTATGCTGGGTGATATTGTTGTAGGTGAATTCCTTCTGGGAATACCACTTGTAATACTCCGGGAAGCGGCGGATCAGGTCGACGGCGACGATGGCGATGTCATGCGCGGTCATATGATGATCCGGGTGGGGTAGCCCGGTCGAGTTGGTGAAATGGCTGCCGGTCAGTCCCAGTGCCTCGGCAGTCCGGTTCATCAGCGCGGCAAAGGTGTCTTCGCTGCCGGCGATGTATTCCGCCAGGGCAACGGTGGCATCGTTGCCGGACTCGACGATCATGCCCTGGATCAGGTTTTCCACGGATACCTGCTTGCCGACCTCGACGAACATGCGCGAGCCGGGCGTGCGCCAGGCTTTTTCACTGACGGTCACCATGTCTTTCAGCGTGATCTTGCCCGCTTCCAGTTCGTTGAAAACGACATAGGCGGTCATCAGCTTGGTGATGCTGGCGGGTTCATAGGACTTGTCCGCATTTTCCTGTGCCAGCACCTGCCCGCTGTTGTAGTCCATGATGATGAATGCCTTGGCACCCGTGGATGGTGGTCTGGGGATCGGCATGTCGGCTGCCGTCGGCGTCGCCGCGTGCGGATTTCCCTGCGCGGAGACGGAGGCGAGTACATCGGCCCGGGTGAGGCTGGAACAAACAACGAAAAGGAATGAAACAACGAGAAAAAACAGTTTATTGCGCATGATTACCCTGTGAGTTGTGTCGATCCGCCGGAGTGTCTGCATTTTCCGCATGTCGCCGGGGTTTTGCAACGGCAGCGGGATGTTTGGTCAGTGTGCGGGCCTCGTTGATGCCCAGTGTCCTGAGCGACTGCGCAATACGGTTCGCTTCCGTCGTGCCCGCCAGCGGGCCGACCTGCACCTTGTAGAAAACGCCGCGCTGGGTCGATGCCTTGACAACATGCACGCTGCCCAGGTTCCCGCCCTGGATTTTCTTTTGCAATCGCAGGGCATTGGTCTCGTTCCGGAAGGCACCGGCCTGCAGAAAGAGCTGTGCATCGGCGGGTTTGCGCGATGCGCTGTCCACCTGGACCAGCACGGGTTTGTGGTCGGGTACGTGTTCCGGGGCCAGCGGATCGATGGCGCGCACGTCCACGCGCGCGGTGCCCTTGCCGAGCATGCCGAGCTTGTACGCAGCGGCATAGGACAGGTCGATGATGCGGTTGCTGTGGAACGGTCCGCGATCGTTGACCCTGACGATCACGGAGCGGCCGTTTTCGAGGTTGGTCACTTCCACGTAGGTTGGCAGCGGCAGGGTCTTGTGGGCCGCGGTCATGCCGTACAGGTCATACGGCTCGCCGCTGGAGGTGCGCATGCCGTGAAACTTGGTGCCGTACCAGGACGCCAGGCCGCGCTGGTGGTAGCCCTTGCTGGTGGGCAGGGTGTAATAGCGCTCGCCGAAAACCACGTAGGATCGCGGGTTTCCATAGCGGCTGCGGGGTTCCGGTTTCGGTACGGCATCGTGGACCCGGGACAGGTTCGGCGGCGGATCGCGAGGGGCGCCGTCCTGGCGTTCGAACACGTGCCGGCTCGAACAGCCGGTGAAACACAGCACGATGACCAGCCATCCCGCCAGCAGGGCGCCGGGCCTGGCGTAGCGCCGCGCCGGAATGTCAGTGATCCTGCGCATGCGCGGAGCGGATCTCCTCGCTCAGCTGGTACACCGCCATGGCATACAGCGGGCTGTGGTTGTAACGGGTGATGACATAGAAATTCGGGAACCCCAGCCAGTATTCCGGGCCGTTCTCCTGCTCGTAGCGGAGCAGCGCCGCCTGCTGATCGTCCGGGTATTTCCGCTGCGGGGTGATGCCGTCCGCGCGCAGCGCGCCCAGCGTCGTGCGCGGTTCGTAGCCGAGATCCAGGATGGACTGCAGCTTGCCTGCGGTGGTTTGCACCTTTGCAGGCACCGCTACCGGCTGGCCGGCTTGCCAGCCGTGCAGGTGGAAATAGTTGGCGACGCTGGCGATGATGTCACGCGGGCTGTGCCACAGGTCGCGCCTGCCGTCACCGTCGAAATCCACGGCGTATTCCCGGTAACTGCTGGGAATGAACTGGCTGTAGCCCATGGCGCCGGCGTAGGAGCCGGTGGTGGCCAGCAGGTCGATCTTTTCCTCGCGACCCAGCAACAGGTATTGCTCGAGTTCACTGGTGAAAAAGGGCGAGCGTGCCGGGTAGTCGAACGCCAGCGTGGACAGGGCATCGATCACCCGGTGCCGGCCGGTATTGCTGCCGTAGCGGGTCTCGACACCGATGATGGCGATGATGATCTGCGGGGCGACGCCGAACACCCGTGCGGCATCGCGCAGGGCATCGGCATTCCGGTGCCAGAATTCCACGCCGCCGTCGATGCGGCTCTGTGTCAGGAAGATCTTGCGGTATTCGTACCACTGCAGGCGTTTTTCCGCCGGCTTGCTCATCAGTTCCAGGATGTCGTCGCGGCGTTCGGCCTGCCGGAACAGCTGTTCGAGCTGGCCGCGGTCGAAGTCGTGCTGTGCGACCATGCGGTCGATAAAGGACTGCGTCTGTGGATTCCTGTCGAAGTGCGCCCGGCTGGTGGCCTGTACCGAGGCACAGGCGGCCAGCAGGGTTGCCAGGATCAGGCAGGAAACCGTCTTGACGGACTGATAGGGCATCAACGGGTACCGGTCGGGCCTGCAGCTATTTTACATGGAACGCATTGCTCAGGTTGCAAGCAGTTTACGATGCGTCTGGATGGACATGAGTATGCCGAATCCGGCCATCAAGGTCACGATCGAAGTGCCGCCGTAGCTGACCATGGGCAGCGGCAGGCCGACGACCGGCAACAGCCCGGACACCATGCCGGTATTGACGATGAAATACACACAGAAGGTCATCGACAGGCTGCCGGCCAGCAGGCGGGTGTACGTATCCTGGGCCTGGATGGCGATCATCATGCTGCGCACCACGATGATGGCGTAGAACGTGAACAGCAGCAGGATTCCGAGAAAACCGAATTCCTCCCCGAGTACCGCGAAGATGAAATCGGTGGAACGCTCGGGCAGGAAATCCAGCTGCGACTGCGTGCCGTTCAGCCAGCCCTTGCCGAACAGCCCGCCGGAGCCGATCGCGATCTTCGACTGGATGATGTGATAACCGGCGCCCAGCGGGTCGCTTTCCGGATTCAGCAGGGTGATCACGCGCATGCGCTGGTAATCGTGCATGAAGTGCCACAGCACCGGCATGGCGGCCGCGACCAGCAGTGCGAAGAAGGCCATCAGGCGCCATTGCAGACCGGCGAGGAACAGCACGAAGAATCCGGAGCAGGCAATCAGCAGGGCCGTGCCGAGATCGGGTTGCCGGGCGATCATCAGCATCGGCACCGCGATCAGCAGGGTGGAGGCCAGCATCTGCCAGCGATTTGGCGGCAGGCGCGAGTCGGCCAGGTACCATGCCACCATCATCGGCACGGCGAGCTTCATCAGTTCCGAGGGCTGAAAGCGTACGAAGTACAGGTTCAGCCAGCGCTGGGCGCCGCCGCTGATTTCGCCGAACAGCAATACCGCGAGCAGCAGCAACACACCCAGGACAAAGGCCCAGGGAGTCATGCGCTGCAGCAGCCGCGGCGGTATCTGCGCAACCAGGAACATCCCGGTATAGGCCAGCGCGAGCCGGATCAGCTGCGATTCGACGATGCGGATACCGCCACCGGCGCTGTACAGGATGATCAGGCCATAGATACAGACACCGAGCAGCGCGAGCAGCAACGGAGCGTCCAGGTGCAGCCGGTACTGCCAGCCACGCTGGCTGGCATCGTTGTGATGTCTTACTGTATTGAATATCATGGCTTTTTCTTCGATGTCCTGGCCTTGTCCAGCAGCGGGTTGTCCTTGTCCGGTATCGGGCTGTCTCTCAGCAGGTAGGCATCGAGGATCTTGCGTGCGATGGGGGCGGCCACCGAGGCGCCGCCGCCGCCGTGCTCGACCACCACCGCCAGCGCGATCTTCGGGTGGTCTGCCGGTGCAAAGGCAATAAACAGGGCGTGGTCGCGCAGCTTTTCATCCACGGTCTTGGCGTTGTACTTCTCCTCTTCCTTCAGCCCGTACACCTGCGCCGTGCCGGTCTTGCCGGCGATGCGGTACGGGCTGTTCCTGCCGATCGCCCGGGCGGTGCCGCGCGGCCCGTGCACCACGTCGATCATGGCATGGATCACGTCGTTCCAGTCCTGCTGCTGGTTGATGGTGATCGTTTCCAGCAGGCGCGTCGGGTGCGGTTCCAGTGCCGTGCTGTTGGCGGCCTGTTCGGCGTAGACGATGTTCGGTTGCAGGACGTGACCGTTGTTGGCCAGCGCCGTGGTGGCGACCGCGAGCTGCAGTGGCGTTATCAGGAAGAATCCCTGTCCGATCCCGGTGATGATGGTCTCGCCGGGAAACCAGGGCTGGTGATGGCGGCGGCGTTTCCATGCCCGCGACGGCAGCAGGCCGGACAGCTCGCCGACGATGTCGATCCCGGTGGGCCGGCCGAAACCGAAGTGACTGAGGTAGCTGTCCATGTTGTCGATGCCCAGTGACAGCGCCAGATCGTAGAAATACACGTCACAGGACTGCATGATGGCGTTTTTCAGGTCGACCGTGCCATGCCCGGTACGCTTCCAGTCGCGGTACTTGCGCTCGTTGCCGGGCAGTGTGTAATAGCCGGGGCAATAGGTAGTGGAGTGTGCGGTGGTGATGCCCAGTTCCAGCCCGGCGAGGCCCATGAACGGCTTGATGGTGGAGCCCGGCGGATACTGCCCGCGCAACGCGCGGTTGAACAGCGGCTGGCGGTCATCGTTCTTCAGCGCGTTGTAGGTCGCGACATCAATCCCGTTCACGAACAGGTTGGGGTCATAGGTGGGCATGCTGACGAAGGCCAGCACGTCACCGTTGGTCGGATCAATGGCGACCGCCGAACCGCTGTAGTCCCCGAAGGCCTGCTCGGCGGCACGTTGCACACGGGAGTCGATCGTCAGGTAGAGGTTGCGTCCCGAGGCCGGGTCTTCCCGGCTCAGCACGCGTACCACGCGGCCCTGGGCGGTGGTTTCCACCTGCTGTACGCCCACCCTCCCGTGCAGCAGGCCTTCGTAGGTTTTCTCGATCCCGGTCTTGCCGATGTGCGTGGTGCCGCGGTAGTTGGAGGTGTCCAGTTCCCTGAGCGCCTGTTCGTCGATCCGGCCGACATAGCCGATGGCGTGCGCCGCCAGTGAACCCTGCGGGTAGTAGCGCGCCAGCCCGGCGCTGATCTCCACACCGGGGAACAGGTGGCGATTGACGGAGAACCGCGCCACCTCCTCGTCGCTCAGGTTGAACAGCAGCGGGATGGATTCAAAGGCCGGCTTGCGGGCGCGCAACTGTTCGAAACGGGTGCGGTCGATCGCGCGGATATCGAGAATTTTGCCCAGTGCATCCAGCGTGGCATGCATGTCCTGGACCTGTTCCGGGGTGATTTCGAGCCGGTAGGACGGCAGGTTTTCCGCCAGCAGGATGCCGTTGCGGTCATAGATCAGCCCGCGGTTGGGCGGAATCGGCTGCAGCTTGACACGATTGTCTTCCGACAGCGTGCGGTAGTGCTCGTGGTCGATCACCTGCAGGTACACCAGGCGGGTAAACAGGATCAGGCACAGCAGGCCACCGATACTCAGCAGCACGATGGCCCGCTGCATGATCAGGCGGGATTCGAGGATATGGTCCTTGAGGGTGAGCCGTGG
>Ga0315540_10000857_pt1 | contig 17439 bp, 16 predicted proteins | sample SalMarSW160110MG_FD_203677 | JGI IMG/M metagenome (GOLD analysis project Ga0315540, IMG submission 203677) | Salt marsh sediment microbial communities from the Plum Island Ecosystem LTER, Massachusetts, United States - Salt Marsh Sediment SW1601-10 ...
GTCCCAATTGCTCTCGTAGTTCCAGTATCTCGTGCCCCCCAGCGCCGGGCCCAGCGTCGTGTCGTGGATGGCGATGATGCCGCGGTAGCCACACGACGGCTCGTGGGTGAACAGGACCTGCTCGTGCCCATGCTCGGCCAGCAGTTCGAAGATCTCGCTCGAGGCGAGCTCGCCCTCGCGGGCCACCTGCTCGGGTACCTCTATGCCGGGATGCGTCACTGGTCCGTACCTCGCTGTGAGTAGAGTTCCTTGGCGATGATGATCTGGTGCACTTCGCTGGTGCCCTCGTAGATCTCCGTGACCTTGGCGTCCCGGAAGAGCCGCTCCACGGGGTACTCTCTCGTGTAGCCGTAGCCTCCCAGCACCTGGACCGCCTCCCTGGTCACCTGCATGGCCGCCTCGCTCGCCTCCAGCTTGGCCATGCTCGAGAGCATCCGCTGCCGAGTCTCTCCCTTCATGTAGACCCGCGCGGCGCGATGGAGCAAGGCGCGCGCAGCCTCCACCCGGAGACCCATGCGGGCGAGCTTGAACCGGAGGCCCTGGAAGTCCTTGATCGGACGCCCGAACTGCTCGCGCTCGGCCGCGTACGCCAGCGCGTGCTCGAGCGCGGCCCCCGCGATTCCCACCGCCTGGGCGGCGATGCCCAGACGCCCTCCCTCGAGGGCGCCCAGCGCGTATCGGTACCCCTTCCCCGGCTCGCCGAGGAGGTGCTCGGGCCCGAGGCGGACGTCCTCCAGGTGCACGGCCACGGTCTCGGACCCGCGCAGCCCCAGCTTGCGCTCCTTCTTGCCCGCGCGATAGCCGGGCGCGTGTGTGGGGACGACGAACGCGCCGATCCCGTGCGTCCCGAGGCGGTCCTCGGGAGTGTCCGTGCGCACGAACAGGAGGACGAGGTCGGCCGAGGCGCCGTTCGTGACCCACATCTTCTCGCCGCTGAGCACCCAGTCGTCCCCGTCACGCCGCGCCTGGGCCTGCAGGCTGGCCGCGTCGCTCCCCGAGCCCGCCTCCGACAGGGAGAACGCCCCCAGGAGCTCACCGCGTGCCATGGGCCGCAGCCAGCGGTCCCTCTGCTCGTCGGTCCCGTGGCGGAGCAGCAGCTGCGTGGGCAGCGAGTTGTGGACGCTCATGGACACGGCCACGGAGGCATCCGCCCGGGCGATCTCCTCGAGCACCATCAGGTAGGTGTCCAGCCCGAGCCCGAGGCCGTCCCAGGCTTCGGGGATCATCATGCCCAGGAAGCCGAGCTCCCCGAGGCGGTCCACGATGGCCCGATCGAAGTGGTCTTCCTCCCGGTCGCGCCGCACCGCCCCTGGAAGGACCTCCTCCTCCGCGAAGCGCCGCGCCAGACGACAGATCTGGAGCTGCTCCTCGGTCAGATCGATGTCACCGTACGTGTCAACCATCGCCATACGCATAGAAGCCCCGCCCGGTCTTCCGCCCCAGCCGCCCCGCCGCCACGTACTTCCGGAGCAGCGGGCAGGGCCTGTACTTGTCGTCTCCGAGCTCCGCCTGCAAGACCTCGCAGATGTGGAGACACGTGTCGAGGCCGATCAGATCCGCCAGGGCCAGCGGCCCCATCGGGTGGTTCATGCCGAGCTTCATCACCGTGTCGATGGCCTCCGGCGTCGCCACGCCCTCCATCAGGCAGAAGACCGCCTCGTTGATCATGGGCATGAGCACCCGGTTCGAGACGAAGCCCGGATAGTCGGACACCTCGACCGGCGTCTTGCCCAGTCGCCGTGACAGCTCCATGACCAGCGCGGTCGTCCCGTCCGAGGTCTCCAGGCCCCGGATCACCTCGACAAGCCGCATCACGGGCACGGGGTTCATGAAATGCATCCCGACGACGCGACCGGGATGGGTGGCGTGAGAGGCGAGGCCGGTGATGGCGATCGAGCTCGTGTTCGAGGCCAGCAGGGTCTCCGGGTCGACGATGCCCGAGAGCTCCTCGAAGATCCTCGCCTTGAGCTCGGCACGCTCGGGCGCCGCTTCGACCACGATCTGCGAGCCGGCGAGGTCCTCGAGCGACGTCGACGACTCCACGCGAGCCAGCGCCGCCTCGGCCTCGGCCCCGTCCACCGCCCCCCTGGCCACCTGACGGTCGAGGTTCTTGCGAATCGTGGCGATCCCCCGCTCCAGCGCTGCGTCGTCCACGTCCACCAGGTGCGTGGCGATGCCCGCCAGGGCCAGCACGTGCGCGATCCCGTTCCCCATGGTGCCGGCGCCGACCACCCCGGCCGTCCGGATGTCTTCGGCCTTCATCCCCATCTCCTCCCGGTCAGGATCCCCCACGTGCAGCCTCGTCCCCGCGCCCTTCCCTGCCGACCCGCCGATCGGGCAGCGCCCCCGCCCATCGGATCCGCTCGGCGCGGTGCAGGCGCCCCGTCCGCGCGAGCCAGGCAATGCCGACCAGGGCCACGGCCGTGACCGCCACTCCCGCTTCCGGCCCGAACCGGCCGCCGGACCACCAGGCCGGCCCGTGGACCGCGGCGTCGAAGCCCGGCGTGTCCAGGAATCGAAACCCGGGCGTGCCCGCGCCGATGCCGCTCACGGGCAGGCCGGCGGCCACGCCCATGGTCCAGTTCCAGCCCAGGTGGATCCCGATTGGAAACCACAGGCTGTAGGTGCGCCAGTACGCCGCGCCCAGCAGGATTCCGGCCACCACGAGGTTCAGCAAGGCGAGACGGTTCAGCCCCGGGTTGAACAAGTGCAGGAGTCCGAACCCCACCGCCGTGAGCACGACCGCCGCGGGGCCGCCGAGCGCCTCGGCCAGCACCTGGAGCGGGTACCCCCGGAACAGGAGCTCCTCCTCGAGGGCGCCGACGGCCAGGAACAGCGTCGCCAGGCCCACGGTCCCGGTCCAGCTCCCGGTTCCCCGCTCCGGGCGCCAGCTCACCGCGCCCGTGATGGCCAGGACGCCCACCACCAGCGCCATGAGCGTCAGCCCCACCAGGAACCCTCGGGCCGCCTCGGCGACCGCGGTGCGGTCGCGCGGCAGGCCGAGCGCCGTGAGCGAAACCCGCTCCACCGTCCGGGCCATCGCCCATGTCGCGCCGAGGACTGAGAGGAGCGCCACACCGATCCCGGCGGCCGGCACCAGACCGCGATCGCTCCTGAGCCCCGGGAGGGTCGCCCAGGTGACGCCGCCCAGGAACAGGTAGGCTCCGGCGACCAGCAACCCGAAGACCGCCAGGCGCCAGCCCGCACGGAGACGTCCCTCGGACCCCACGAGCAGCTTCATCGCGACCGGACGGTGCCGGGCCGCTTGACCGCGCGCGGAGCTCGCGCTCGCCGCGGCCCGGGCTCAGGCCAGGAGCCGGCTCAGCCCGGACGTGGCCCGTCGTCCCACGAGCAGGACGAGCAGCACTTTCAGGAGATCCACGACCACGAAGGGGGCGGCGCCGACCGCGAGCGCGCGTCCGACGCCCAGGGAGGGCGCGAGCCAGGCCACCCCACCGAGATAGATGACAGCGACGCCGAGCAGGAGACCGGTCGTCTGCCCCCCGAGTCCCCGACCCTTCGCCACCATTCCCACGACGAGGGCCGCGACCGGGTAGGCCAGCAGGTAGCCGCCCGTCGGGCCGAGCAGATAGGCCAGCCCTCCGCCCGCCGCGAACACCGGCAGGCCGGCGGCCCCGGCCGCCAGGTAGGATAGCTGGCTGGCCGCACCCAGTCTCGGACCGAGCAGGAACCCCGCGGCCAGGACGGCCACCACCTCGAAGGTGAACGGGACCGGGCTGCCGGGGAGCGGCACGGCCATCCGCGCGCCGATCGCGGTGAGCACGGCGAAGCCCAGCACGGCGGCGGCTCGACGCAGCGACCGGGGCACCCTGGCCGCCCGTGTCCCCCACGAACCGGCCGCGGTGGCGATGTCTCGACTCATGATCTCTCCACGCTCATGGCTACGGCGTTGCCGCCACCCAGACACAGGGTGGCCATGCCCTTGTGCACGTCACGATCCCGCATCGCGTACAGGAGGGTCGTGAGGATGCGGGCCCCCGAGGCTCCGATCGGGTGGCCCAGCGCCACGGCGCCGCCCCGCACGTTGAGTCGCTCCGGGTCGATGCCCAGCTCCCGAGCGTCCGCCAGGGCCTGCACGGCGAACGCCTCGTTCATCTCCACCAGCCCGTAATCGTCGATCGAGGTCCCTTCCTTCTCCATCAGGCGACGCACCGCGTCCACCGGGGCGAAGAACAGGTCCCGCGGGGCCGTGGCTCCGACCGAATATGCCGAGATCGTCGCGAGCGTGTCCAGGCCGTTGGCTTCGGCGTACGCCCGGGACGTGACGACGGTGGCCGCCGCGCCATCGTTGAGTCCCGGAGCGTTACCCGCCGTGACCGTGAGCTCCTCGATGTCGTCGGGGGCGTCGTCGGGGAACGCCGGACGCAGCGAGGCGAGCTTCTCGTAGCCCGTGTCACGCCGGGGCGTCTCGTCGACCTCGAGCACGGTGGGGCCCTTCCGGCCCGGGATCTCGACGGGCACCAGCTCGGCCTCGAACTCCCCCGCATCGATGGCCCGGATCGCTTTCTGATGGCTCGCCAGGGCGAAGCGATCCTGCTCCTCCCGCCCGATCCCGGCCTTCGCGGCCGTGTACTCGGCGTGCCCGCCCATGTGGCAGCCCCCGAACGAACACCACAGGCCGTCGTGAATGAGGCCATCGACCAGGGTCCGATCCCCGAACTTGACCCCCTCGCGGTAACCCCGGACGAGATACGGGGCATTGGACATCGACTCCATGCCGCCCGCCACGTACGCCCGGCCGTCGCCGGCCCGGATCGCCTGCGCGGCCAGCATCACGGACTTGAGCCCCGACCCGCACACCTTGTTGATCGTCACGGCCGGCACCGTGTCCGGAACGCCGCCGTGGATGGCCGCCTGGCGCGCCGGTGCCTGCCCGACCCCCGCCTGGATGACGTTGCCCATGATGACCTCGTCCAGCTCGTGCGGGTCCACTCCGGAGCGCTCCACCGCCGCCCGGATGGCCCGGGCGCCGAGCTGCGGCGCCGCGAGCGGCGACAGCGTGCCGAGAAACCGGCCCGTGGGCAGCCGTGCGGCCGCCACGATAACTGGCGTCAAGTCTTTATTCGACATATTAGTAATACCTCCGATATCAAGTGATGCGGGAGGAGTCGTGCACCGGATCGTGGGCCGGGCTGACCAGCTCGCACCCGCCGCGCTCACCGCCCGGCCGGGCCCAGCCATAGGCCACCTCCGGATCGTGCTCGAACACCAGGACCCAGCCCTCGCGCGCCGCGCGCGTGAGCCACTCCCGCTTGACTTCCAGGGTCACCAGGGGCTCGATGTCGTAGCCCATGATCCAGGGCAAAGGCACGTGCGCTCGGGTGGGCACCAGGTCGGCCAGGTAGAACAGGGTCGTGTCGCCGTGCTCGATGAGAACGGACTGGTGGTGGGGGGTGTGGCCCGGCGTCCGGACCATACGCACGCCGGGAACCACCTCGGTGTCCTCCTCGAGGAACTCCACCACGCCCGCCTCGAGGAGCGGATCCATGTTGTGCCGCAGGTAGCTGGCCTGGATGCGCTCGTTGTCCCGGTGGGCGAAGTCCCATTCGCCGCGCCGGATCAGGTAGGTGGCGTTGGGGAAGGACGGCCGGATCGTCCCGTCGGCGTCGCGCAGCGTGGCGCCCCCGGCGTGGTCGAAGTGCAGGTGGGTGCAGAGCACCATGTCTACGTCTTCGGGCTCCACCTCCAGGGCCCGGAGCTCGTCCTCGACGCGCGTGGGCGAGCCCTCGTTGTCGACGCCGTAGATGGTCCGGAACTTCTCCTCCTCCTTGTTGCCGAGGCCCGAATCGACCAGCAGGATGTGGTCGCCGGTCTCGATGAGGAGACACCGCATGGCGAGGGGGATCCGGTTCCGGTCGTCGGCCGGGATTCGCCGTTCCCACAGGGGCTTGGGGACGACTCCGAACATCGCCCCTCCGTCCAGCCGCAGCCCCCCGGCCATCACGGTGCTCACCGAGAATCCGTCCCGCTCGTACACCAGCATCGCGTCTTCCTCCTCCTCCTACCGAGGGGCGCCCCGGGAGCCGGACAGCCAGCCCTGCAGGTCACCCCATTGCGTGAGGCCGCGCCGCTCGACCTCCTCGAGTAGACGCAGGAGAACCCCCGCCGTCGCCACGGCGTCCCCTCCCGCCCGGTGGCGCCCCTCGATCTCGATCCCGTAGTACTGGGTGACTGAGTCGAGGCCCTTTCGGGCCAGGCCGGGCAGCGCCCGGCGCGCCAGGCGGAGGGTGCACAGGCGGGGCCCCGACGGAAGCACGGACGCCGCCCGTCGCATCTCGGCCGAGACGAACCTCCAGTCGAACGGGGCGTTGTGGGCCACGAACACGCGGCCCTCCAGCCGCTCGCGCACGAGCCCCGCGATCTCCTCGAACCGCGGCGCGTCCGACACCATGGCGTCCGTGATGCCGGTCAGGCGCGAGATCCACGCCGGGATCGGCATCCCCGGGTCGACCAGCGACGAGAACTCGTCCGTGATCGTCCGATCCCGGACCTCGACGGCGGCGATCTCGGTGATCCGGTCGCCGCGGCCCGGCGAGGCCCCCGTGGTCTCGACATCCACGACCACGTAGCTCAGGGCCGCCAGGGGCCCGGACAGGGATCGCTCGCATGTCAGCCGCCAGCGATCCTCGCCCGCCCGCTCCACGCGTCGCTCGCCGGCGAACAGCTCCTGCACGATGCGCTCCGCCACGCCCGGCGGGGCGGAGCGCACGCCGAGCACCGTGCGCGCCAGCTCGGGGGCCGAGCGGGGTCCCCGCTCCAGCTCCTCCAGGGCGCGCGCCAGCAGCGTGGAAGACGGGGAGAAGCGGACGCCCGGATTCACGCTACCGGGTCCCGCAGCACCGGCATCGTCATGCAGCGCGGCCCTCCCCCGCCCCGCACCAGCTCGGTCCCCTCGAACGCGATCACGAAGCGCTCGTCATCCTCGACCCACTCGTCGCCGGTGAGGAAGTCCACGCTGTGGACGATGCGGAAGCCGCCCTCCCTCTCCAGCGCCGCCAGGGTGTGCTCGTTGCGGTCGTAGGCGAGGAGCTGCCCCGGCCCCACCGCGAACAGGTTGCAGCCGCTGCCCCACTGCTCCCGCTCCTGCATGGTGCGCCGGTCGCCTCCGCACGGGATGGGCGCGAGGGGCATGCCGAGATCGGCCAGGGCCTCGAACAGGTCTTCGCGCTCGCGCGTCTCGCGGTCGGCGGCGCCCACGTGCAGCACCGGAAGGCGGGTGGGCCCCAGGAAGTAGGGCGGGAACACGCAGCACTGCTCCCGGTCCAGCATGGTGAAGATCATGTCGAGGTGGATGGACGTCCGATGGGGTGGGAGGATGACGACGAGGAGGTCGGAGACCGGCGTCGTGGCGAGCAGCCGCTCGGCCAGCGCGTCGATGCCCGCCGCGCTCGTCCTCTCGGAGAGTCCGACCAGCACGAGGTCCTCGCGCAGCACGTGCACGTCGCCACCCTCGATGCTCGTGTTCATGCGCCGCTCGCGCGTGCCGTCGTACAGCAGTCCCCGGTTCTGGAGCGCGGGATGGTGCTGGAACAGGGTCCGCATGATGAGCTCTTCGGTCCAGCGCACCTCGTGGCGCATGGCGGAGATCGCCACCCCGTCGCCGATCACCTCGGCCGCGTCGCGGGTGAAGAACAGGTTCGGGAGCGGCGGAAGGCTGTAGCCCGCCTCGTTGACCAGCTCGGCCAGGGCCCCGCCGTGGCTCTCCTCGCCCTCGATGAACAGGCGGGCCAGCTCCTCGGGCCGGGCCTCGCGCGCCCGTTCGCGGAAGGCGTCGTCCGAGCCCTGCAGGAGGTCGTCCCGGGCCTCGGGGTCGGCGAGGACGTCCACCAGCAGGTCCGACACTTCGTGGACCTCGGCGAAGCGCTCCAGGAGCGTCACGAAGCGCCCATGCTCCCGGCGCGCCCGCTCCAGGTCCAGGATGTCGTCGAACAGGTAGTCCTGCCGGTTGTCGGGCGTGACCACCGTGAGCTCCGGACCCGGGCTGTGGCAGATGACGCGCCGCAGCTTCCCGATCTCGCTCGCGATACCGACGCCCCGCTCCCCCATCGTCGCCATGTCCTCGACTCCGTACCGCTGGCTCCGCCCCGCGACCGTCACTCGCGCGACGGCATCCGGTCTCCGCTCGTCAGCATGAAGCTGAGGCCCTCCAGCTCGAGCGCCACGTCCATGGTACGCACGGTGACGCTCTCCGGCACGTCGATCTCCACCGGAGCGAAGTTGAGGATCGCGCCCACGCCCGCGCCGACGAGCTCATCGGCCACGGTCTGCGCGGACTCGGGCGGGGTGGCGATGATGCCGAGCTCGATCTGCTGCATCCTCACGACCTCCGTGAGGCGCTCGGCCGGGTACACCTGCACGCCCGACATGACCTGCCCGGTCTTGGCCGGGTCGGAGTCGAACGCGGCCGCGATGTCGAAGCCGCGCCTCGCGAGGTCCTGGTAGCCCAGGAGCGCGGAGCCGATCTTGCCGACGCCGACCAGGGCCACCCGCCAGCGCCGTCCCAGGCCGAGGATCCCCTCCAGCGTCCGCCGTAGCTCGTCCACCGTGTAGCCGCGCCCGCGCTTACCGAACGAGCCGAACAGGCTGAGGTCCTTCCGGACCTGGGCGGGGGTGGTCCCGCAGCCGCGGGCCAACTGGCGGCTGGAAACGAGCTCCCTGCCCTGCCGGGTCAGCTCGCGCAGGAAGCGCAGGTACACCGACAGGCGTCGAACCGTGGACTCGGAGATTCGGCGCTGGCCGCTATGGCTCATGGCGGGGTCGCGGGGTCGCTTGTGAAAGGCTTCACAAGGCCAAGATAGAGCGATGGCGCGGCGGACTCAACCGCGGCCGGGAGAGGACAGCCCGCGGCCTCCCCGGGACCTCCCGGTGGACCGCCCGCCCCCGCGGAGCCGCCCTGAGCGGGCCGCTCAGGCGCCGGCGTCCGCCCCTCCGAACCCCGTCTCCTCCAGGCGCCGGGCGAGGGCCACGAACAGCTCGGGCGGCACCTGCTCGGGGCGGCTGCGCGGGTCCAGTCCGAGGGACCCGCACAGCGACTCGGCGCGCTCCCGCCCGAGGGCGAGCCCGGGCGCCGAGCGCAGGATCTTCTGCATCTGCTTGCGCCGCCATCCGAACGCCGCGCGGGTCAGGCGACGGAGTCCGGGCTCCGGCAGGGCCGCGATGCGCTCGGGATCGGGATCGAGGACCACCGTCACCGATTCGACGTCGGGTACGGGCCGGAACGCGTTGCGGCTCACCGGGAAGGCGATCCGCGCCTCGGCCCTGGTCTGGACGCCCACCGACAGGCTCCCGAAGTCGCGGCTCCCCGGCCCGGCGACGATGCGTTCGCCCACCTCCTTCTGCACCGTGACCACGATCCGGACAGGCGCCGGCGCCAGAGCCAGGAACCGAAATAGCAGGGGCGTCGTGATGCCGTACGGGAGGTTGGACAGCACCCGGTACGGGGACGCCACCCGTCCGGCCAGGTCCGCCTCCAGCGCATCCCCGTGCACGACTTCGACATCGTCCCGGCCGGACCAGCGGACGGCGAGGGCCTCCGCCAGCTGGTCGTCCTTCTCGACCAGCACCAGCCGCGCGACGCGGCCGACCAGGTGCGCGCTGAGCTCCCCGTGACCGGGGCCGACCTCGAGGACCGTGTCGGCCGGCTCCGCCTCCAGGGCGTCGACGATCTTCTGCTGCAGGTTCGGGTCGACCAGGAAGTTCTGGCTCAGCGAGCGACGCGCCTTCAAGGACCCATCCCGGAGTGGGGCGTCACTCCGCCAGCAGAGAGGCGATGCACGCCACGTGGACGATGTCTTCCACGTCCGCCCCCCGCGACAGATCGCACAGCGGGCGCGCGAGCCCCTGGAGGATGGGCCCGAGGGCGCGGGCGCCCCCGAGTCGCTCCACCAGCTTGTAGGAGATGTTGGCCGCGTCGAGGTCCGGGAACACGAGGACGTTGGCCCGACCCGCGAGCGGCGAATCCGGCGCCTTGCGCGCGCACACCTCCGGCACGAGGGCCGCGTCCGCCTGCAGCTCGCCATCCGCGAGTACGCCGGGATGCCGGGCGTGGAAGCGCTCGAATGCCTCCCGTACGCGGGCCACGCCGGGCGACTCGGCCGAGCCACGGGTGGAGAAGGACAGGAAGGCCACGCGCGGCTCGTCGCCCACGATGCGGCGGCGCGCTCGGCAGGCGGCGTCCGCGATGTCCGCCAGCTGCTCGGGCGTCGGGTCCGGGACCACCCCCGCGTCCGTGAAGGTGAGGACGCCGGCCGGGACTTCGGGACCGAGGGCGCCCGACATATAGAAGGCGCTAGACACCGTGCGGATCCCGGGGGCCATCCCCACCTGGTGCAGCCCGGCCCGGACTACCGCCGCCGTCGTGGCACGGGCGCCGGCCACCACGCCGTCCAGCCGTCCCGCGGCGAGCAGCGCGGCCGCCGCCGTCAGCGGATCGGGCGGCCCCGCGTGCTCCGCCTCTTCCCCGGGCCGCACCCGGACCAGCCCCGACGCCGCGGCGGGATCGACCCACTCAGGTCCGGAGTCCGCGGCCCGCCGTGCCGCCGTCGCGCCGACCACCAGGACCGGCCGCACGAGCTCGCGCTCCGCCAGGCGGGCGATAGCGAGCGCCGTGCGCTCCTCGTCCGCCTCCGGGAACCCGATGCGGCGCGGCCGCGCCCGGGCCCGGTCGCGCAGATCGGCCAGGAAGTCCACCGCCGCCCCTACGCGTCGCCCCGGGCCGAGGGACCGAAGCGCTCGACCATGCGCTCCAGCACGGCGGGCGGCACGTAGTCCGACACGTCCCCACCCAGCCGCGCCACCTCCCGCACGAGGGACGCGCTCAGGAAGGTGTAGCGGTTGTCCGGCGCCATGAAGACCACGTCCAGCTCGGGCCACAGGGAGCGGTTCATGAGCGCCATCTGGAACTCGTACTCGAAGTCGCTCACCGCCCGCAGTCCGCGGATGATCAGCCTCGCGTCGCGCGAGCGCGCGAAGTCCACCAGGAGCCCGGAGAAGGAGACCACCTCCAGGGCCGCCTCGTTCGCATACATCGAAGCGATGACCTGGACGCGCTCCTCGAGGGTGAACAGCCCGCGCTTGTCCTGGGTGGACGTCTCCGCCACGGCCACGATCAGCCGATCGACGATCCGGAGCCCCCTACGGATGATGTCGTCGTGGCCCAGCGTGAGGGGATCGAAGGACCCCGGGTACACGGCCACGTGCTCGCTCCTTTGGGCCGTCACGATGTCCTCCCGTGTGGCGGTTCGGGCTCCGGGCGATCGCCGGCCTCGGCCGGTTCCCCGGGCGGTCGCAGGAAGCTCAGGATGGTGTCTCCGTAAGCTCGACGCCACACCACCCCCTGCTCGCCCAGCGCGTCGGGAGCGTGCTCGACGCACAGCAGGCCCGCGAAGCGGCGCTCGGCCAGCGACGCCGCGAGCCGCGCCGGCCAGGCGGAGGCGTAGGGAGGGTCGGCGAGCGCCACGTCGAACGGCGGCGGCTCTTCCGGCGCGGGCCGCGCGAGGGCCCGGAGGAACGAGCGCACGTCGGTGCGCAGCACCCGGCTCCGGTGCAGGACCTCCAGCGCCTCCAGGTTGGCCTCGAGCACCCTGGACGCTTCCCTGCCCCGCTCCACGAAGGTGACCTCGGCCGCACCCCGGGACAGCGCCTCGATCCCCAGCGCCCCGGACCCGGCGAACAGGTCCACCACCCGGGCGCCCGCCACGCCCGGACCCAGGGCGCTGAACCACGCTTCCCGAACGGCCTCCCGCGTGGGCCGTGTGGACCGGCCCGTCGGCGCGGCGATCCTCCGTCCACCCAGGGTACCCGAGATGATGCGCAGCACGTCCGCCCTACGGTCCATCCACGGGCCGGAAGTCCAGCATCCGCGCCTGCAGCCGCTCCCGGCCCCGGTATCGGTCCCTGGAGAGCTCGAAGGCGACCTCCACCCGGAACGACGACGCTTCGCCCAGGCGCCCGCCCATGCCGAAGCCGATCGCCTCCAGCCGGCTCTCGTCGTCGGCGACGAGGACGGCCTTGAGGTGCTCTCCTCCCGAGCCGACGGCGGCGGGTCGCTCGAAACGCACGTCCCGTACGTGGAGGACGGGTTGGGGGTTGTCGGTGCCGAACGGGGCCAGGTACTCCAGGCCCCGCCACAGATCCTCGTCGATGGCCCGGAGCGGCAGGGAGAGGTCGAGGTGGAGCTCGGGTTGCAGCGCCTCGGCCGTCAGCGTCCGGGCCGCCTGGTCCTCGAAGCGCAGGGCCAGCGCCTCCAGCCGCTCCCTCCGCACCTCGAGGCCGGCGGCCATACGGTGGCCGCCGAAGCGCTCCAGCAGGTCCGAGCAAGCCTCGAGCGCTCGGTGCAGGTGGAAGCCGGGGATGGACCGCCCGGACCCGCGCCCGGGCTCGTCCCTCAGGCTCACCAGGATCACCGGGCGATGGACCTGCTCCACGAGGCGCGAGGCCACGATCCCGATCACGCCCGGGTGCCAGTCCTCGCCCCACAGCAGCACCGACCGGTCCCGCTCCGGGTCGTAGCGCTCGGCGAGCTGCGCCTCGGCCTCGGCCCGCACTCGGCGGTCCTCCTGGCGTCGCTCCCGGTTGCGCACCTCCAGGAGGGAGGCCAGCCGCTCCGCCTCTCCCGGCTCGTCCGCCAGGAGAAGTCGCAGTCCTGTCTCCGCCGCGCCCACCCGTCCGGCCGCGTTCAGCCGGGGGCCGAGTCGGTAGCCGATGTCCAGGGCGCCCGGGCTCCCGCCGAGGTCGACGCCCGCCGCCGAGGCCAGGGCCCTGAGGCCCGGCTTGCGGGTCCGTGCCAGGGCGCCGAGCCCGGCTCGAACCAGGATCCTGTTCTCGTCGAGGAGCGGCACCAGGTCGGCCACCGTGCCGAGCGCCACCAGGTCCAGGTGACGGTTCAGCCGCTCCGCGGGGACCCCGCCTCTCGCGTACAGGCCGGCCAACAGCTTGAACGCGACTCCCACACCGGCCAGTCCCGGGAACGGGTAACCGGCCTCCGAGCGGGCGGGGTCGACCACCGCGACGGCGTCCGGGAGCCGGGGCGGCGGACGGTGATGGTCGGTGACGATCACGTCGAGGCCCATCCGCCCCGCCTCGGCCACCGCCTCGACCGCCGACACCCCGCAGTCCGCCGTGACGATCAAACCGGCACCCAGCTCGCGCGCACGGGCGAGCCCGCCGTCGCCGAGGTCGTAGCCGTCCCGGAGCCGGTGGGGAACGAACGGCTCGACCCGCGCGCCGAGTTCCCTCAGACCCAGGGTCAGCAAGGCCGCGGAGCACAGTCCGTCGGCGTCGTAGTCGCCGTGCACGAGGATGCGCTCCCCCTGGTCGATCGCACCTTCGACGCGATCGAGAGCCGCCGGCATGTCCGGGAGGAGATCGGGCGAATGGAGGGCGTCGAAGGTCGGACGGAGAAAGGCGCGGGCCGCGTCGGGCGCCCCGCGACCCCGCCGCACCAGGAGCTCGCACACCGGCGCGGGCAGTCTCACCGCCTCGCGCAGCCGGTCCACCAGGGCGCCGGGTGCCTCCGGAGGTGGCACCCAGCGAGCCCGCAGCCGCGGAAGCACGGGCGTGGCCGGGGGGCTCACGTCCCCGGGCCGCGCGGGACCTCGATCAGCGGTCCACCTCGTCCGCCGTCTCCTCCAGCGGAGCGTGCAGGATCACGCCACAGCCCTCGCACCGGAACAGGGCACGACCGGTGCGAATCTCGGCCTGCCGCTGGAGGGGCACGGCCGTGAAGCAGTTGCCGCAATGCCCGCCCACCAGTGGGGCCAGGGCGCTCTCGGTTCGGCCCCGGCGGACCCTCTCGTACAGCTTGAGCGCCTCCTGGTCGATCCCCTCGGTGCCTTCACTTCGACGATCGCGATGGTGCGCGAGCTCCTTCTCGAGCTCCTCTCGCCGCGCCTCGACCTCGTCGGAGCGCTGCTGCAGGGAGTCCCGAGCCTCCGACATCTCGCCGTCCAGGGTCTCGAGCACCTCCCGCGCGCTCTCCGCCCGCTGCAGGTCGTCGAGCGCGTCGTTCTCGGCGGCTTCCAGGTTGCGTCGCGCCGCTTCGAGCTCGGCCCGCACCGCCATATGCTGGCGCAGGTCCTGGACCTCGTCCGCCCGGTCCCGGAGTCGCTTGAGCGTGGCGCGTCCCGCCTGGACGGACCTCTGGCTCTTTCGATAGGATTCTTCCGCCGACTCCAGCTCCTGGCGTACGGCGTCCAGCCGCTCGCGCAGCCCCGCTATTCGCTCCTCCCCCTCCTGGAGCGCAGGCTCGAGCGCGGCCAGCTCGGCCTCTCGCTCCTCGATGGCCGCGTCGATGTCCTGGAGGCCCAGGAGCGCCTCCACCGTGTCCTGTGATTCCATTCCGTCTCCTGTACGTGTCGTTCTCGGTCGTCCCCTACACCCTACCCGGGCGTCCTCTTCCGGTCCCCGGCACGAGCCACCCGCGCACCCGGCCCACGCCGCGCCTCACGGCGCCCCGGCGTACCGTCGTACCCAGCTCACCGGGATCCGGGCCTCCCGGAGCTCCCGGGCGAGCGCTTCCTTCTCCCGCAGGAGCTCCCGGGCCTGATCGGCCTCGGCGAGCTCCAGCTCGCGATCGATCTCCTCGAGCCGCTCCAGCCGGGTTCTGTACCGGACCCTCCGGAGGGAGTGCTCGAACACCTCCTCGGCGTTGGCCAGGTCGGTGGCATCGGATGCCAGCTCGCGGGCCGCATCGAGCTCCTCTCCAGTGAACAGCTCGGCGAGGTCGAGGTCACGACCCTGGGCCCCGAGGAGCCCCGCGGCAAGCGGCCGAAGGTGATCGTCCCGGAAACTGGACGCCTCGAGGTCCGCCTCCCGGGCCCGCGCCACGTAGGTCGGGTCCCGGAGGAAGAGGAGCAGGAGGTTGCGCTCGGACACCCTGCCCGCGTCCGTGGCCGCGGCGTGGATTCCGGGGCGGGCCGCGGCCGCACCACGGCCGCGGGATACGGCGCGCGGCTCCCGGGGGGCGCCCGCCCTGGCGACCTCGTGGACCAGGGTCTCCCGGCGCACCCCGGTGCGTTCGGCCGCGCGCGAGATGTACAGGTCCCTGAGGGCCGGATCGCGGACCGCCCTGAGCGTGGACAGCAGGGCATCCACCGCGCGGCGGCGTCCGTCGATCGTCTCGAGGTAGCCCCGGCGCTCGAGGATCTGGAGCTTGCGCTCCAGTGCGTCCACGGCGTCGGCGAGGCAGGCCTGGAGACGCCCCGCTCCCTCGCTCCGCACCAGCGAGTCGGGGTCCTCTCCCTCCGGCAGCGTCACCACCATCGGCTCGGCACCGGCCGCCAGGAGCGCGTCGGCCGCCCGGAACGTGGCGCGCAGCCCGGCCCTGTCGCTGTCGTAGAGGAGGAAGACCGTGCGCGCGTACTTCACCAGCGTCGCCGCCTGTTCGGCGGTGAGGGCCGTGCCCAGGGGGGCCACCACGTTCTCGAACCCCCTCACGTGGAGCGACAGGGCATCCATGTAGCCCTCCACCACCAGGGCGGCCTCCTGACGACGGATGGCATGACGGGCCCGGTTGAGCAGGTAGAGCGTGCGTCCCTTGGAGAAGATCGGGGAATCCGGCGAGTTGATGTACTTGGGGACGTCGTCGCGGCCGGAGAGGTCGCGCCCGCCGAAGCCCACCGGTCGGTCCCGGAGGTCCTCGATCGGGAAGATGATCCGGTCCCTGAAGCGATCGTACGGTTCGTCGGAGCGCTCGCTGGTCGCCAGGAGCCCCACCTCGAGGAGGGCGGACTCCTCCAGCCCGCGCGCGAGCGCCGCCTCCCGCAGCGCCCGCCAGGCATCCGGGACGTAGCCGAGCCGGTAGAGCTCCGCCGCCTCAGCGTCGAAGCCCCGTGACTCCAGGTACGCCCGTCCGCGGGCCCCCGCCTCGAGGTCGGCCAGCCGCGTCGCGAACCACTCCGCCGCGAAGGCCACCGCCTCCCGCAGGGCAGCGTGGGGGTCCTCGCGTCTCTCATCGTCCTCGGGGACCTCCACCCCCGCCCTCTCGGCCACGTAGCGCACGGCCGAGGGGAAGTCGAGCCCCAGCAGCTTCATGACGAAGCTGAACACGTCCCCGCCCTCGCCACACACGAAACACTTGAAGATGCCGCGCGCCGGATCGACGGAGAAGTTGGGCCCCTCGCCGCCATGCAGGGGACACGGCCCGCGGTACGTCTTCCCCGACCGCTTCAGGCTCGTGTGCTCCGAGCAGATCTCGACCAGATCGGCCCGGGAGCGGACCTCTTCGATGACCTCGTCCCTCACGTGTCTCCCTCGTCCGGAGTGAGGCGCACGACCGTGACTCCGCTCCCCCCCTCTTCGGGGCCGCCTCCACGGAAGGAGACGACGCGCGGATCGACGGTCAGGACCTCCCGGACCCGCTCGCGCAGCGCTCCGGTGCCCTTGCCATGTATGATGCGGAGTCGCGGGAGATCCGCGACGATGGCCGCGTCCAGGACCGGCACCAGCTCCCCCTCGGCTTCGTCCACCCGCAGGCCCCTCAGATCGACCTCCGAGCGCGGCTCGATCGTCGGGCGGCGGCCAGCCGGGCGACTCGCGGCCCGGTGCCCCGCGATCCCCGTTGCGCCGCGGGCGGCGGCCCCGCCGGAGCCACCCGCGCCGGCCCCCTCGGCTTCCCCATCGGAGGCGGGCGCCACCTCCCGCGGCGGCAGCGAGAGACGCACGCCGCCGGCTTCCACCACGATCCGGTCCTCCCGGACCTCGAGGACGCGGCCGGTCCGCCCCAGGGAGCGCACGCGCACCGCCTCCCCCGCCGTCACCTCCGGGAGCGGTCCCGGCTCGGCACGGGAAGGCCGTGCCTCGCGACTCTCCCGTACGGCCTCCTCCACCGCGCGTCGCGCCTCGCTGGCCGCATCCCCGAGGGCCTCCGCCCCCGGGTCGCCCGAGCGGGCCCGACGCTCCAGCCGCTCGATGGCCGCCTCCACCTCGCTCCGCGCCTCGAGGAGGTAGCGCTCCGCCCTCTCCCGAGCGTCGCTCTCGAGCTCGGCGCGCCGCGCCGCCAGCGCGCGCTCCCGCTCACCGATCGCCTCCTCGCGCTCCACCAGCTCCGCCTCTCGTTCGCGCCCCTCCCCGGTCAGCCGCGAAAGCTCGGCTTCGCGCTCCTCGAGCTCGGCCAGCACCGATTCCATGCGACGCTCCCCGCTGCCCATGCGCTCTCGGGCCGCCTCGAGGACGCTCGCGGGAACGCCGAGCCGCGCGGCGATCTCGAGCGCGTAGCTCCGCCCGGGCCGGTCCCGCCGCAGCCGGTAGGTGGGACGCAGCCGGCCGGCGTCGAACGCCAGGGATGCGTTCACAATGCGCTCATCTTCTCCGGCCAGCGCCTTGAGGTCCCCCAGGTGCGTGGTGGCCACGGTCAGTCCCGCCTGGTCGGCCAGCCGCAGGAGGCTGGCCGCCGCGAGGGCGGCACCCTCGGAGGGATCG
>Ga0315540_10000858_pt1 | contig 17438 bp, 13 predicted proteins | sample SalMarSW160110MG_FD_203677 | JGI IMG/M metagenome (GOLD analysis project Ga0315540, IMG submission 203677) | Salt marsh sediment microbial communities from the Plum Island Ecosystem LTER, Massachusetts, United States - Salt Marsh Sediment SW1601-10 ...
CGCGTTCACCGCTATGCGCGCTCGCGGCGCCGAGATTACCGATATCGTGATCCTGGTGGTGGCCGCAGACGACGGCGTCAAGCCGCAGACCGTGGAGGCCATTCAGCACGCCAAGGCCGCCGGGGTCCCCCTGGTTGTCGCCATCAACAAGGTGGATAAACCCGAGGCCGACATTGACCGCGTCAAGAATGAGCTGTCCACCCACGGGGTGATTGCCGAGGAGTGGGGCGGTGACACCATGTTCGTCAATGTCTCCGCAAAGACCGGGGACGGCATCGATCAACTGCTCGACGCCATCCTGCTGCAGGCGGAGGTCATGGAACTGACCGCAGTGAAGGACCGCCCCGCCAAGGGCGTGATTATCGAATCCAGCCTGGACAAAGGTCGCGGACCCATCGCCACGGTGCTGGTCCAGACCGGTGTGCTGCGCAAGGGCGACGCCCTGCTGGCCGGCAAGGAATTCGGTCGTGTCAGGGCGTTGCTCAATGAAAACGGCGACAGCGTGGAGGAGGCAAGCGCTTCCATGCCGGTGGTGGTGCTGGGCCTGTCCGGCACGCCCAATGCCGGTGACGAAGCGGTTGTCCTGGATGACGAGCGGCGTATTCGCGAGATCGCCCTGTTTCGCCAGGGCAAATACCGCGACGTGAAGCTGTCCCATCAACGCCCCGCAAGCCTTGAAGATGTGTTCTCCCAATTGGATAAGGACGCGGTCAATCAGTTGAATCTGATTATCAAGGCCGATGTGCAGGGCTCCATGGAGGCGCTCAACGAGGCACTCAGCCAGCTGTCAACCAGTGAAGTCCAGGTCAGGATCATCGCCGGTGGCGTCGGCGGAATTACCGAATCCGACGTCAACCTGGCGCTGGCTTCCCACGCCATCCTCATCGGTTTCAATGTGCGCGCCGACGCCCAGGCGCGTCGCCTGAGCGAAGAGACCGGTGTGAAGCTGAACTACTACGGCGTCATTTACGACGTCATTGATGAAGTCAAGCTTGCGCTTTCCGGCATGCTGTCCCCGGAGATTCGGGAGCAGATCGTCGGTGTGGCGGAGGTCCGTGATGTGTTCAAATCACCCAAGATCGGCGCCATCGCCGGCTGCATGGTGTCCGAGGGGGTGATACGCCGCAACGCCCCTATTCGTGTGCTGCGTGACAACGTAGTGATCTATGAAGGCAAGCTGGAGTCCCTGCGCCGCTTCAAGGATGATGTATCCGAGGTCAAGGCGGGTCTGGAGTGCGGCATTGGCGTCAAGAATTACAACGACGTGCAGCCCGGTGACCAGATCGAGGTCTTCGAGCGCGTCGAGGTCGCGCGCAGCATATAACCGCGCGCGCCCTATGACGCCGCCCCTGGACACCCTATGCCAAAAGAATACAGCCGTACCAAGCGGGTGGGAGAGCAGATCCAGCGGGAGCTGGCTGTCCTGCTGCAAAAGGAAGTGGACGATCCGCGCGTGGGCATGGTGACCGTGTCCGCCGTTGATGTGGCGCCGGATTTTTCCCACGCAAAAGTCTATGTCACCGCGCTGGACGACGAACACGACAAAAAATCTCTTGTCGAGGCCCTCAATAAAGCCGCCGGCTTCCTGCGCGGACGATTGGGTCAGCGCCTTTCCATTCGCGTGATACCGCAGCTGCGATTCATATATGACGACTCCGTCGCTCAAGGCAACCGGCTGGCGGCACTCATCGAGGCGGCGGTGGCCTCTGACCGCAAATCCCATCAATGACGGACGCAAATACATTGCCCAACAGACGCAGTCCGAGACGGGACGTACGCGGGATACTGTTGTTGGACAAACCGGTGGGGATGAGTTCCAACGCCGCCCTGCAGCAGGTCAAGCGGGCTTACCAGGCACGTAAGGCCGGCCACTCCGGCAGCCTGGATCCCCTGGCCAGCGGGATGCTGCCTATTACCCTGGGGGAGGCCACCAAGATGGCCGGGTTCGTCCTTGAGGCGGATAAGCAGTACTGGACGCGTATTAAACTGGGCGTGACCACCACCACCGGCGACGCCGAGGGCGAGCCGGTGACTACCCGCCCGGTGGGCGGATTGGATGCCGCCCATTTGAGGACGGTGCTGAATGACTTTACCGGCCAGATTCAGCAGATCCCGCCAATGCACTCGGCGATCAAGCGCAACGGCCAGCCCCTGTACAAACTGGCCCATAAAGGCCTGGAGGTAGAGCGCCAACCGCGCCGGGTGGTGATCAACCACATCCACCTGCTGAGCCATTGCGGTGACGAGCTGGAGCTGGAAATATCGTGTTCCAAGGGAACGTACATACGCACCCTGGCCGAGGACATCGGCAGCCGCCTCGGCTGCGGGGGACATGTAGCCAGCCTGCGCCGCCTGTCCATCGGTCCGTATCAATCACATCAGATGGTCACACTGGAGTCCCTGGCGGCCGCGGGAGAGGCCCATTCGGCGCTGGATGCATTCCTGTTGCCCATGGAGAGTGCGCTGCTGCACTGGCCCTCTGTGTCCCTGTCTGATGAATTGGCCTTTTTTATCCGGCGCGGGCAGCCGGTGGTGGTTTCCAAGGCGCCCAAGGGGGACATGGTCAAGCTGTATTCCGCCAGGGACCGGTTTCTGGGTATCGGGCGGGTGATGGAGGACGGGCGCATCGCGCCGCGACGCTTAGTGAATCCTTAAATAAGCTGCCCCGAAAACGGGTATATACTTGTCACGCCATGATGACAAAAGTTAAAATTGAACCAATACGTTAAGTAATATCGGAGTTATTCCATGCCGTTGAACCATGAGAGCAAAGAAAAGATCATAACCGACTACCAGGCGGGCGCCGCGGATACCGGTTCGCCGGAAGTCCAGGTAGCCTTGTTGTCGGCCCGCATTACCCAGCTGTCCGACCATTTCAAGGACCATCCCCATGATCACCATTCCCGTCAGGGCCTGTTGAAGATGGTGGGCAAGCGACGCAAGCTGCTGGATTACCTCAAGCGCAGGGACAACGAACGCTATCTCACCTTGATTTCCCGTTTGGGCCTGAGGAAATAAAACGTTGTCCTGTGAAAGCGGCCGGTCGTCATCCGGAACTCGCAGCATTTCACTGCCGTTTTATACAATATCGCCTTCCGATATCTCATTGCGGTACACACGCGTTTTCTCAACGGGGGCTTCATCAGCCCTGAAAAGTTGATGTGAACTCCGATCAATTTCGAACTATGCAGGGAATCGAACGTGACAATTGTCAAAAAGAGTTTTCAATACGGCGCGCATACCGTCACCCTGGAATCTGGTGAAATCGCCAGGCAGGCCAACGGCGCCGTCATGGTGGATATGGACGGCACCACAGTGCTGGTTACCGTGGTCGCCAAAAAAGAGGCCGTGGCGGGCAGGGATTTCTTCCCGCTGACGGTCAACTACCAGGAGCGCACCTATGCGGCCGGCAAGATTCCGGGTGGCTTTTTCCGCCGCGAAGGGCGGCCCAGTGAGAAAGAGACACTCACCTGCCGCCTGATCGACCGCCCCGTTCGTCCGCTGTTCCCCAAGGGTTTCTACAACGAAGTGCAGATCGTCGCAACCGTGGTGTCCCTCAATCGGGAGATCGACCCCGACGTCCCCGCGATGATCGGTGCCTCCGCCGCTCTGGCCGTATCGGGCGTCCCGTTCAACGGGCCCATCGGCGCCGCGCGGGTAGGGTATAAGGACGGTCAGTACCTGCTCAATCCGACCCTGGACCAGCTCAAGGATTCCCAATTGGATCTGGTGGTCGCCGGCACCAAAAACGCCGTCCTCATGGTGGAATCTGAGGCGCGTGAACTGCCCGAGCAGGTCATGCTGGAGGCGGTGTTCTTCGGCCATCAGCATATGCAGACCGCGATCAGCACCATCGAAGCCTTCGCAGCCGAGGCCAACGTGCAGCGCTGGGAGTGGCAGGCACCCCAGGCCAACGATCAACTGCGCAGTCTGTGTGAAAGCGAGATCGGCGCCGCCATCACCGCGGCCTATCAGATCGAGGAGAAACAGGCCCGTCAGGAGCGCCTGGCCGCGATCCGCAACGACCTGGTGGCCAAGCTGACTGGGACGACTGATGATCAGCCGGCGCGGTGGACGGACCATGAAATCCTCGCGGAAATCGAATCCCTGGAAAAGCGCATCGTGCGTGGCCGCATCATCGAGGGCAAACCGCGTATCGACGGCCGCGACACCCGCAGCATCCGCCCCATCACCATCCGCACCGGGGTGCTTCCCCGTGCGCATGGTTCGGCCCTGTTCACCCGCGGCGAGACTCAGGCCCTGGTGGTCACTACCCTGGGCACCGGCCGTGACGCACAGATGATCGACGCCATCGAGGGCGAGCGCAAGGAACCCTTCATGTTCCACTATAACTTCCCGCCCTACTGTGTCGGTGAGACAGGCATGATCGGCAGTCCCAAACGTCGTGAAATCGGCCATGGGCGCCTGGCCAAGCGCGGGGTAATGGCGATCATGCCCACGGCGGAGCAGTTCCCCTACGTGCTGCGCGTGGTGTCGGAAATTACCGAGTCCAACGGTTCCAGTTCCATGGCATCGGTGTGCGGCGCGAGCCTGTCCCTGATGGACGCCGGCGTGCCCACCAAGGCACCGGTGGCGGGTATCGCCATGGGACTCATCAAAGAGCCGTCCAACTACGCCATCATCAGCGATATCCTCGGCGACGAGGATCACCTCGGCGACATGGACTTCAAGGTTGCGGGCACCCGCGGCGGCGTCACCGCCCTGCAGATGGATATCAAGATCGAGGGCATCACCCGGGAGATCATGTCCAACGCCCTGGAGCAGGCCAAGGAGGGGCGTCTGCACATCCTCGGCAAGATGGAGGCGGTTCTGCCCGCGCCGCGTAACGAGATGTCCGAGTACGCCCCGCGCATCATCACCCTGCACATCAACCCTGAGAAGATCCGCGACGTGATCGGCAAGGGCGGCATTACCATCCGCGCCATCACCGAGGAGACCGGGGCTTCCATCGATATCCTCGATGACGGCACGGTCAAGATCGCCTCGGTGGACAAGGCCGCCGGCCTGGAGGCGCAGCACCGTATCGAGCAGATCACCGCCGATGTGGAGGTGGGCAAGATCTATGACGGTCGTGTCGCCAAGCTCATGGACTTCGGTGCCTTTGTCACCATCCTTCCCGGCCGTGACGGCCTTGTGCACATCTCCCAGATCTCCGATGAGCGCGTGGAGAATGTCAGCGACAAACTCAGGGAGGGGGATAACATTAAAGTCAAAGTCCTGGAGGTGGATAAGCAGGGCCGTATCCGTTTGAGCATGAAGGCCATCAACAAGGAAGAAGAGCTCAATCAGCAGTAAATGCCGCGGCATTCCGTCCAGGCAAGCGAAAAGGCCCCTTTATTGGGGCTTTTTTATATCTGTTTTAATGGAAATAAACCGCCAAGGTCGAGGTGGGCCAAGGTCGGATAATATATCCGGCAAACATCATTTATCCCTCTCCGATCCCGCAAGCGTGCGGGGCTGACACAGCACGCCCTCGCCCCAGCTCAAGGTTCATTAGGGCGGGACGATATATAGCAAGACCCATAAACCAGATTCAGGGGCTGCTATGCTGCACCCAGTTGACCATACACCCCACTGCGCGCGCTTCGACTCCGCTGTAATACTGATCGTCGGCGGAGGGCGCGGTGGCTTGGCTATGCTAGAAGTGCTGCACAATTACGAATGGATAAAACTGCACGGAATCGTCGATATCGACGATCAGGCGCCAGGACTGCATCTTGCCCGCTCTATCGGCGTACCGGTCTTTTCTCACATGGAAGATATCGTTCCGGAATTTGATGGCGATCTGATCATCGATGTTACCGGCAGCGCCGAGGTCCATGGCTGGCTTCATGAGCAGCGCAAGAGGGATGATATCGGCATTGTGTCGGGCAAAGAGGCGAAGCTGCTTTACGATCTGGTTGCCGAACAGATACGCGACAAGGAAAAGATTCACGTCAAGACGGTGCAACTGGAATTGCTGAAGACGATGCTCGATATTTCGCAGCAGCTTGAGAAGGGTCTCGGCGGTGGCAATGTGCTTACTCAAGGCCTTGAAGGATCGGCCAAGCTCATCGTCTCCCCGCGCGCCCTGGCCATGGAGTGCGTTGACGGTCGGCTGGAGGTCATCGGCGGAATCGGGGTCGACAACGCGCCGGTTCATGTACCCCCAAGAGTCCTTGAAATGCTCGCATCGCTCGTGGATAAGCAACGACCCGATTTTCTTGTCGAGCTAGACGCGCCGTTGCAGATACCCGGTGTTGAAATAGATTTTCAACTTGCCGTACCGTTATTTGTGAACACCAACCTGCGTTATTGCCTGCTGTTCCAATTGAGCACATCACTGCAGGCGCCGATCCGCGCCTCATTGTCCATGCTGGCGTCACACCTGCAACTGGCGCTGGAGGCCGAAAGCCAGCACCAATTGCTGAAGGAACTGGCTTATCGAGATCCTCTGACGGGCGTGTACAACCGGCGTTATTTCGATGAGCGCCTTCAGCAGGAAATGGAGCGTATGCGTCGCGCCAAACAGGGCCGTCTGGCAGTGATGTTTATCGATCTGGATCATTTCAAGCAACTCAATGATAGCCTCGGCCACACTGAGGGCGATCGGCTGTTGAAGGTGGTGGCACAATCCATCCTCAGCAAACTGCGCACATACGATGTCCTGGCGCGTTATGGCGGAGACGAGTTCGTCGTTATATTGCTGGAAACAGATGCCCAAGCCCTCACTTCCATCTGCAAACGTATCCTGTCGTCCATTGATAAACCAAAGGATAACACCACGGTGGAGCGTGCCGGTGCCACCGGTATGTTGGGATTGTCCATCGGTGTGGCGATACTGTCGGCCGGTGTGGATATGGAAGCGGAGACCCTGTTGGAACACGCGGATAAGGCGCTTTACAGTGCGAAGCAGAGCGGCAGGCGTCAGGTGCGCATCATAGACGCGGCCGACGCAGAAAAAATCCCCTTGCCGGCTTGATTACGCCTCTTTAGATTGTTCTCATAACCCCGGTCCGCGGGTGGTATCCGGTGGCGGCCTCACTTCAAGGATGATGCCTAGAGGTTGCGCGTGTCATCGTTTAGGCCCGCATCGAGGAACGACCTGACTCGTTTGTAGAACAGGTTGCTGTCTTCTCTATGAGGGAAGTCGAATACGATCCCGGCGCGGTAGCGCTGGTGTGCGGACGGTTCGCAGTGAGTCACCGTGCCGGTGGTATACATGGTGGTATCGTCATCCTTGTACGTCACGCGGACCATCCTGCCGGGGTCCAGGTATATCCCCATTTCAAGGCCGATACCGGCGACGGAGACGTCGATTACGTCCATGACCTCATATTGATTATTTCTTACCGTCACAAAGAAGCGCCCATCGGGTTTGTTGACAAACCTTTTGCGCTTGGATGTGCGGCGTTCCTGTTGCATGCGGTTCTCTTGCCCGACGGACTGGTCCGTGCGGTTACTTTACTTGTGCAGTCCCGGAGGTCCGGATATCTGTTCAGGGCATCACTGTGATAATTTGTATATTATCACATGGTATCACACACTTAAGCCGCGATTTGTCTTCTAATGATATCGCTTATAAACGTGTTGATGCGTCTTTCCAACCAATCTCCATTGAAAACGGTTACATCATTGATGAACCCTACGTGCCCTCCATAACGAGAAATTTCCAACAGGGTGTGCGGCGCCAATTCATCGTCCGAAGGCAGGACGGACGGTGGGATGAATGGGTCGTCCATGGCGTGCAGGATCAATGTCGGAATGGAAATCGTCGCCAGAAATCGGCGTGCGCTGGATTGTTGGTAATATTCCGCAGCATTCCTGAACCCATGCAGGGGAGCAGTGATCAAATCATCGAATTGACGAAACGAGGAAACGGCGGGGAGTGCGTCCATATCCACGGGCATAACAACCTGTCGTGCCTTGGCCAGCATGTCGCGCTTCAGGCAATTGAGGATATGACGTTGGTATAATCGAGAAAATCCCTGGCTAAGCCGGGCGGTGGTGAGGTCGAGATCAATCGGCGCACTGACCGCGACGGCAGCGTAGGCGGGGCACTTGTCTCGTTGTTCCCCAAGCCATTTGAGAAGTACGTTTCCGCCCAGTGAGAAGCCGATAACGGCAATGGGCGTCAGGGGTTCACGGCGGCGCAGTGTTTCCATGACCATTGTCAGATCGCTTGTTTCACCGCCATGGTAGCCTCGCGGCAGCCGGTTGGGCTCGCCGCTTGCGCCACGGAAATTCATCAGCACGCCGCGCATGCCGCGTCGCTGCAGTGACCGCAGGGTATATTTTACATAGTGAGATTTTACGGAGCCGCTGAGGCCGTGAAGCAGTACTACGATGGGGCCGGTTTTGCGGGTGTTCCAATCCAGGTCTATGAAATCGCCGTCGGGCAGTTCCAGACGCTCTCGACGCACGGCCACCGTCAGCTTGGAGCGTACAACATACGGCCACAGGGTTTGCAGGTGGGGATTGGACAGCCAGACGGGCGGCTTAAAATCACTCTGGGTGATCATGTATTAATATATCGTCGCAGGTAGCAGGTAGCAGGTAGCAGGTAGCAGGTAGCCAACAGGGTGTATCGCTTACCTGGAAGTGTCAACCGGATTTCTCGTGCTCCCGCTGCAGTTAGGGTTGGTTTTCTGACTTGCGACCTGAGACTTGTGACTAATATTTTAGGCCTTCCCCTGCAGCTGTTCCAGTATGGCCTCGTTTTCAAGTGTCGAGGTGTCTTGGGTGATCTCCTCACCATGGGCGATGGCGCGCAGCAGGCGGCGCATGATCTTGCCGGAACGTGTCTTGGGCAGATTATCCGCATAACGGATATCATCCGGCTTGGCTATCGGGCCGATCTGCTCGCTGACCCAGGCACGTAGCTCCTCGGTCAGCGCCGCATCGATGCCGCCGGCGGGGCGCGGGCCCTTGAGGACCACATAAGCGAATATCGCCTCGCCCTTGACCTCGTCGGGTCGACCCACCACGGCGGCCTCGGCGACCCGCGGGTTGGCCACCAGCGCCGACTCGATCTCCATAGTCCCGAGGCGGTGGCCTGCCACGTTCAGTACGTCGTCGATACGCCCCATGATCCAGAAATACCCGTCCTGATCGCGGCGCGCGCTGTCGCCGGCAAGATAGTATTTGTTGTCGAAACGCCGCCAATAGGTTTCGATATAGCGTTGATCATCACCCCACACCGTGCGAAGCATGGAGGGCCACGGTTTTTTGATGACCAGATAACCGCCCTTGTCGGGTTCCATAATCGAGTGGCCATGGTCATCCACCACATCGGCATCTATGCCCGGTAGGGGGACCGTGCACGATCCCGGTTTGGTGGTGGTGGCGCCCGGCACCGGCGAGATCATAATTGCCCCGGTCTCCGTCTGCCACCAGGTATCAACGATAGGGCAGCGTTCGCCCCCGATAACCCGGTGATACCACATCCACGCCTCGGGATTGATTGGTTCGCCCACTGAGCCCAACAGGCGCAGATGTGACAGGTCGTATTTGGCGGGTACGTCATCGCCGAGTTTCATCAGTGCACGTATGGCGGTGGGCGCGGTGTAAAATACAGTGATCTTGTGGCGTTCGCAGATGCTCCAGAATCGCCCGCCGTCGGGGACGGTGGGCGAGCCCTCGTACATCACTACGCTAGTGCCCACGGCCAAAGGTCCGTAGACTACATAGCTGTGGCCGGTCACCCAGCCGACATCGGCGGTACACCAGAAGATATCGTCGTCATTGATATCGAAGACCCACTTGACGGTAGTAATGGCGCCCAGGAGATAACCGCCGCTGGCATGTTGGATCCCCTTGGGTTTTCCGGTAGAGCCAGAGGTGTACAAGAGATACAGTGGGTGTTCGCTGTCCACCCATACGGGCTCACAGGTGTCCGACGCGGCGGCCATGATCTCATCCCAGCGCAGGTCGCGACCGCTTTTCATGTAGACATCTTCACCGGTCCGATTGAACACGACGACCTTTTCTATGGTCGGGCAACCGTGCTCCAGCGCCGTGTCAGCGGCGTGTTTGAGATGGACGATCTTACCGCCGCGGTGCCCACCGTCGGCGGTGATCAACAGTCGTGCCCCGGCATCCTCGATGCGTCCCCTCAGAGACTCGGCGGAAAATCCGCCGAACACCACCGAGTGAATGGCACCGATGCGGGCGCACGCCAGCATGGCGACAGCCGCCTCGGGGATCATGGGCATGTAGATCACCACGCGATCACCGCTGCCGATGCCAAGGCTGAGCAGGGCATTGGCGAAGCGACACACCTGTGCATGCAGTTCTCGGTAACTGAGGGTGCGTATATCGCCTTTCTCGCCCTCGAAGATGATTGCCGCCTTGTCGCCCTTGTCCGCCAGGTGGCGATCCAGACAGTTATAGGAGACATTCAGTTGTCCGTCGGCGAACCAGCGGTAGTGTGGCGCGCGGCCGGCATCGAGGGCGGTTTGAAATGGACGGTGCCAGGTAATCTCGGCGCGTGCGAGATCGGCCCAGAAGGCCTCGTGATCTGCCTCAGCCTTCTCGTGCAACTCGGCCAGGCGCTGCCTATTCAACCGTGCTTTGGCAGTGAAGTCCTGCGGGGGGGTGAAAGTACGCTGCTCATGCAGAATGGAGTCGATATTCTTGCTGGTAGCCATGATCACCCCCGGGTTGTCCTGGATTGCTGTTCATGATCAGCCGGCGGCTGTAAAGACACCGGTTGAGATGCGCCGACCTGCGGCCAGCGGCGATTTCCGGATGTCACTCGAACGCCTGCCTGCTAACAGGCAATATAATATATATAAAAGGGTAGGGGGACGATAGTTCGGGGGCGAGGCTCGCGACTGGCGTCTCGGGTGTTGCGAGGTCCGGGTTTCGTGTTGCGCGTTAATTAAGAGTGATCTGATGCCTGCGATAAACCCCGTGGTTTCGACTCGAAACCCGCGACATGGAACCCGAAACCTCACGGGGCATAAGCCCCGTGGCTCATTCCCCGATCCGCCTTTCGCGGATTTCGTCCAGGGTCTTGCAGTCGATGCACAGGGTTGCGGTCGGCCTGGCTTCCAGTCGGCGTATGCCGATTTCCACGCCGCAAGACTCGCAATAGCCGTAATCGCCGGATTCAAGCGCCGCCAGGGATTCATCGATCTTTTTGATTAATTTGCGTTCGCGGTCGCGCGCGCGCAGTTCCATGGTGAACTCGGACTCCTGGGTGGCACGGTCATTAGGGTCGGGGAAATTGGCCGCCTCTTTCTGCATGTTGTGTACTGTGCGGTCGACTTCTTCCATGAGCTCCTGACGCCAGGTCTGGAGAATCTTGCGGAAATGCTCGACCTGGCTGTCGCTCATGTATTGTTCGCCGGATTTCTCCTTATAAGGCTCGATGCCCCCGACGATCAAGATACCCGATACGGCCGGCTTGCCGGCTTTGGATGAGGAAGATGACGACTTTTGTTTGGCAGGGCCGCTTTTTGCAGCGGCCTTGGCGGTGGTCTTGCTTTTGGCGGAGGTGGCTTTGGTCGCCGCCGTCTTGGTTTTTTTCGCGGATGCTGTCTTGACTGTGCTGTTCATCTTGGGTGCAGCTGATGCCCTAGTTGTCGTTGTTGATGTCTTTTTGCCCGGTGACGCTTTGGCGGGCTTAGGACGTGCCGTTGATTTGGCCGCCGCGGCCTTCCCGGTACGGGATTTCACCACATTGGCTGCCTTCCGCCCAGTCGCTTTCGACGGGGCGGTATTTTTCTTTACCGATTTTTTCTTCGGCGATGCCATGATGTCGGCGCCCTCGCGGAAAAAAAAGTGAATCTTGTATTATTAACAAAAACCTGTTTGAAACGCAACCAGACTAGCCCAATGAAGTGTTCGCCTAGACATCGATATGCCGCTGCGATACGTCTATAAATATAAATAAATCAATGAGATAATGTCAATGCTTGGTAATGTGTTCGATTTGGCCCGCTGGCCGGGGCTGTGTAATCATCCCTAGTGTAACGGCGTTATGCCCGTGTCATTTAGACACCGGCGAGGTATTTTGTAGCCACCGACCTTATCGAGCCCGCGGATTAAGATCAATGCCACTATCAACCGCATTGCGTGTTGCCGCTATACAACCATTCTACGTCATGGAGATACTGGCACGGGCCCGCGATCTTGAAGCGCGGGGCCGTTCAATCATCCACATGGAGATCGGTGAGCCCGACTTCGTGACACCTCAGCCCATTATAGATGCCGGTAAACGGGCCATGGACCGGGGCGATACCCACTATACCCCGGCCACAGGGCTGACTGCATTGCGCGAAGCCATCGCCGATTTCTACGACGGTCGCTATGGAGTGAGGCCGGCGCCAGAGCGCATCATCATCACCCCCGGGGCGTCAGGTGCACTGCTGCTCACCGTGGCCCTGCTGGTCAACCCCGGCAGCCGTGTGCTGACGACTGATCCCGGGTATCCATGTAATCGTCACTTCGTGCGGCTCATGGAAGGGGAAGCTGTGAGTCTTCCCGTGACCGCCGAGACGAATTTTCAGCTGACACCCGGGATGATCGAGGACAACTGGACGCCGACGACTGCGGCGGTCCTCCTGGCCTCGCCGGCAAACCCCACTGGTGCCGTGTCCAAGCATGAATATCTGGCGGATATCGCCGCGTGCACGCAGCGGCTCGGCGGTGCCCTGATCGTCGATGAGATCTATCACGGCCTGACCTATTCGGGTACCGCACCCAGTGTACTGAACGTGAGCGATGGGGCATTCGTCATCAACAGCTTTTCCAAATATTTTGGCATGACCGGGTGGCGCCTGGGATGGATGGTCGTACCCGAGGGTTACACGGCAGGCGTGGATAAGCTGGCGCAAAACATTTTTCTCGCCGCGCCGACCATCGCCCAGCATGCCGCCTTGGCGGCATTCACCGCGGAGACGGCCGCCATACTTGAGCAACGACGCATGGAGTTCATGAGGCGCCGTGATTTTCTGCTGCCGGCCCTGCGTGATCTTGGGTTCCATATCCCCGCCACGCCGCAGGGGGCATTTTATCTGTATGCAGGATGCGAACGCTTTTGTGATGACAGCCAGACGTTCGCCGCGGACATTCTGGAGAATGCCGGTGTCGCCATTACACCCGGGCTGGACTTCGGCACCTATCGGGCGCGCGAACACGTACGCTTCGCCTATACGACGTCAATGGAGAATCTGGAAGAAGGGGTAATGCGATTAAAAAGGTATTTGTCCTAAATACCAAGGTCTCAGGTCACAGGTTTCAGGTCACAAGTCGGGGAAAACCCCCTCATAACAGCGATAGCACAAGAAAGCAATTTGACAGTTGCGGATAAGCGACACGCCCTGTTGTCGACCTGTGCAAAAAGTTCGCCGGCCCATTGATTAACCTCCGCACCAACTAACCTGTATCCCGTGCTGTACCGCTCAGCTTTTCCACCCACATCACCGCCGCCCCGGCCACCGCCGCCGGCATGATGATGAGGTTGATGACCGGAATGGCGGTCAGGGTCAGTACGGCGGCCCCGAATCCCAGGGCCAACAGGCGATTTTCTGACAACGCGCGGCGCTGGATAAGGAAACCCAGGCCATGGTTTCCCATGGGGTAATCGACATATTCCACAGCCATCATCCAGGCACTGAACAGCAGCCATATCAGCGGCGCCGCGGCATTCACGCCGGGAATCAGGTACAGCAGCAGCAGGGGAGCGGCGCGTACGGCGAAATATCCCAGCTTACGCAGTTCATTCATCAACGCTGCTGCGAGCCCGCTCAGGAAGGGGGCTGCGTGCTGCGCCGGCGTATTTCCGGTTAAGTACCGCTCCACCCGTTCAGCGAGGATTTCATTAAACGGCGCAGCGACCAGGTTGGCCACCAGAGATACGGCAAAAAAGCTCAACACGATTGCCGCAATAAAGGCAACCGCCCACACCAGCCAATCCAGCCACTGCAGCCAGTGGGGCAAAGTGGGAATAAGACTGTTGACCCATTTATCCAGACCGGTAAACACAAACACCGTTACTGCGATAAACAACACCATATTGATAAGCGCCGGAATGACTGCGTAGGCACGGATGCCCGGCTGATTGAGCAGCCGCATGCCGCGTAACAGATAGGATGCACCGCGTACTATGGACATGGACGGTATTTATTCTCTGAGGTGGTTGAATACGATGATTATTCTCTAATGCATTTGTATATAACCGTCACGACTCAATAAGGCGGCGCCGTATGATGCCTCCGTACTTACCGGGTCTAAGAGCGGCACACCCAGCGCCCGGCGGCGTATTTCGGACCAGGCCGTGTTGCATGCACCGCCGCCTACGCTACGCACCGTTACCGGATAGGGAGCCCCGAGGCGCGCCAGGCAGCGATATCCCTGATGCTCGATGGCGGCGATTCCTTCCAGCACCCCCTGCAGGAACAGTACATCATCGTCAGGACGCGGCGTAAGCCGGGGCGCCAGGCCCGGGTCATTGACCGGAAAGCGTTCCCCGGGCACCGCCAGGGGGTAGTAGTCCAGACCGGTGGATTTCCCGGGGCGTATGTGACTGCTGAGTGAGGTCAACTCGGCGTCCGTGAAAAACTGACGCAGTACCGCACCGCCAGTATTGGATGCCCCGCCCACCAGCCAGCGGTCGCCCAGGCGATGGCTGTAGACCCCAAATCCGGCGGCGAACACCGGGGCGTGCGAGAGGACTTTTAGCACCAGAGTGGAACCCAATGAGGTCACCGCCTCTCCGGTACGTGTCGCGCCGCTGGCGATGAACGCGGCCACGCTATCCGTTGTCCCGGCGATCACCTGGACCCGGTTATGCAGATTCAGTGCTCTGGCGGCGGCGGCGGTGACGGGCCCCAGCGGCGTTCCGGGCGGGACGACCTCCGGCAGGGTATGGCCGTCAATCTCCAGCGTCGCGAGCCATTCGGGCCAGCGGCGCGTGACCGGATCATAACCCAGCTTCAGGGCGTTGTTTTCATCACTTACACCCGCGCGCCCGCACAGCCGCGCGACCAGCCAGTCGGCCTGATGCATGGCGAGCCAGCCGTGGGGCGGGGTATATTGCCGCCGCAGATACAGCAACTTGGCCAGTGCCGAGGAGGCGCCGTGCGCGCCGCTGTCCGCTGGGGCGACGGCGCTGATTCGGTCCGCCTCCGCACTGCAGCGGGCATCGTTATACATCAACGCCGGCGTCACCGGGCATCCGTCGCCATCGCCAAGCAGCAGTGTGCCGGAAGTACCGTCCACGGCCACCGCCCGCACCTGCCGCAGAGGGATTTGTTCGCCCAGCCGGGCGATTGTGTGAGACAACGTGCTCCACCACACTGACGCCCGCTGTTCCACCCGGCGGCCGCTGCGCAACGGCGCGGGAAGCGGCACGCTTGACTGACCGAGCACCGTGCCGCCTTCATCGATCACCGTGGCGCGGCACGCCGATGTGCCCATATCGATGCCCAGGAACAAGTTACTGCTCATGCGTGCTGCCGGTGCCTTCAACCGCTGCAGGCTTCACAGGGTGGCGCTCCAAGATGTCATGTTGCCAGTCAAATGGTTGTAGCGGATTTTGGAACCGCTGTCTGCAACCGGTCTAGGGCAGCCGCACCGGGGAGGGTGGCGTCCAGCCTTCGCGGCGGTGCTCTGCGGTAACCGTTGTATAGAGCCCCCCTCGAACATTGAAGCGCGCCACAATGCGCATGAAATTAGGCGCACAGGCATGAACAAGGTCATCCAGGATGCGATTCGTGACCGCCTCGTGAAATGCGCCTTCGTTGCGGAACGACCATATATACAGTTTCAACGCCTTGAGTTCGATGCAGTGCCGGTCTGGTACATAGCTGATGTACAATGTGGCAAAATCAGGCTGGCCCGTCTTGGGGCACAGGCATGTGAACTCCGGGATGCGGATACGTATGGTATAGTCCCGGCCCGGCTGGGGGTTGTCGAAGATTTCAAGTGTCTTGCTTGGTGTCGTCGTCATCGCTCGGTTTCGACTCACGTGGGATATAATAGAAATTTACGATACTCGGAAAAGTGTTATAGTTAATATAACAGATGGGGGTGTCGCACGATGTATGTTAAGAGGAAGTAACGAACTGTCCGATGCGGCTTAAAAAGATCAAACTCGCTGGCTTCAAATCCTTCGTCGACCCGACCACCATCACTCTCCCCAGCAATCTCGCCGGTATTGTTGGCCCCAACGGCTGCGGAAAATCCAATATCATCGATGCCGTGCGCTGGGTGATGGGCGAGAGTTCGGCCAAGCACCTGCGCGGCGACGCCATGGCCGATGTCATCTTCAACGGCTCGGCGGCACGCAAACCCGTGGGTCAGGCCGGTATCGAACTGAGTTTCGACAACAGCGAGGGGCGCCTCGGCGGGCAGTACGCCAGTTACAGTGAGATCGCCGTCAAGCGTGAGCTGACCCGCGACGGCCAATCCAATTACTACCTCAACGGCACCCGTTGCCGGCGCCGCGACATCGCGGACATCTTCCTCGGCACCGGCCTGGGGCCGCGCAGTTACGCCATTATCGAGCAGGGTACCATCTCTCGTCTCGTAGAGGCCAAACCCGAGGAAATGCGCCTGTTCATCGAAGAAGCGGCCGGCATTTCAAAGTACAAGGAGCGCCGCCGCGAGACCGAGAATCGTCTCCGGCACACGCGGGATAACTTGAGTAGAATTAATGATATAGTCAATGAACTTCAGAAGCGACTTGACTATCTGCAGCGTCAATCCCAGACGGCGGAGAAATTCAAACAGTTAAAACAGGATGAGCGTCTGTTAAAAGGGCAGCTGCTGACCCTGCGCTGGCAGTCCCTGGATCGACAGGTCAAGATCCATGACCAGTCCATCACCGGCCAGGAGACCTTGGTAGAGCAGCACAATGCCGAGCTGCGCAGAATCGAGACCGCTATCGAACAGCAGCGCGAACAGCAGCGGGAAGGCACCGACCACTTCAACCAGGTCCAGGGGGAGTTCTACAGCATCGGCGCGGACATCGCCCGCATCGAACAATCCATTCAACATCACAGGCAATTGCGCGAGCAGCACAAGCAAGACCTGGTGCAGTTGCAGGCCAACCTGGAAGAAATCCAGGCCCATCTGGAGCAGGACCGCCAGCAGGTGACGACGCTCACCGCACGCCTGGAGGAGCGCCAGCCGGCCCTGGAGCAGGCCCGCCAGGCTGAGATGCATTCCGCCAAGGCCCTCAGCGAAATTGAGCATGCCCTGTCCGAGTGGCAGCAGCAGTGGGACCAGTTCCATACCGATACCAGCGCCCATGCCCGTTCCACCGAGGTGGAGCGTACCCGCATCGAGCACCGTGAACAGCAGTTGCAACAGTTCGAAGAACGGGTAGGGCGTCTGCGCGATCAGAATGCGGCACTTAACTCAGATGAATTAAAGAATAATATCAGTGAATTAAATATTGAACTTGAAGCCATCGATCAAGTATTGGC
>Ga0315540_10000860_pt1 | contig 17414 bp, 19 predicted proteins | sample SalMarSW160110MG_FD_203677 | JGI IMG/M metagenome (GOLD analysis project Ga0315540, IMG submission 203677) | Salt marsh sediment microbial communities from the Plum Island Ecosystem LTER, Massachusetts, United States - Salt Marsh Sediment SW1601-10 ...
GAGGCGCAAGGGTCACCTAACGAGCAGCATGCCATGCTGATCGATAGGGTTCGGGCCTCTCGTGATCTCGACGCGTTCGGCCAGCTGTTCGGGCATTTCGGACCGCGAATTAAGGGATTGATGATCAAGGCTGGAGCCGATTATCAACAAGCCGAGGACCTCGCGCAGGATGTGATGATGACCGTATGGCGCAAGGCCCATCTTTATACGCCCGAGCGCGGCAGCGTCGGGGCATGGATCTACACCATCGCCCGCAACGCGCGCATCGACCGGCTGCGTCGCGGTTCGTCGCAACCTTACGAGGACGTGGACAGTCTAGACCTGCCGTCAGACGATGCCGATGCCGAGGAACAGATCTTTGCAGTCCAGCGCGCCGAGCAGGTCGCTGGCGCACTGGCGACCCTGCCGCTCGAGCAGCGCCAGGTCATCGAGCTGGCCTTCCGCCACGACATGGCGCAAAGCCAAATTGCCGGCAAGCTCGACTTGCCGCTGGGAACAGTAAAGTCGCGCTTGCGGCTGGCCTATTCGAAATTGAAAGCCGAACTGGAAGAACTGAGATGAACATTCACCATCATCTCGATGACGCGACGCTGCTGCGCTATGCCAGCGGCGATCTCGATGAAGCCTTCGCGGTGGTAATCGCCGCCCACCTCGCCATGTGTGACGATTGCCGGCGCGCCGCCCATCATGCTGAGGAAATCGGCGGGCAACTGCTGGAGACATGCGATGTCGAGGCGCTCGCTGACGGGTCTCTGGAGCGTATGATGCAGCGCCTGGATATGCCCGAGGCCGCCCCTGCCCGCCCGACTGCCGAGCCTGGTGGCGCGGTTCCCTTGCCGCTCAGCCGCTATGTCGGCCCCGATCTGGAGGCGATCAAATGGAAAACCGTGGCGCCGGGCGTACGCAAGCACAACATCGCCGTGACCTCGGCCACACCCTCCTCGCTTTACATGTTGCATATCGCTCCGGGCAAGGCGGTCCCCGAGCACGGTCATGGCGGCGCGGAAGTCACCTTGGTTCTGTCGGGTGTCTACCGCGATGAGCTCGGCCGCTTTGGACCCGGCGATATCGCTGACCTCGACGAACACATCGAACATCGTCCCAAGGTAGAGGCAGGCGCGTCGTGCATCTGTCTGGTGGCAACCGAGGCACCTACCCGCTTCAAGGGCTTCTTCAGCCGCCTGCTGCAGCCCCTCGTCGGCATCTAGCAGCCATGGCAGCGGCCGGCCTCCCATGGCAGACGGCATGGATTACCGGCACCAGTTCGGGAATCGGTCGTGAACTGGCCCTGCTGCTCGACGGCGAAGTTGCCCATGTCGCCGTATCGGCCCGCTCCGCCGACCGGCTCGATGCCATGGCCGCAGCGGGCAGGACGATTGTCGCCTACCCGCTCGATGTGACCCACGGCGTTGCCGTCGCCGACTGCGTCGCCGCCATCGAGGCCGCCGCCGGTCCCATTGACCTGGCCGTCCTGAACGCCGGGGTATGGACCCTGATGGATGTGGACAGTCTCGACGCAGAGGCCATCCGCCACGCCATGGAGGTGAACTACCTCGGCGTCATTCATTCCCTCGCCACGCTGGTCCCCCGGATGATCGCCCGCGGCAAGGGCCATATCGCCATTGTTGCCTCGGTTGCCGGCTATCGCGGTCTGCCGCGTGCCATTGCCTACGGACCGACAAAAGCGGCCCTCATCAACCTGGCTGAAACCCTGCGATCGGAGCTTGCCCCACGCGGTATCACCGTTTCGCTGGTCAATCCCGGCTTCGTCGACACCCCGGCGACACGAACCAATCCCTTCCCCATGCCTGCCCTCATGCCCGCCAGCCTCGCGGCGCAACGGATGCTCGAGGGGTTGCGGAAGCGCCGCTACGAAATCATTTTCCCCCGCCGCTTCGTATGGGCCATGAAGCTTTTGCGCCTGCTTCCCAATGCCGCTTTTTTCTGGGTCATCAGCAGCTTCATCATGCGCAAAAAGGCCTAGGCTTTGCGCAACCGGTAGACGCCAACATCGATGGCGCCGGCCTCAAAGCCCGCCTCGCAATAGGCGAGGTAATAGCGCCAACGGCGGCGGAAGAGCTCATCAAATCCCAGCCGGGCGATCTGCGGCCATGCTGCCTCGAAACGCTGCCGCCATTCGTGCAGCGTGCGGGCATAGCAGCGGCCGAACAGATCGACCCGATCCAGCCTCAATCCGGCCACCTCGGCCTGGCGCTCGATGATTTTGGCCGTCGGCAGCATGCCGCCGGGAAAGATGTAGCGCTGGATGAAATCGGCCTTGCGGCGGTAGCGCTCGAATTGGGTCTCGTCGATGGTGATGGCCTGCAGCACGGCGCTGCCGCCCGGCCGCAGCCGTTCGTTCAGTACCCGAAAGAAACCCGGCCAATAGGCCTCGCCTACTGCCTCGATCATCTCCACGGCGACAATGCGGTCAAACTGACCCTGAACGTCGCGGTAGTCTTCAAGACGGAAACTGCAGGCCGCCTCGAGGTCCTGCCGGGCGGCTTCGTTGCGGGCATGGGCCAATTGTTCGTGCGACAGGGTGATCCCTATCACCTTCGCGCCATGGTTTATCGCGGCGCGCCGGGCAAGGGCGCCCCAGCTGCAGCCGATCTCCAGGATATCCTCGCCACCCGAAAGCTCGAGCACATCGACGATCAGGTCGAGCTTGGCGGCTTGCGCTTCTTCGAGGCTGCCGGCGCCGAGTGCATAAAGCCCGCTCGAATAGACCATCTGCGGGTCGAGCCACAGGCGGAAGAAGTCATTGCTGAGATCGTAATGGGCGGCGATGTTGCGCCGGCTCCCAAGGCGCGAATTGCGGCGCAGTCGGTGGGCCAGGCGGTCACCGAGACGCGATCGGAACAGGCCGCCGCCGTCGCGCTCGAATTGGCCGCGATTGTGCAGGAAGAACCCGAACAGCGCGGTCAGGTCGGGGCAATCGATATCGCCATCCATATAAGCCTCGGCAAAGCCGATCGAACCGCTTTTGAGTGCTTTGGCCAGCACGCGGTAACTGTTGAGTTTCAGAAAGACTTCATCGTCAGCTGCGGCCGCGCCGAAACGCACCCGGGCACCTGACGGCAGTTCGACAAGTAGCGCCCCAACCGGCTTCCAGGCCAGCAACTGACGCGCCCCCCACTTGACCAGAGGATCAAGGGTGCGGCTGAGCGGCGGGCGCGGCGCGTAGGTACTGGCGGTCAATTCTTCGAGCATGTGAGACTAGACTTCCCTGGGGTCCTTGATGAAGCTGATGGCCGTTTTCGCGTGGGTGGGGCGTGCAACGGGTTTCAGGCCCTTGAGCCACAGCTTTGCCGCTTCGAAGTGGATGGCAGCGGTGACCTTGACGGTCATCCAGCCGGTGCGGGCAAGCGCTGAAATGAGGGTGCGGTCCGAAAGGTCGCTGCGCGTCCCGCGAAAATGCGCCTTCATCAGCGGCCCCGAAGCATCGCTGAGTGCCACGCCCACCGTCAGCCCGTCGCCCGGCGGCGTCACGTGGAAGGTGTATTTGCCATTATCGCCGTTGAAGGGCGAGACATAGAGCCGCTTGCGGCAGCTTTGGGTGATCACGCCGCCGCCTTGCCGCTCGACAGGCAGCACGTAGGACTGGCGCTCGCCAAAAGTGTTGCGCACCTCATAGACCACCAGCCGCACCCCGTCGTCAGCGTCCAGCCCGAAGAACACGGTGAGCGGATTGAAGGCGTAGCCAAGGATGCGCGGATAGCACAGCATGACAAAACGGGTTATGGCCTCGCCCTGGCCGCTGCGCGCCGCGATGCGCTTCAGATAGTCGCCAGGCGGTGAGCCGTCGCCATGGTCACGGTCATAGAGGCTGAAGAGGTTGAAGCGGTTGCGCGAGAAGAAAAACAGGCGCTTTTCCAGCTCGTCCAGCCTCTCGCAGTCGAACAACACCGAAAATACCCGGTAGCTCAGGCGGTGGCGGATTGGCCGCAACCGGGTATGCACCACTGTGCCGTTATAGAGGCCTTCGGTGATCCGCTTCATTCCGCTGCCTCCAATAAGGCCGGCGCGGCAAGGGGAATACGGCCGGATTCGTTCTCGACCCGCCAAGGACGGCGGAGACCGCCGAGTTGTTCGGCGACCGCCAGACCGCTCTGGGCGCCATCTTCATGGAAGCCGAAGCCGAAATAGCTGCCGCAATACCAGGTCCGGCGGATTCCCTGCAGGGCCCACAGGTTATGTTGCGCCACCATTGCCGCGGCATCGAAGACCGGATGGTCATAGTCATGAACGGCCTCGACCGCCTTGGGGTGGATCTCGCCGGACGGGTTCAGGGTGACAAACAGGTTGGTCGGTGCCGTGAGATTTTGCAGGCGGTTCATCCAGTAGGTGAGGCACACGGTGGCGTCGTCGCCGTCGCCCGTCTTCAGGTAGTTCCAGCTCGACCACAAGCCCTTGCGGCGCGGCATGAAGCGGGCATCGCGGTGCAGGACCGCGCGGTTGGTCTGATAACCAAAACTGCCCAGCAAGCGCTGCTCTAGCGCATCGGGCTCTTCGAGTAGGCGCAGCGCCTGGTCGGCATGGGTGGCGATCACCACCTGGTCGAAGGGCCGCATCACGCCGCGTCCGTCGGCGATATGCACATAGTTCTGATGGCGCACCACGCGCCGGGCGGCATTGCCGGTCTGCACCTCGAATCCGCCATCGGCGACGAGGCGTGCCACATACTGGCGCGAGCCGCCGGTGACTGTGCGCCAGGCCGGTCGCCGGCTGAACTGCAGCATGCCGTGATTGCCATAGAAGTGCACAAAACTCCTGGCCGGAAAGGCCAGCATGCGCTCCATGCCGGTGGACCATATGGCCGCGGCCATCGGCAGTATGTGATCGCCGATGAACTCTTGCGAATACCCCTCTCGCCTGAGAAAAGTGCCGAGAGGTGTGGCCGCCGGGTAGAGATCGACGCGCGATATTGCGGTGCGAAAGAATTTCGCGATGTCCCTGAGAAGCCGCCAGTGGCCGACCCGTACCAGGTTGCGGCGCTGGCCGAAGAAGCCGCCGAAGCCCGATCCGGCGTACTCGTAGGCGCCGCCGCCGAGCGACAGCGCAAAGCTCATCTCGGTCTCCTCGCTGGCCACCCCCAGATGATCGAACAAGGCCGTCAGGTTGGGATAGTTGGGCGCGTTGTAGACGATGAAGCCCGTGTCGACGGCGAGCGGGCCCTCCGGCGTTGCCACATCGCGGGTGTTGGCGTGCCCACCCAGGCGTCCATCGGACTCAAAAAGGGTGACCTGATGCCGCTTCGACAGCAACCAGGCCGCACTGAGGCCAGCTATGCCCGCGCCGATAACGGCTATTTTCTGCTGTTTCATGACTGTCCCAAGCAACTTTTCCACTCAAATACGCACGAGGTCGCATTTCGGATCACAAATCCTCCGCGACTGGCTGTGATCCGCCACCACCCTTGGTGCGTATCTCGTCAACTCAATCGACGGGGAACTCATGGCTCAGTATCTGACCGCCTACGGTGTTACCGCCGCCGCATTTCTGGCGATCGACTTTATCTGGCTGGCGCGCATCGCCCGAAGTTTATATTTCGGGAAAGTGGGCGGCCTGCTGCTCGACAAGCCGAATATGGCGGCGGCGGCAATCTTCTATTCGATCTATGTAGTGGGTGTGGTTTTCTTCGCCGTGTCGCCGGCGCTGCGGGCCGAGCAAGCGGCTATCGCGGTCCTCTATGGCGCTCTCTTCGGCTTCTTCGCCTATGCGACCTACGACATGACCAATTATGCAACCCTCAAGGGATGGTCGCTCAGCCTTGCCCTCGTCGATATCAGCTGGGGTACCAGCCTGACCGGCTTTTCCGCACTGGCCGGTTATCTCGGCGCCAGGTTGGTAAGCTAGAGAGGTCGCTCGCCAGGGCAGAGCCTGCGTTATCGTCAGCAAGGTCCTGCAGTCGGCCGGTCGAGCGGGGGGGCATTCGAGCGACCGACTGCAGCGTTGTGAGAGGCTTTAGCCCCTCATCACATCTTGGGCATGATCACCGCATCGATCACGTGGATAACACCGTTCGATGCTTCGATGTCGGCGGTAGCAACCTTCGCGCCGTCAACCATCACGCCGTTCGTGGCGTCGATGGAAACATCGCTGCCCTCAACGGTCTTGACCTGGAGCTTCTTGCCGGCGATATCGGCAGACATCACCTTGCCCGGGACAACGTGATAGGTGAGGATTGCCACCAGCTTGCCCTTGTTCTCAGGCTTGAGCAGCGCCTCGACAGTGCCGGCTAGCAGCTTTGCGAATGCCGCATCGGTTGGCGCAAAGACAGTGAACGGACCGGGCCCCTTCAACGTGTCCACAAGCCCCGCTGCGGTTACCGCCGTGACCAGGGTCTTGAACGAGCCGGCCGCAACCGCGGTGTCCACAATGTCGTCAGCGGCAAAGGCGGTCGAGGCTGACATCGCCATCGCAACAGCTCCAGCGGTGAGAGTCTTCGTGAAGTTCATCAGGTTTCTCCGTGTTTGCAATGCAGGCTTGATGCCTGATCATGAAACATTACGGAACGCGACCGGCTTTGGTTCACAAGCGCCAGGAGAATTTCGGTACCGATGCACGGATTCTGCATCGTCGGTCATCGAGCGATTGCCGACAATTATAGATGGGCTGCGGTGACAGCCTCGGCGGCAGCGGCAGTGACACACGCAACGGTGACAGTGATCCGATACCCACATGCTGGCGTAGTTGCCAAGCGACAATGAATATCCAGCAGGGTGCACTATTCAATGAACGACAGGTGGATTGACCGGGTACGAGAGCTGAGCGATTTCGCTCAGGCTGCCGAGCCATCACATTATATCGATCTGCCAGCCGACTGGAGCATTGGCGTCTCCGACGTCATTGATTCCACTTCGGAGATTGCATCGGGTCGCTACAAGGCGGTGAACCTTGCCGGTGCCGGGACGATCAGCGCAGTGGCCAACGCGCTTGACGGTCAGCTTGATCTTTTCATTTTTGCCGGCGACGGCGCCCGTTTTGCAGTTCCGCCGGATCAAGCCGACAAGACAGCTAACGCACTTTCGCGCACAGCAATGTGGGCGAAGCGAGACCTGAACCTCAATCTGCGGGTCGGCATGATGACTGTGGCTGCGGCGCGCGCCGCCAGTTTCGACGTAAGTGTGGCCTTCTGGCGGCCTTCTGAAAATGTGCGCTACGCGATGTTTGCGGGAGACGGGATGGACTGGATCGAGTCGCAGTTGAAGAAAGGGGCCATCGGCTTGTCTCCATCTGCGGCTGAAGATGAACCGGACCTGACTGGCTTGTCCTGTCAGTGGGGCCCCATCGCATCCAGGAACGGCAAGATTCTATCGCTGATAGTAAAGCCTGACCCGGAAACGACCGCAGTTCGATTTGCTCATGTCATTTCTCGGGTGGTGTCAATGCTCATGCGCGCAGATTGTCTGAATCCGGTACCCATTGATGGACCTGAAGTCAGGTGGCCATCACAATCGCTCTCTTATCAATCGCGTGTCGCTGGCCATGGGCGATCTTTGTCGTGGCGAAAAGTTCGAGTGTTCTGGACCGCAATGCTCGCCTGGCTGGTGTTCAGGTTTGACCTTCGAATTGGCGCTTTCCAACCAAAGAGATACCGGCGAGAGATCGCGGAAAACACGGATTTCCGCAAGTACGATGACGGGCTATTCGCTACAGTCGATTGCTCGTCGGACGTGATTGCGCGATTGAAGGCAATCCTCGATGCGGCCTCTGCTCGAAGAATCTTGCGCTACGGCATGCACGTGCAGGACGAGGCATTGATGACGTGCATTGCGCCGTCTGTGCAGATCTCGCACCATATGCACTTTGTTGACGGAGCAAACGGTGGCTATGCGGCTGCAGCACAGGCGCTACAACTCTTGAATGCCAACGACACTTTAGCGAACGATAGCATCCTGAGGGTTAAGAGCGGCTAGGAGCATGATCGAGGCGGAAAATGTACGTTGGCTGGTCAAGGAATATGAGCCCAACCTCTATTCATTTGGCGCGAGGCTGGGAAGCTAAGAGAACATCCAGGAGGTCCGGGCTTCCGATTCAACCGACGTTACGTAACGCCGGTCATCCCCACGCACAGCGACATGACCGCCCAGCGCCAAGTACTCCAAAGCTGGTGCAAACCGGCTCGCCGCCCCCAAACGCAAAACGCCCCCATGTGTCGGCGAGTTCGATTGTCAATGCCGCGTCCACCTTCGGCCATCAGTATGCCGTGACGACGTGCAAGCACGAGCAGCTTGTCGTCAAGATGATGAAGGCGCTTCAGGACCGGGGGGATATTCGCAGCGACGTTGACCCCAAGCAGGCCGCCCATTACCTGTTCTCCATGAAGTCGAAGCTGTTCATCAACTTCGTCTCCGATTAACCGATGACGATAGCCCGGCATCGATTCGAGGTGCGCAAGGGGGTCGAATTCTTCATGAGCGGCTTGGCTGCGAGGGCGATCGCGCCGGCGAAGGCCGGAGACGAGCGGCGCGTTCGGGCCAGATCCGCATGACTATATCCGAATTGCGAAGCAGGTTGTTGGAGCATTTTGAGATGGTGGATGTCGACCACTTCATTGAGTCCTGTCAAAAGAACTCGGCTTGAGGCGGGCGCGGGCTTCCGCAGCCAGGTGACGGCGCCTATGAGCCTTCTATGAGCATTCATCCGAAGGCAACGGCCGCGAGGACATAGGCCGCCATAACGATGACGATCAACGAACCGATTGTATAGAACGTGGCGCGGACCTCGTGGCTCTGCTTGCCGGCATAGGCGAGAGCGTGGGCGAGGCGGGCGCCGACGAAACCGTACATCAGAAAGTTTGCCAGCAGGTACGATGGCCCGGCGGCCACGAAGAGCAGCCCGCAGGCGAGAAACGCCGGGATATTCTCCAGATCATTGCGGTGCATGCGGCGCGAGCGATCGACATAATCGTTCAGTTCGAGTTGTTCGGGATTCGGGTTGCGGTTAATCAATCCCGGTCGTAGATCCTCCGGAGACGCCCAGCCGCTACCGACCTTCAGCATTCGATAGACCGTCATCCACCCCTGGCCCATGATCTTCAGAATCATGATCGATGCGGTGACCATGTAGGTGACGAAAACCGGGTTTTGCATTGAAAGTGTCGCCATCGTTCTACCTCCAGACAGCTTCGGCCCGCTCATGAATGCCTATTGCGACAAGGGCGTTGATGCGGTTCCAACTCAATTCATAAAACCATATGTTTCACTAAATTGCATATAAACGGAAAATTCCAGTTGTCAAGTTTCATGAAATTGTGTGTATCATGAAATCCATGAAACGCTCCTACCAGCTCAAGCAGCGGGCACAAAGCCGGGATCGCACCCGGCAGAAAATTGTCGATGCAGCGATCGCGCTGCATCAGTCGAAGGGACTTGCTGCCACCTCGATCAGCGACATCGCCGAGCGCGCCAAAGTCGGAAAGGTGACTGTGTATCGCCACTTTCCCGACGAGGCCGCCCTGGTGGGCGCTTGTAGCGGGCAGTATTTCCAGCTCCACCCCCTGCCTGACATTGAAGCCTGGAAGTGCATCGGCGATGCGCGGAAACGGCTGCGCGTGGGCCTGCAGGAGACCTACAGCTATCACCGCGCAACTGAAGCGATGATAGCTCGGGTTCTCAGCGAGGCACGCGATTTGCCCATCATGGAGCCCTACCACGCCCACTGGAGGCGTGCGGCCGAGATCCTCGCTGAACCCTGGTCAGCATCGACAATCGACAAGGTCCTGCTCGACGCCGGGCTTGCCCTCGCGCTCACCTTCGAAACCTGGCACACGCTTGTTCGCTCTGAGGGCCTTACCGACGCTCAGGCAATCGAACTGATGATGCGGCTACCCCCGATGCCCCATCAACGATGACCCTCGGAACAATACGGCCCTGCTGCCGGCATGCCGCCACGACGTATCGTCAAGCCGATTTCCAAGTTGAATTCCCAACAAGGATGGGAAGATCGTCCGGATACTCCCGTTGCTCCGGCGCCGCAGTCAACTCTAACCCAGCAGGCCGCCGAGCGTCTTTCCCTTGGCGCCACGCGCCAGCAGGCCCGCGGCGATCGCGATACCGATGATGCTCACTGATAGCATGATAACGGCAAGTGCCGCCACGTCGCCCCTGAGGCCCGCCTTCATAGACGAAAGGATATAGATCGGGAATGTCGAGGTGCCAGGCCGCTGTACGAAGAGCGATATGATGACGTCGTCGAAGGAGAACGTGAAAGAGAGAAGCAGGCCCGCCAGAACCGCAGGGAACATCAGCGGCAACGTGATATCGATGAACGCACGCCACGGACGCGCGCCAAGATCGGCCGCAGCCTGCTCCAGAATTTCTCCCACGCCTTCGGCGCGGGCCCTGACGATGAGAGCCACGACCGCGGCGTTGAACAGCGAATGGCCGATCGACAGGCGGGTGATCCCATCGAAAATGCCGAGCCTGTCAAACCAGATCATCTGGCCGATGGCCGAGACCAGTTCCGGTATGCCCAGGATGACGAAGATGAGGGCGAGGTAGGGGGTGACCCAACGCCCCTTGCGGCGCGCCAGCGCTATGCCGGCGAAGACGCCGATGGGAACGGCGATGACAGCGTTGATCAGGGCGGCTCGGATCGACACAAACAGGGCATCAAGGGCGCGCGGGTTGTCGATTGCCACCGCAAACCAGCGTGCTGACCAGCCATTCCACACATAGAGGTTTCGTCCGCCATTGAAGCTGTAGATGACGATGACCACGATCGGAAGGAACAGGAAGATAAAGATCGCCACCATCCAGATGAGAAGCAGGATGCGGCCATGGTTGACGGGCCGGCGGTTCGCTTTGACGGTCATAGTGCCGGCCCGCGGAATTGCCTGATGAGCCACAGCACAGTCCAGAGCAGGACACCGGTCGTCGTCACCGCCAATGCCAGGAGTGCGATCAACATGATCGCCATGGCCGCCCCCATCGGCAGATTCTGCGAGGCAAGGATCTGGGTAGCAACCAGATTCCCCACCATCAGCCCCTTGGTTCCGCCGAGAATGGTCGGCACCACATAGTCGCCTGCCGCAAGAATGAATGTGAGCAGTATCCCACCCAGAAGCCCGGGGGCGGCGAGCGGCAGCGTCACTTGCAGGAAGGTCCGGATCGGCCCCGCGCCCAGATCCATGCTGGCCTTCAGCATGGATTTGTCGATCCTCTCCAGCGCGACATAGATGGGCAGGATCATGACCGGCATGTAGTTGTAGATGATGCCGAGTTGAACCGCTGCGTGGGTGTCGAGTATGAGCAGCGGGCGGGTGAGAATACCGATGGATCTGAGTATGTCCGACAGGCTGCCATGGGGTGCAAGGATAATTCGCCAGGCGAAGGTGCGCAGCAGGAAGCTCGTCCAGTAGGGCAGTATGAGCAGGAAAACCAAGAGGGACCGCCAGCGCTGCGATACGTGCATGGCGAGCGCATAGGCGACCGGGAAACCGCAAAGCGCCGAAAGCGTCGCGCCGAGGGCGGCGGTATGCAGGGTGATGAGGAAGACGTGGAAAAAGATCTCATTCAGCGTCTGCCCATAATTGCTGAACGACAAGGTTTGCAGCGACACAGGGCCCGGGACGGTTGCCGGCGGCTTCGAGCCGAAACTGTAGAGGATGATCCACAGCAAAGGGATGATGAAGAAGACCGTCCACCAGGTGAGCGCCGGCCAGGCCATGACCCAGCGCGGCATCAGGCGCCGGCGCCGGCGCGATGGGGCTGCGAACGCGCCTGCCTCAGGCATCATCGGTATCACCCTCAGTTCCGCTGGACTCCGGCCGCAGATCCTCGAACGGAAACAGGCTGAAAAATTCCGGGGCCCAGTGGACCCAGACCTCGGTGCCGTCGGCAAACAACTCTGCACTGCGGCGCGGTACCCGGCTTACGAATTCCTTGCCATTCGGAAGGCTGAGTACGAATTCCATGGTGTCGCCGAGCATGACGCTGGCCGCGACCCGCGCCCGCAAGCGGTTTACCGAGGCCGGCGGTTCCTGTCTTGACAGTGCAACATTTTCGGGCCGCACCGCGCCCAGCGTCCGCGAATTGCGGGGAAGCTCTGGCGTGGACCGGCAAGCCTCGAAAACTTCGCCGTCATTGCTCCGCATCTTCATGCTGTCGTCAATACGATCACCGGCGATGAAGTTCTGTGCCCCGATGAAGCTCGCCACGAACGCAGTGGCCGGGTCGTCATAGAGCTCGGTTGGCCCTCCGATCTGCTCGATGCGGCCATGGCGCATGACGGCAATCGAATCTGACATCGCAAGAGCTTCTTCCTGGTCATGAGTGACGAAGATGAAAGTCAGGCCCAGCTGGTTTTGCAGGAGCTTCAACTCGACCTGCATCTGCTGCCTGAGCTTGCGGTCGAGAGCGCCCAGCGGCTCATCCAGCAAAAGCACAGACGGCCGCTTCACCAGCGCCCGGGCAAGCGCCACCCGCTGCTGCTGGCCACCGGACAGTTCGTTGGGTTTGCGCCCGGCGAAACTCAGCATCTCGACCATTTCGAGGGCCTCGCGCACCCGGCGCTTGCGTTCCTCGCCGGGAACGCGGTCCTGACGCAGCCCATAGGCAACATTTTCCGCCACATTCATATGCGGAAACAACGCGTAGTTCTGGAACACGGTGTTTACGTCCCGGCGATAGGGCGGGAGCATCGTGACGTCATTGCCGGCAATCCTCACGGTCCCGTAGTCGGGAAGCTCAAAGCCGCCGATCATCCGCAGGACCGTCGACTTGCCCGCGCCGGATGACCCGAGTAGTGAGACGAAGGAGCCCTGCTGGATGGTGATGGAGACGTCGTCGACGGCCTTGAACGTGTCATAGAGCTTGGTCACTCTTTCGAGTTCGACGTCCGCTGCCATCGCTTTTCTGCCCCCCTGAACTGGCAGGGCGCCGGAATGCCCGGCACCCTGCCTGCGCCGTGATATGCGGTTATTGCGCCGCCGCAGCCTTGAACTTGGTCAGGATCGCGACCCGGCGATCATAGGTCTCGTTGCGCTGGGTCCGCTCGCCACGCTTCAGCGCATCCGCCGGCGGGAAGATGAGAGGATCGGCGGCGACCTTCGGATCGAGGTGCGCCTCGATGCCGGAGACGGGCGACAGGAAGCCCGTATAGGTCGTCTCGCGCGCCGCGATCACCGGGTCCAGCACGAAGTTGATCCAGGAATGGGCAGCCTTGGGATGCTTGCCGCCTACCGGAAGGTGATAGCTGTCGAGCCACAGTTCGGACTTCGGTTCCGGATAGATGAATACCAGGTTGTCGTTCTTTGCGGCGTCGATTGCCTGTCTGGCGTTGCCGTTCCAGCATTGGGCAATCACCACCGACCCCGACGCCACATCCTGAACCGGATAGGAATTGAACGTCTTGATGTGCTTGGCCAGGGTCTCGACCTTCGCCTCGGCGTCCTTGAGGGCTGCCTCATCGGTGGTATTCCACGACAGGCCCTTCGACCAGAAGATGGGCGCGATTGCCAGCGGGTCGTCGAGCAGTGAGGCCTGGCCGCTTGCCTCGTTCTCGATCGCGCTGAGGAAATCCCCCCAGGTCTTCATCGGACGCGTGATCACCGACTTGTCGTAGATGAAGCCTTCCGAGCCGGTGCTCTTGGGTATCGTGTAGGCGTTCTCGGGGTCGAAATCCGGATGGGCGAATTCCGGACGGATGTTGGCGAAATTGGGCACCAGCGATCTGTCGAGTTTCTGGATCAGCTTCTTGTCGATGAGCAGCTTGATCATGAAGTCGGTATTCATGCCGAGGTCATAGCCGCTGTTGCCCTGGGCAAGCTGCAGCTTGGAATACATCTCGTCGTTGCTGGCATAGTTGTCGTAGACGAGCTTGCTGTTGTTGTCCTTTTCCCACTGGGCGATATCGTCCGGACTGATGTAGTCGGCCCAGCCCATCATGCTGAGTTGCGGCTCGACGGCGCCTGCGAAAGCCCGGCCAAAGCGGGCCGATGCGCCAAATGCCGCTGCCGTTGAGGCAGCGCCGAGGAACCTGCGGCGGTTCATGGGGGTGATGATCCCGTTCGGTATAAATCTCATTGGTCTTCTCCCTTGGGTTTCAGCTGCGTTTCATGACTCTGAAATTCAGAGCGTTCTCCAGTCGCCAAGACTTTCGAAACACGCCGCGGCGCGCAAGACATTTCTTTCTGCATGATGTCGCGCAACGAACATCAGGCCCACCGGCAGGCCGTCCACGATGCCGCAGGGGACGGAAATCGCCGGATGGCCGCTCGCATCGAATGGCGCGGTGTTGCCCTCCATGTCGAGGCCGGAAACCACGTTTTGCTCAAGGCCGCAATCGGCAGGCAGCCTTTCGGGAGCTGTAAATGGCGTGGTGGGCATGGCTAGCACGTCGTAGCTACCCAGCACATCGTCATAGGCGGCCCGCAACGACCGGCGCAGGTTCTGCGCCTTGCCGTAGTAGCGGCCGTGGTGCCGATCGCGCATATAGGCGCCAAACAGCAGCGCGAACTTGCCGATATCGGGCAGGTCGTCCGGCCTTGATTGCCAGGCCTGTACCCAGAAGTCCGAGAGTTGCGTCGGATAGTAACCCTTGAGGCCGAAACCCATGGCATTGCCCGAGAACATGAACTCGGCACTGCCTTCCAACACTACCGCTGTGGTCACATGATAGCCGTCGAGGTGCCACGGAATGGAAACATCCTCCACCACAGCGCCAGCGGCTTCGAGTTCGCGCAGTGCCCGGCGGACAGCGATATCCGTTGCCTCACGGCTCTCTGGACGTCCGAATCCTTCCTTGACCACGCCGATGCGCAAACCGCGGAGAGGCTCGTCGAGTGCGGCCATATAGTCCTGCACGACGATGCCCTGCTGGCGCGGATCGAGCCCATCGGGCCCCGCGATGACCGACAGCAGCAGTGCCACGTCGGCAACGCTGCGGCCCATGGGGCCCAGATGGTCAAGCGATGGCTCGATCGGAAATGCGCCGGTGTAGGGAACAAGCCCATGCGTCGGCTTGAGGCCGACAACACCGCTCCAGCTTGCCGGGGTTCGGACCGATCCGCCCTGATCCCCGCCGACGCACATATTGACGTCGCCAGCGGCGATGGCGGCGGCGTTGCCGCTAGATGATCCGCCGGCGGAGTGCGACGCGACAAAGGGGTTCGATACGGGAGCGGGCTGGCTGGTGTGGCTGCTGCCCGAATAGCAAAGGTCCTCGCAGACAGTCTTGCCAGCAATCACGCCGCCGGCATCGAGAATGCGCGTGACCACCGTGGCATCGCTGCCGGGCACGAAACCCTCCAGAAGGCGGCTACCGTTCCGCATCGGCAGCCCGGCGACGCAGATATTGTCCTTGATGCCGACCCGCCGTCCCTTGAGGGGACCCTCGGCAGCGCCCGCGATATCGGCGAGCCAGGCCCAGGCATTCAGCGGATTTTCGGATTGCTGCGGCGCCCGTCCAGGTGAGCGCGGATACTTCAGCGGGAGTTGCGGCTCGGGCAGAGCTTCGATGCGGTCATAGGACGACTTGAGACCGGCACACAGCCTGGCGAGCCCCGCCAGTTCTGTGTCCGTCAGTTCCATACCGCAGAGCCGGGCAATCTGGCTCAACTGGCTCGCTGAGGGCGGAATCATCGTCATCTTCCTCGCAGCCTTCCGCGTGCTTTCGCATAACGACCTTCACCCCCGGCCACGATAACCGCGCAGCACTGCGGCACAATCCAATCGCATGAGGGGCAGCCTGAGCTGCTCCCACTGAGTAGCCCGGGTTGAATGTTAGTGCATGGTCGGCAATTGGTCCATTGGGACGATGTTTTCGGGTGCCCGCGGTCGGTAGTTTCGGGAACGGCATGTCCTGAAAAGCCTGAGCCGAAAATGCATAGGACCACGAGGGCTGTGGATTGTTGTGACTTCTGCGCCAAGCGGCATGCGTCCATGACACCGGCTGCGTGGGGGATGGACATAATCAGGCGTATGGACCCACGCAACACTGAACGGTAGTTTCCTCAAGGCGTCTTCGAATTCTCCTATCAGCCCATCGTTCACCTGCAAGGCGGGTTTGCAGCCGTGGAGGATGCCCTCGTCCGGGGAGGTCGATGGCGGATTGCTCTCGATATCGACGAGATCCGGCTTTTACCCTCCTCCTATCCGCAGGCCCGATTCCGCTTCAAGGCAATACAAAGTTGCTACGAATAAAATTGTCAGCCTAACGCTTGGGATCCGAATATTGGCTGCGCAGCATTGCGACCTCGGTGATGCTCACGGCGTAGTAACGTCCTATGAGCGCGTCACTCATGCCGAGGTCCCCAAGAGATGCAAGAGCCAACGACGAAATTGGCCAGTCGATGTCATGACGAGAAGCTGCGCAAGGTGACCGATTGGCTTCAATGGCTCCGAATTGATATGAGGGTTGGGCGGTTGCGAGCATAGCACTTCCTCCTTTGTCGACGGCTCAACACAGGACATGGGTGCCCGGGCAAAATTGCGGTCACTTGAAGTCGGGACTGTGTGTTGGATTAGTTTTGCTAATGGCGAGGTAAGTGGCGCGCACTGCGTTCGGTACGTCAACAGCCTGCGGTGAGGGCTGCGCCAGCTTGCCCGATGCGGAAAATGCGATTTGCATAGGACTCGCGCGCTGACTGCACATCGCGACGGTCAGTTATCGGATATCGACTGGATGTAGGCGAGCAGATCGGTGATGTCGGCCGGATCGAGTTCGAATTCCGGCATGTTGGAATGCCCAACGACAATGCCTTCCGCAAATGCCTCGTAAAGGCCTTCAAGCGGATAGCGTTTGGAAAGGATCCGCAGGGGCGGTGCCTCCTTGTTCGGACTTTCTTCCTTCCGCCCTATGGCGTGACAGCGCACACAATTCTTTTTGGCAAAAGCCTTGCCGGCGGCAATGTCGCCCTGGATGGGATCTCCCTGGACCGGAGATGCCAAGGTGATGCCAGCCAGACAGCAGATACCTGACAGCCGCATCAGTATGCGCAGCCAGCCTTGCGGGGGTGAATCACAATCCATTGGGGCAATATCGCATATGAGCTGATTTTATGCACCAGATGCTGGACCGGCATCGCGTCTACGCACTAAATGATCATGCCGATCGTTTGGCAATGGCGCAAGCCACCTGTGGAACGTCCTGCGGCCGAGTAGGAAGGAAAACGCCCTGAAGCTCACTGAATATGCCGGATTCGACGCAACAGGGCTTGCCGGTCTGGTCGCCGGGGGCGACGTGAGCGCATCGGAGGTTTCGGCAACTGTGCAGCGGGCTATCGACGTGGCCAATCCGGCGATCAATGTTGCGGTGGAGACATATCCCGACCGCATCGAAGGGCTCGACGAGGCCAGGCTCGGCACTGGCCCGTTCCGGTAGCCGACCTCTTAGAGCGTGTTTGAGAAGGGGATTCCCATCGGCGTGTTTGCGTGATTCATCGAGTGTCGGTTTGATTCGGAGGC
>Ga0315540_10000861_pt1 | contig 17383 bp, 15 predicted proteins | sample SalMarSW160110MG_FD_203677 | JGI IMG/M metagenome (GOLD analysis project Ga0315540, IMG submission 203677) | Salt marsh sediment microbial communities from the Plum Island Ecosystem LTER, Massachusetts, United States - Salt Marsh Sediment SW1601-10 ...
CTCGCGTACGTGCTCTATGGCAACGTCGGGCTGGGCGGCGTGATGGCCCTCGCGACGGTGCTCAACCTGATCCTCGCCGCCTTGATGGGCGTGGCGATCCCCTGGCTGCGCTCGCGCATCGGCAAGGATCCCGCCATCGGCTCGTCGGTGCTGATCACCGCCTGCACCGACTCGGGCGGGTTCTTCATCTTCCTCGGCTTGGCTACGCTGTTCCTGGTTTGACCCGCAGAGCGTCGACCATGCCGCGCACCGCGTACAGCTGGCGCTTGAGGGCGAAATCGAACAACCCTATTCGCTCGGCAAAGAGCTCGTTGGCATAGCTCGAGGCATCGGCCCGCGGCAGCTCGAGCCAGGCGTCGGACTCGCCCTGTTCGGTGGCGATGCGCATGCCCTGCTTGCGGGCCAGGTGCATCATCGCGCCGTTCTCACTCAGGCAGTGCATGAAAAGGGCGCGGATGCCCCAGTTGCGCGCGTGCATATGACTGCGTGCGAGCAGGGCGGCACCGGCGCCGCGCCCGCGCCAGCCGGGAAGCACCGAGACGCCGAGCTCGGCGTGGCTGTCGCAGCGCGCAAGGTGCGCTGCGGCGGCCAGCTGCAGGTCGTCGTCAAAGACGCCGAACACCGCGTCGCGCTCGAAGTCGATGCGCGCGACATAGTCTCTGATCGCCTGGTCGGGCAGGGCGATTCCGAAGCGCAAGCGCCGGTCATCGTCGCCGAGAGCGAGCAGGTGGCGCCCGAGCGCGTCGCGCTCGAACCGGGACAGTTCACGGGTGACGATTTGCATACTACGAGTTAAGACAGCAAGAATCCCGCAAGGTTCGCGCCTGCGCCCTTAGGCGATGGCGGCGAAAGCCGCGCGCGCTGCCGCGAGCGTCGCGTCGATCTCCGCCGCACCGTGCGCCGCCGACACGAAGCCCGCTTCGTACGCCGAGGGGGCGAGATACACGCCGCGCGCCAGCATCTCGTGAAAGAAGCGGTTGAAACGCTCGCGGTCGCATTGCATGACCGCGGCGAAGCTGGTCGGCGGCTCGGGGCGGAAATACAGGCCGAACATGCTGCCGATCGACTGCGCCGAGAAGGCAACGCCTGCCTGCTTCGCTTCCGCGGCAAGCCCCGAGACAAGCGCTTTCGCGGTCGCCTCTATATCTTGCTGGAAGCCCGGCGCCTCGATCAGCGCGAGGGTCGCGAGACCGGCGGCGACCGCGACCGGATTGCCCGACAGCGTCCCAGCCTGGTAAACGGGTCCGAGGGGTGCGATGTGCTGCATGATTTCGCGTCGACCGCCGAACGCGCCGACTGGCATGCCGCCGCCGATGACCTTGCCCAGCGTCGTGAGGTCAGGTCGGATGCCGAAGCGCTGCTGCGCGCCGCCGCTCGCGACGCGAAATCCCGTCATAACCTCGTCGAAGATAAGCACGGCGCCGTGACGCGTGCACTCCTCGCGCAGGGTCTCGAGAAAACCGGGCGCGGGCATCACCAGGTTCATGTTGCCGGCGACGGGCTCGACGATCACGCCCGCGATCTCGGCGCCGCGCGCGGCGAACAGCTGCCGCGCCGCCGCGGTATCGTTGTATTCGAGCACTACGGTGTGCGCCGCGGTCGCAGCCGGAACGCCGGCGGAACTGGGGTTGCCGAACGTGAGCGCCCCCGAGCCGGCCTTGACCAGCAGGCTGTCTGCATGGCCGTGGTAGCAGCCCTCGAATTTCACGATTGCGTCGCGCCCGCTGAAGCCGCGCGCCAGGCGGATCGCGGTCATGGTCGCCTCGGTGCCGGAGGAGACCAGGCGCACCATCTCGACCGACGGCACCAGGCGGCAAATCGCCTCGGCGAGCTCGATTTCGCTTGCGGTGGGCGCGCCGAAGGACAGCGCTCGCGCAGCCGCCGCCTGGACCGCCTCGACCACCTTTGGGTGGGTGTGGCCGGCGACCATCGGACCCCACGAGCCGACGTAGTCGATGTAGCGCTTGCCATCGGCATCCCAAAGATAGGCGCCTGCGGCGCGCTCGAGGAACGGTGGCGTGCCGCCGACCGCGCGGAAGGCGCGCACGGGCGAGTTGACACCGGCGGGGATGCGCTGCTGGGCGCGTGCGAACAGGCTTTCGTTTCTGGTGGTCATGCGGCAGTGCTCGTACGGGTTGAAAAAAGGTCAGTGAAAGCGCGCGCGCGGGCGGCGACGTCGGGCGCATCGAACAGCGCCGATATGACCGCAATACAATCCGCGCCCGCGCGGATGACGTCGGCCGCGTTTTCGAGCGTAATGCCGCCGATCGCGACCAGCGGCACGCCCAGTGCGCGCGCCTGCGCGAACAACGACAGCGGAGCTCGTACCGCACTCGGTTTGGTTGCCGAGGGATAGACGCTGCCGAAGGCAACGTAGTCCGCGCCCGCGGCGACTGCGCGACGCGCGATATCTAGGCGGTCATAGCAGGATGCGCCGAGCAGGTGGGAGCCGATGCGCGCGCGTGCGGCGTTGAGATCGCCGTCACCGCGGCCGAGGTGCACGCCGTCGGCGCCCGCGGCAAGCGCGAGTTCGACGTCGTCATTCACGATCAGCGGTACGCCGTACCCGGCGCACAGCGCGGCCAGCGCGCGCGCTTCGGCTGCGCGCTGTGCGGTGCCGGCGAGTTTGTTGCGATATTGCAGCGCCGCCCAGCCGTGTGACGCCGAGTTCTTCATCGCTGCCTGCACCCGCTCGATGAGCGCATGACTGTCTGCGGTGTCGGGGGTGATCGCATAAAGGCCGGCAAGCCTCATGGCTCGCCCTGCTCGGGCTCCGCGTCGACCTCGCGCGCCCAAAAGAATCGGTCGGGCAGCAGCTGACCCATGCCGGGACGAAAGCCACCGGCGAGCGCCTGCCAGGTGTATTCCTGCGCTTCACGCACGGCTTCGGCCATTTCCAGGCCGTTGGCGAGCGCTGCTGCAATCGCCGACGCCAGGGTGCAGCCGGATCCGTGGTAGCTGCCGGGAAGACGCTGCCAGCGGTCCTCGCGCACCACGCCCTGGTGACCGTAAAGCGTGTTGACAACCTCAGTGGTCGCCTCGTGCGTCCCCGTGACGAGCACATATTCGCAACCGAGCGCGAGCAGTCTGCCGGCGGACTCCTCCAGCCCCGGCTCCTCCGCGTCGTCGTCCTCCTCGGCCAGCCGCCTTGCCTCGCTGCTGTTCGGCGTCACGATGGACGCCTGCGGCAGGAGCAATTCGCGCAGTGCGTCGACCATGTCATCGGTGGCGAGCGCGTCTCCGCGGCCCGAGGCAAGCACCGGATCGAGGATCATCGGCACATCGGGATAGTCGGATACGATTTCCGCCACGGCGGTGACGTTCTCGGTCGAGCCGAGGACGCCCAGCTTGAAGGCCGCGATCGGCATGTCCTCCAGCAGCCGGCGGGCCTGGTCGGCGACCCATTCGGCGTCGATGGCAAGCATGCCCTCGACGCCTCGCGTGTCCTGCACCGTGAGCGCGGTGACTACCGAGAGAGGGTGGCAGCCCATGCTGGCGAGCGTGAGCAGGTCGGCCTGCAGCCCGGCGCCTCCGGTGGGGTCGGACGCGGCAAACGTGAGCACGATCGGCGGTAGGGAGGGCATGCGGGGGAGCTCGCGCTCAGCGCGGAAGCGCAGCGATCAAGCGCCGCCGCGGAATACGCTAAGATTCCGAGCCATTTTAACCCACCTTGCACCGCCCTCATGCCAGACGAAAAGCCGTACCGCACCTGGATGTGCCTGATCTGTGGTTATGTGTATGACGAAGCCGCAGGACTGCCTGACGAAGAAATCGCCCCGGGCACCCGCTGGGAGGAGGTCCCGATAAACTGGACCTGCCCCGAGTGCGGTGCGCGCAAGGAAGACTTTGAAATGGTCGAAATTTAGCGCAACGTGATTTTTTGCGCGTCGTGCCGTGCTTGATTAGCGTACTGTCTGGCTTTGCATTGTTTTGCAACCCGCGGGTGCGCTGCACCCCGGGTCTACGCTCGTCCTGACGGGCGCACGGGGGCTCCTGGCAGATGGACACGGCGGAACTGGCCGGCATAAAGGTCATGGTGATCGATGATTCGAACACCATTCGCCGCAGCGCGGAAATCTTCCTGCTGCAGGCCGGTTGCACGGTGATTCTCGCGGAAGACGGTTTCGACGCGCTCGCCAAAATTGCCGACCATCAGCCCGACGTGGTTCTGGTCGACATCATGATGCCGCGCCTGGACGGCTACCAGACGTGCGCACTGATAAAGAAGAATGCCAGGTTCGCGGCGACCCCCGTCGTCATGCTGTCGTCGAAGGACGGCCTGTTCGACCGCGCGCGCGGCCGGATGGTCGGATCCGACGAGTACCTGACCAAGCCTTTCACCAGGGAGAGCCTGATCGGAGCGGTCGCTGCGCACGCGGCCGCCCGCACGGGCGCACGAGCCGCGACCGGCGGCGGCAACTGAAGGACTACGGAGAACACATCATGCCTGTAAAGAAGATCCTGGTTGCAGACGACTCGGCGACCGATCGCCAGTTTCTTCTGGAGAGCCTGTCCAAGCTCGGCTATGAAGTGGTGCTGGCCGAAAGCGGCGAGCAGGCAGTCGACAAGGCGCGCTCGGAGCTCCCGGACCTGGTGATCATGGACGTGGTGATGCCCGGAACGAACGGATTTCAGGCCACGCGCCAGATCACCCGCGACGATGCCACCAAGCACATTCCGGTGATCATGTGCACCTCGAAGTCACAGGAGACCGATCGCATCTGGGGACTTCGACAAGGCGCCAAGGACTACGTCGTCAAGCCCGTCAACGTGAACGAACTCGCGAGCAAGATCGCGGCACTGGGTTGAGAGCGTGTCCAAACGGGCCAGCCTGAGGGATTTTCAGGAGAACCTTGCGAGCCGGCTGAAGGCGGCTGCAGGCGAGGCGGCACCGAGCGCCCGCCTCTCCTTCGAGGCGGGTGACAGCCGGTGGCTGCTGCGCCTGGACAGCTCGGGCGAAGTGCTTACCGTGCCCGAGGTTTCACGCGTGCCCCTGACCACGGATTGGTTTCTCGGCGTGGCCAACGTCCGCGGCGTTCTGTACGGGGTGTCCGACTTCGCCGCCTTTCTCGGAGGTGCGGCCACGGTGCGTGGAGCCGAAAACCGGCTGTTGCTTATCGGCCAGCCTCACGGAGTCAACGTTGCCCTGCTCGTGACCCGCCTTGCGGGTCTGCGCAACCTGAGCGAGCTCGAGCCGCTCGACGACGTAGACGGTGTGTCACCGTGGGCGGCCGGGGCATGGCGCGACGACGGGGGGCGTACCTGGCGCGAGCTCGATGGCGCCAAGCTGCTCGCACACCGCGATTTCCTTGACGTCGCGCTGCATTGAGCGCGGCACGACGGAGGATTCATGGCATTCAAACTCAGTATCTTCGGTGAGCCCGGGAAGCGCAGGCGTCCGCTTACCCTCTTGCTACCGCTGTTCCTGGTGCTACTTGTCGCGACCGCGTACTTCGTCTGGGACAACTACCGCAATTCGAGCTACGGCGCGCAATACATAGCCGACGCAGGTCAGTTGCGCATGCTTTCGCAGCGGTTGGGCAAAGCGTCGCTGCAGGGTCTGCTCGGAAACCCGGAGGCCTTCAAACAAGTGCGCTCCAGCCGGGACGCGTTCTCCGAAATCCTGCGGCGGCTGCAGAACGGTGGCGCGGTCCGCGGCGTGACGGTGCCGCCCAGCCCCGAGCGCGCGCGCCCGGCGCTGCAGACGCTGGCAGCACAATGGCGGGGCACCCAGCGCAATGCGGGCATCCTGCTGCGAGACCAGGCCAACCTGATCGGCCTGGGCAATGCAGTGGCGCGAGTGAACGACTCGAACCCCCGCTTGCTCGACCTTGCGGAGCAAGTACAGACGCGCGAGCTGCGATCGGGTGCATCGACGCGCGAAATTACGGCGGCTGGCGAGCTGGTCATGCTGACGCAGCGCCTGGCAAAGAACGCCAACGCATTGCTGGCGGGCGAAACGATCGACCCGGAGGTGGCGTTCCTGCTCGGCAAGGACACCAACGTGTTCCGTACCACGCTCGAAGGGCTGCGCGCGGGCAGCGCCGCGTTGCGGCTGCCGGCGGCGCGCAATCCGGAGACCGCGGCCAAATTGGACGAGCTTGCGCAGGCGTTCAAGGGCTACCGCGAGGCGGTGGCCTCGATCCTGGGCAACATGCAGCGCCTGGTGGCGGCGAAGCGAGCGGCGCACTCCGTTTTCGGTGATTCGGAGAGGTTGCTTGCGTCAAGTGAGCGGCTGGCCAACGAGTACGCGGCACATCTCGCGGAAGACAAGACGATCTACCTGATTGCGGTGCTGGTGGTGGCAATGGTGCTCGTTCTCGCGCTGATGGGCTATGCCTTTGTGCAGGACGAGCGCGTTCGGCGCGAGCTGGCAGAGGACCAGGAGGCGACGGTCAAGCGTCAGAACGACCAGAATCAGGAGGCTATCCTGCGCTTGATGAACGAGATGCAGACCTTCGCCGAGGGCGACCTGACAGTGCACGCCACGGTAACCGAGGAGATCACGGGCGCGATCGCCGACTCGGTGAACTTCGCGGTCGAAGAGCTGCGTACGCTGGTTGGCAGGATCAACACGGCTGTCGCGCAGGTGACCTCAGCCACCGAGTCCGCACAGCACACCTCGACCCAGCTTCTGGCGGCAGCGGAACGCCAGTCGCAGGAAATCCGCAATACCGGTACGCAGGTGCTCGGCATGGCGCGCGCGATCAATCAGGTCTCCGCCAGCGCCACCGAATCCGCCAGCGTGGCGCGTGCCTCGCTTGCCGCGGCGGAGAAGGGCCAGCAGGCCGTGCACAACGCGATATCCGGCATGAACGAGATCCGCGAGCACATCCAGGAAACGGCGAAGCGCATTAAGCGGCTCGGCGAGTCGTCGCAGGAAATCGGCGAAATCGTCGAGCTGATATCTGACATCACTGAGCAGACAAACGTCCTCGCGCTGAACGCAGCGATCCAGGCGGCCTCGGCCGGCGAAGCCGGCCGCGGTTTTACGGTGGTGGCGGAAGAGGTGCAGCGTCTCGCTGAGCGCTCGGGCGAGGCGACCAAGCAGATCGGCGCCATCGTGAGGACGATTCAGACCGACACGCAGGATGCAGTAAGCGCGATGGAAAAGAGCACGCAGGGCGTGGTCGAGGGTGCGCGGCTATCGGATGCAGCCGGGCAGGCGCTGACCGAGATCGGCGAAGTGTCGCGCAATCTGGCGGCCCTGATCGAAAACATTTCACGCACCACGCAAAGCCAGGCGAGGGCTGCGGGCGCAGTCGCGGTGAGCATGCGAAACATACTCGGGATCACGGAGCAGACGACCGAGGGCACCAAGCGAACTGCGGCTTCGGTTGGTCAGATCGCCGGCTTGGCGCGCGGCTTGAGCGGTTCGGTTGCGAACTTCAAGCTCTGAGCCGGAGGAAATGCTCGCAGACAACACGATGAGCGCCGCGTTCGACATAGGTCCGCTCGGCTGGGTGAAGAGCGAGATTGATTCTTCGCTCGACAGGGCTCGCACGGCGTTGCAGGCCTATGGCGGGCGATCCGAGGCGGACGCGGAGCTGAAGGCCTGCGAGGCGCACCTGCACCAGGCCAGCGGCGCGGTGCAGATCGTCGGCCTCGAGGGCGTAACCAGATTCTTCGAGCAGGCTGAAGGGCTGCTCGCGGATCTCCAGGCCGGCAGGGTGGGCGGCGACGAGCGTACAGTGCGAGTTCTCGAACGCGCGATCGGTACGATCGGAAAGTACCTCGCCGACCTGGTAGACGGCGCTGCCGACCAGCCGCTGCGGATGTTTCCCACCTATCGAGCGCTGGTCGAAGCGCGCGGCGCGCCGCCGCCCTCGGAAGCCGACCTGTACTTTCCCGATCTTTCCCTTGCGCCACCGCCGCGCGACCACCCGGCGGTGCATCTGCCGCAGGCGGAGTCCGACATCTTTCTTCGTACGCAGCGCGTGCGCTTTCAGCGCGGCTTCGTGAAATGGCTGCGCGACGCAGAGGATCGTTCCGCGCTGGGCGACATGCTGGCGGCGGTCGACGCGGTGGAGGAGACCCAAGCGTTGCCCGCGCAGCGCGCGTTCTGGTGGACCGCGGGCGCGCTGATCGACGCGCTGGCGCGGGGCGATCTTGCGCCGGAGCGTGCGCTGCGCCAGCTCGCGGCGCGCATCGAGCAGCAATTGCGGCGCATGGTCGAGGGCGCCTCGCCGTCGGTGGCGGAGCAGCTGCAGCGCGAAGTGCTCTACTGGCTCGCGCGCAGCGCCAATGCCTCGGCGGACCAGCAAGTGTCGAGCGCGCGCGCACGCTCGGCACGGCAGGCCTACCGGCTGGACGGCAGCCTTCCATCGGACGTTGCGGAACCCGACATCTCGCAGCGCCTGCCGATGGCATTGTCCCTGCGGGAGGCGGTCGGGCAGGCGAAGGAGGCCTGGACCAAGTACGTCGCAGGCATCGACAGCGCGCTTGCGGCGTTTTCCCAGCACGCCAGCGCGGTCGCAGAGAAAGGGTCTCGCCTCGGCAATCCGGACCTCGCTACCCTTACGCGCGAGATTGCGCGTGTCGCTGCCCACCTCGAAGCGGCGCCTAAACGAGTTTCCGAAACGGCGGCAATGGAAGTCGCGACCGCGTTGCTGGTAGCGGAGAACGCGGCGGAGAACTACCAGCAGCTGCCGCCCGATTTCGATCGCCAGGTCAAGGTCATGTTGTCGCGCCTGGCGGTGGCTGTATTCGACGCCGAGGCCACCGGCGAGCTGCCAAGCGCCGAGCTGATAACCGAAATGATGCAGCGCGCCCAGGAAAAGCTCGCGCTAGGCAGCGCCCTGGCCGAAATGCAGGCGAATTTGCATCGGATCGAGCAGACACTGGATGCCTACTTCCGTGATCCCACGCGCGCGGCGGAGCTCGCGGCCCTCGACCCCGTGATTCATCAGGTGTCCGGGGCGCTCGGCCTGCTGGGCGAGGAGGAGGCGCAGGGCGCGCTGGAACGCTGCGCCAAGCGCATCCGCGCCTTTGCAGGCGCGACGGCACGCCCTGCAGTCGAGGAGTTCGAGGCGGTGGCGCAGATCCTGTCCGGGCTTGGTTTCTACATCGACGCGCTGCGGCACGGTAAGGCGGACTTCGCCGCCGCGATGCGGCCGGTCGGCGCGCAGCAGCCGGCGGCAGGGCCGAGCGTCGAGAAGGAGCTGTGGCAGAAAAGGCGCGACAGCCAGGCACTGTACGAGTCATTGCAGGAGGCGCCGCAGAACCAGGAGCTTAAGGCACGGCTCAGGAGCAAGCTGAGTGAAATAAGCGACGACGCACAGCTGGTCGCGGACCCGTCGCTCGTTTCGCATGCGCGCGAGGCGTTGTCGCAGCTCGACGCGCCGGACAGCCTTACGCACGGAAGCCCACTGGCGAAAATCTTGGCGAAACTGGCGCAGCCTGCCGAGACCGCCTCGCCCGATGCCCAGCGCTTGCTACAGGCGAGCAGCGAGACCTTCGACCAGGAGTTGCTGGCGATCTTCCTTGAAGAGGCCGACGGGGTGCTCGCGGCGATCGCCGAAAACCTCGCGGCGAGTCGCGTTCGACCGGGCGCGATGCCCGAACTCACAGCTATCCGGCGCGCCTTCCACACTCTCAAGGGCAGCGGCCGCATGGTGGGCCTGGCTCGTCTGGCCGAAGCCGCGTGGGCGTTCGAACAGTTGCTCAACTTGTGGCTGCACGAAGAGCGCGCCGCGACCCCGGCGCTGCACGAGGCGATCGAGCTCGCGCGGGCGACGTTCGCCGACTGGGTCAGCCGCCTGCGCAGTGGCGAGCCGCAGCCCGACGCCGATGCTCTGCTCGCCGCCGCCGAGCGCGTCGGCCGCGGCGAGACGCCGGTTGCCGTCGGCGCAGCGATGCTGTCGCCGTCGCTGTACGCGGTGTTCGTGAACGAAGCGCAGCAGCACCTGGAGACGCTGGAGCGGGAACTCGCCGCAATCGCTGCTTCGGGATCCGTGCACGACGACCTGGTGCGCGCGGCGCATACGCTGGCGGGGATTTGTGGCACCGTGCAGATGGAGCCGATGCACACGCTCGGCTACGCGCTCGAGGGCGCATTGCTCCGGCTCCGAAGCCGCGGTACGCCGGTTGAGTCCGCGGAACTCGCGTTGCTCGTGCGCACTTCCGCGGCCCTGCGCGAGATGCACGCAGAGGTGGCCGCCCGCCGCGCACCTGCCGCGCAGGACGATTTCGCGCGGGAGCTCGACGCGCTCCCGGGTCGCACCGGGCCGCTCGTGGCGCCGCCCGCGGAAGGCCCGCCCGAGCGTCGGCGCCGCCGCGTCGACGACGATGTCGATCCGCAGCTGCTGCCGCTGTTCCTCGAAGAGGCCGCAGAGCTCGTGCCGCAAGCGGGCGAGCAGTTGCGCACCTGGCGCAAGGAGCCGGCCATACCGGAGCACGCAAAAGCTTTGCAGCGCACGCTTCACACGCTCAAAGGGAGCGCGCGAATGGCAGGAGTGATGAGCATCGGCGAGCTTACCCACAACATGGAAGCGCGGGTCGAGAATGCGGCGGCGCTGGAGCGGGTCTCCCCGCAATTGCTGGACGAGCTGGACGCCGCCTTCGACCGCGTGGGGGTGTTGCTCGAGGGCATGCATAAGGGCCCGCCTCCTCGCACCGAGGCGGCTCCCTCTGGCGCAGTGGCGCCCAAGCGGACTCCGTCGCGCGGTCTGCTGCGCGTTCGTTCGGAGGTACTGGAAAAACTGGTGAACGAGGCCGGAGAAGTCGCGATCACGCGCTCGCGAATCGAGGTCGAAATGCGCGTGCTCAAGAATGCGCTCGCGGACCTGACCGAGAACGTGGTGCGCCTGCGCGGCCAGCTGCGCGAGATCGAGATTCACGCCGAATCGCAGATGCAGGCCCGGGAGCGCGAGGCTGGGGAGTCCGCGCGCGAATTCGATCCGCTGGAATTTGACCGCTTCACCCGCTTCCAGGAGCTGACGCGCATGATGGCCGAGAGCGTGAACGACGTCTCGACCGTGCAGCAAAGCTTGACCCGGGTGGTCGATGACACCGACGCCGCACTATCGGCGCAGGCGCGGCTCAACCGGGAGCTGCAACAGGACCTGATGCGCGTTCGCATGGTGCCTTTCGGAACGCTGGCCGAGCGGCTGCACCGGCTGGTGCGGCAGACGGCGAAGGAGCTTGGCAAGCGCGCCAGCCTCGAGTTGCAGGGCGCCAGCGTCGAACTCGACCGCTCCGTGCTTGAGCGCATCACCGGCCCGCTGGAGCACCTGCTGCGCAACGCGCTCACGCATGGCATCGAGCCGGTCGCCAGGCGCGCCGCTGCCGGAAAGCCCGAAACCGGGGAGATCCGGCTGGACGTGCGGCAGGAAAACAACGAGATCGTTCTCTCGCTTGCCGACGACGGTGAGGGTCTTGATCTGGAGAAGATCCGCGACAAGGCCCTGCAGCGCGGCCTGATCGATGCGGCGGAGCAAGTGAGCGAACAGCGGCTCGCCGAACTCATATTCGTGCCGGGCTTCTCGACCGCCGAGGAAGTAACCGAGATCGCCGGTCGCGGCGTTGGCATGGACGTGGTGAAGGACGAAGTCGGCGGACTGGGTGGGCGCATCGAGCTCGAGTCTGCGCCGCAGCGCGGGAGCCGGTTCACCATCCGTCTGCCGCTTACCACAGCGGTGACGCAGGCGGTGCTCGTCAGGTCGGGTGCGCGCATCTGTGCGCTGCCTGCGGTCATGATCGAGCAGGTGCAGCAGCTGCGCCCGGAGCAGCTTGCCCAAGCGCGTGCTGCCGGGCGCGTCGAATGGGCGGGGCGCCACTACCCGTTCGCGACCATGCTCGAGCTGTTAGGTGAGCCTGCCGGTACGCAGGGTGAGGCCGGGCGCCGCTACTCGCCGGTATTGCTGCTGCGTTCCGGCGCCGAGGCGGCCGCGGTGCAGGTCGACGAGATGATCGGCAACCAGGAAGTCGTGGTGAAGAACCTCGGCCCGCAACTCGCCCGCGTTCCCGGCGTGGCAGGCGTGACGGTGCTCGGCAGCGGAGAAATCGTCCTGATCTTGAATCCGGTCGCGCTGGTTCAGCGGCCGCGACCACAGCCGGCGCACGTCACCACCCAGGTCCTCGTACCCGCGGCCGCCCGGTTGAAGGTGATGGTGGTGGACGATTCCCTCACCGTGCGCAAGATCACCGGCAGGCTGCTCGAACGCGAGGGTTACCAGGTGCTTGCTGCCAAGGATGGGGTCGAGGCGCTTGAGCAGCTCGCGGAAACGGTGCCCGACGTCATGCTGGTCGATATCGAAATGCCGCGCATGGACGGGTTCGATCTGACGCGCAACGTGCGCGCCGATCCGCGCCTGAAGTCGGTGCCGATCATCGTGATTACGTCACGCACCGCCGAAAAGCATCGCGCCTACGCGAAGCAAGTCGGCGCCAACGCGTTCCTCGGCAAGCCGTACCAGGAAGACGAGCTCCTGGGGCACATCGCGAGCTTCGTCGGCCGCTAGCGCGGGCTCAGCCGCCCCTGATGGCGCCGTAGCGCGCGAGGGTGCGCCGCCGCGCCTCGGCGTGATCCACCACCGGCAGCGGGTAGTCGGCCCCCGGCATGCAGCCGCAAGCGTGCCGAGCAGCCGCGTCCATCGTCCAGGGCGCGTGCACGAACGGCTGCAGCACGCGCGCCAGCTCCGGAACATGACGGCGGATAAATTCGCCCTGCGGGTCGAATTTGCGCGACTGCGTGACGGGATTGAAGATGCGAAACCACGGCTGCGCATCGCAGCCGGTCGAAGCGGCCCACTGCCAGCCGCCGTTGTTGGCCGCGAGGTCGTAGTCGTTCAGCCTGACGGCGAAAAAGCGCTCGCCGCGCCGCCAGTCGATACCGAGGTCCTTGACCAGGAACGACGCCGCGACCATGCGCAGCCGATTGTGCATGGCGCCGGTCTGCTCGAGCTGGCGCATGGCGGCGTCGACCAGGGGATAGCCGGTGCGTCCCTCGCACCATGCCTGCCACCAGGCCTCGCTGCCGTCGAAGCGCAGCGCGTCGAACTCGCGCCGGAACGCGTGCTCGACCACGTCGGGACGGCGGGCGAGGATCATGAAGTAGAAATCGCGCCAGATGAGTTCGGAGAGCCATGCTTGGGCGCCCGCGCCGCCATGCTTCCAGGCGTAGCCGACGAGCTCGCGGATGGAGACGGTTCCGAAGCGCAGGTGTATCGAGAGGAACGACGTGCTGTCGAGCGCCGGGTAGTCTCGCCGCTCGGCGTAGCGGTCGATGCGGCGCCGGAAGCGGGTCAACAGTCCGGCCCCGCCCGAGCTGCCTGCCGAAATGCCGAGCGCGGCGAGGTTGGTGCGCGAGAATCCGAGGTCCTCGAGCCGCGGCAGAGCCGCCTGCGGCGCCGGCGCCAGGCGTGCGGCATGGGCGGCGGTGCGCAGCGTGGCGACGTGAGCCGGGGCCAGCTTGGCCAGCCAAGCCTTCCGGTACGGCGTGAAGACCGAGAAGTCGCCCCCGGCGCGCGTGCGCACCTCGTCGCGCTCGAAAATGACCTGATCCTTGCGCGTTCGAAAATCCATCCCGTCGCGCTCGAGCTCGCGCGCCACGTGCGCATCGCGCGCAACCGCCTCGGGCTCGTAGTCGCGGTTGGCATAGACGGCGGCCACGCCGAGCCGCGCCGCCAGGCGCGGAATCTCCTCGCGCGCCCGGCCATGGACCACCCACAGGCCGCCCCCTCTGGCTTCGAGCGCCGCCTTCAGTTCGCGCACGCTCTCCCAGATGAACTCGACGCGGCGGTCGGCGCGCGAGGGCAGGAGATCCAGAATATCGCGGTCGAACACGAACACGCAGTGCACGGCGCCATGCGCGGCGAGCGCCGAATGCAGTGCAGCATGATCGTGGGCGCGCAGGTCGCGGCGGAACCACACCAGGGCACTCGAGGCCGGAACCATCGCGGAAAAAAGATATCTAGTGAGGGGGTGGAGACGGTAAAATAGCCTCAAGCGTGACCTCGATCAATCTTACGCACCACTTCCTGATCGCCATGCCCAACATGGCGGACCCGTATTTTGCTAAGTCGCTGACCTACGTCTGCGAGCACAACGATCAGGGCGCCCTCGGCGTCGTGGTAAACCGGCCGATAGACATGACCCTGCAGGCGCTTTTCGAGCGGCTGTCGCTGTCGCTGAAGGACAATGAACTGGCCGATGCGCCGATCTTCTTCGGCGGACCGGTGCAGACCGACCGCGGCTTCGTGCTGCACGCGCCCGCCGGCCACTGGCAGTCGACGCTCAAGGTGCGCGAGGCGATCGGCCTGACGACCTCCAAGGACATCCTGGAGGCGGTGGGCCGCGGCGAGGGACCGGCGAAGCTGCTGGTGACCCTGGGCTACGCGGGCTGGTCGCCCGGCCAGCTGGAGCACGAGTTGTCCCAAAACGCGTGGCTCACGGTCGAGGCGAAGGACGCGATCATATTCGACACCCCGGTCGAGGAGCGCCTGTTGGCAGCGATGGAGCTGCTCGGCATCGATTTCGGTCGCTTGCAGGACGAAGCGGGCCATGCCTGAGCGGCAGCCGTCCCGCCCGGTTCCCGCTCAAGCCTTTTCTCCCTCGCCTTCGCTGCCGGCAAGCGCCGGGACGGTGCTCGCGTTTGACTACGGCGAGCGGCGTACCGGCGTCGCCGTCGGCGACGCGCGCTTGCGCACCGCGCATCCGCTGCCGGCCATCGCCGCGGCGGGCGTCGCGCGCATGGCGGCAATTGCCAAGCTGGTCGACGAATGGCAGCCGGAGCGCCTGGTCGTCGGTCTGCCGCTGGGTGCCGACGGCGGCGCGCATCGCCTGGCGCAGAAGGTGGCGCGGTTTGCGCACGAGCTCGAGGCGCGTTTCCGCCTGCCGGTGGCGCAGGTCGACGAACGCTATACGTCGGCTGAGGCCGAGTCCCGCGTGCGCGAGGCGTTCGGCGCGCGGCGCGCAGCGCAGGCTTCGCGCGCGCGCAAGCTGGACTCGTACGCGGCACAACTCATCCTGCAACAGTATTTCGATGAACCCGCTGCCTGACGCCGAGAAGCTGTGCGCCCAGTTGGCGGCCGAGCTCAGGCCGGCGGTGAAGCCGAGCACGGCCATGATCGGGCTTTACACCGGCGGGGTATGGCTCGCGGAGAGGCTGCACGCCGCGCTCGGGATCGCCGAGCCGCTGGGCACCATGGACATCGCTTTCTATCGCGACGATTACCACCAGCAAGGCCTCGCGCGCGACCCCAAGCGCACGCAGATCCCGTTCGCCGTGGAGGGCCGCGACCTGCTGCTGGTGGATGACGTGCTCTATACCGGGCGCACGGTGCGCGCGGCGATGAACGAGCTGTTCGACTACGGCCGGCCGGCGAGCATCTCGCTGGTGGTGCTGGCTGAGCGCGGCGGCCGCGAGTTGCCGATCTGTGCGCAGTACTGCGGCAGCAAGGTGGAGGTGCCGCCGGGCATGCGCCTGCGCCTGCTGCGAGACGACAGCGGCAAACTCACGCTCGAGCTGCAGCATGCAGAATAATCCGCAACTCAACGCCAACGGCGAGCTGCGCCACCTGCTCTCGATCGAAGGCCTGCCGCGCGACGTGCTGGCGGGCATTCTCGACACCGCGGCCTCGTTCGTCGGCGTCACCGAGCGCGAGGTGAAAAAGGTGCCGCTGCTGCGTGGCAAGAGCGTGTTCAACCTGTTCTTCGAGCCCTCGACGCGCACCCGGACCACGTTTGAAATCGCGGCCAAGCGACTGTCGGCGGACGTCATCAACCTCAATGTCGCGGCGAGCTCGCAAACCAAGGGCGAATCGCTGCTGGACACGGTTTCCAACCTTTCCGCGATGCAGGCCGACCTGTTCGTGGTGCGGCACGGCTCTTCGGGCGCGCCGTACCTGATCGCGCAGCACGTCAAGCCGCACGAGCACGTGATCAACGCGGGTGACGGGCGGCACGCACACCCGACGCAGGGCCTGCTCGATCTGTACACGATCCGCCACTACAAGCAGGACTTCAGCCGACTGTGCGTAGCCGTCGTCGGCGACATACTGCATTCGCGCGTGGCGCGTTCGCTCATCCACGGTCTGACCACGCTCGGCACGCCGGAAGTGCGCGTGATCGCCCCGCAGACGCTTCTGCCGGCGGGCGTCGAGGCGCTCGGCGTGAAAGTGTTCAATAACATGCAGGCAGGATTGCGCGATGCCGACGTCGTGGTCATGCTCAGGCTGCAGAACGAGCGCATGCGCGGGGCTCTGCTGCCCAGCGCGCAGGAATTCTTCAAGCATTACGGGCTCACCGCGCAGAAGCTCGCGCTGGCCAGGCCGGATGCGATCGTCATGCATCCCGGGCCGATGAACCGCGGTGTCGAGATCGATTCGACGGTGGCCGACGGCCCGCACTCGGTGATCCTGCCTCAGGTCACATTCGGTATCGCGGTGAGAATGGCGGTCATGTCGATCGTGGCGGGAAACTGATGAAGATTCTGATCCGCAACGGGCGCGTGGTCGATCCGGCAAGCGGCCGCGACGCCGCCGGGGACCTGGCGATCGCCGAAGGCCGCCTGTGCGAAGCGCTGCCCGGCAAGCCCGACCGGATCATCGACGCCAAGGGTCTGGTGGTCGCGCCGGGACTGATCGACGTCGCGGCGCGCCTGCGAGAGCCGGGCTACGAATACAAGGCGACCCTCGAGTCGGAAATGGACGCCGCGGTTGCCGGCGGCGTGACCAGTCTTGCCTGTCCGCCCGATACCGACCCGCCGCTCGACGAGCCGGGGCTGGTGGACATGCTGCGCCGGCGCGCGAAGGTGCTGTCGCGCGCCCGCGTCTATCCGGTTGGCGCGCTGACGGTGAAGCTCGCCGGCGAGCGCCTGACCGAGATGGCCGAGCTTGCGGAGGCGGGCTGCGTGGCGTTCTCGCAGGCCGACGAGCCGCTGCCGGACACGCAGGTATTGTGGCGGGCGCTGCAATACGCCGCGACGTTCGGTTTTCCGGTCTGGCTGCGGGCCGAGGATCACTGGCTGGCGCGCGGCGGCGTCGCGCATGACGGCGAGCTGGCGACGCGCCTCGGGCTGCCCGGCATACCTGCATTCGCCGAAACGATCGCGCTCGGCACCCTGTTCGAGCTGGTGCGCGCCACCGGAACGCGCTTGCACCTGTGCCGGCTTTCGAGCGCCGCAGCGGTGGACATGGTGCGCAAAGCGAAGCTCGAAGGCCTTCCGATCAGTTGCGACGTGGCCATCCATCACCTGCATCTGTCGGAACAGGATCTGGGCTATTTCGATTCCCACTGCCGCCTGGTGCCGCCGTTGAGGAGCCAGCGCGACCGCGATGCGCTCGCTGCCGGGCTGGCGGATGGCACGATCGATTGCGTTTGCTCGGACCACACGCCGGTCGACGAAGACCAGAAGCAAATGCCCTTCTCCGAGGCGGAGCCC
>Ga0315540_10000862_pt1 | contig 17366 bp, 15 predicted proteins | sample SalMarSW160110MG_FD_203677 | JGI IMG/M metagenome (GOLD analysis project Ga0315540, IMG submission 203677) | Salt marsh sediment microbial communities from the Plum Island Ecosystem LTER, Massachusetts, United States - Salt Marsh Sediment SW1601-10 ...
GCCTGGCGGCGCACCACGCCGCGCCCGCGAGGACCTGACGCCGATGCCCTGGTGCCCCGAGTGCGGCCGGGAGTACGCGCCCGAGATCGTGGCGTGCCCGGAGTGCCGCGTCGCGCTCGCCGACGAACCGCCCGCGCGGCCCGGCGACGTCGTCGTCGTGCACCGCGTGCCGGACGCGGCGTCGGGGGCGCTGCTCGTCGGGGTGCTCGAGAACAACGGCATCCCCGCGGTGCTGCGCAGCACGCGGCTGCCCGCGTACGGCGACATCGGTCGCGATTGGTCCACGACCGCGTGGGGCGAGATCCTGGTGCCCGGCCGCGCGCTCGAGGACGCGCGCGAGATCGTCGCCGACTACCTCGCCGCGCTCGAGCAGGGCGGCGCGGTGCGCGACGAGGACGTCGAGGGGGCGAACGGGGAGGACTGACCCCCGTTACGCGTCGTCCTCCGGATCGAAGGCGATGCGGCGCCGGCCCACGGCCGTGAGCGGCGCGGGCGACTCGGGCCCGGCCGGTTCCTCGCCCGGGATCACGAACTGCGTTCCCACGCGCTGCGGCACGATCACGCGCGAGAGGGCGAGGTCGAAGACCTGTTCCATCGTCTCGACCGGGACGAGGTCGAGCCGGGCACGGACGTCCGCGGGGATGTCGGCGAGGTCCTTCAGGTTCGCGGCCGGGAAGACGAGCGTGCGGATGCCCGCGCGGTAGGCGGCCAGCGCCTTCTCGCGCATGCCGCCGACGACGAGCACCTTGCCTCGCAGGCTCACCTCGCCGGTGAGCGCCACGTCGTGCCGGATCGGGCGGTCGCTCAGCACCGACGCGATGACGAGCCCGACGGTCATGCCTGCCGAGGGCCCGTCCTTCGGCACGCCGCCGGCGGGGAAGTGGATGTGGATGTCGTTCGTCGCGAACGCCTCGGGATCGATCTCGAGGTCCTCGGCGCGCGAGCGGACGTACGAGTGCGCGGCCTGGACCGACTCGCGCATGACCTCGCCGAGCTGGCCCGTGAGCGTCACGCGGCCCGCGCCCGGCATGCGCAGCGCCTCGACGACGAGGATCTCGCCGCCCGCCGCCGTCCACGCGAGGCCCATCGCCACGCCGACCTCGTCCTCCTTGCCGGCCATCTCGGGCTGGTAGAGCCGGCTGCCGAGGTAGCCCTCGAGCTTCGACGCGGTGACGACGTGCCGTTTCGGCCGGCCCATGGCGCGCGCCCGCGCGACCTTGCGGCAGACCGTCGCGAGCTGGCGCGCGAGGCCCCGCACCCCGGCCTCGAGCGTCCAGTGGCGGACCATCGCGCGCAGCGCCTCGTCGCGGATCACGAGGTCGCGCGAGCCGAGACCGTGCTCGGCCAGGCTGCGGGGAACCAGGAAGCGCTGGGCGATCTCGATCTTCTCGTCCTCGCTGTAGCCGGGCACCTCGATGACCTCGATGCGTTCCTGGAGCGCGTCGGGCACCTGTTCGAGGTGGTTCGCGCACAGCAGCAGGATCGCGTGCGAGAGGTCCACGGGCAGCCCGAGGTAGTGATCCACGAAGTGCGCGCTCGACTCGGGGTCGAGCAGCTCGAGCAGCACCTCGGCGACGCCGAGGCCGCCTTCGCCCGCGAGCCGGTCGATCCCGTCGATCATCAGCACCGGGTTGCGCACGCCGGCGTCGCGCAGCGCGCGTACGATCTTGCCCGGCTGGGCGCCGGGGGCCGTGCGGGCGTCGCCGATGAGCTCGGCCGCGTCGCTCGTGCCGGAGACGCTGATGCGCGCGAACGGCCGAGCGAGCGCGTGGGCGACGGTCGCGCCGATCGAGGTCTTGCCCGTGCCCGGCGGGCCCACGAGACAGAGCGTCGGGCCGGGCAGGTCGGGCTTGAGCCGCCGCACGGCGAGGTACTCGACGATGCGCTCCTTGGCCTTCGGCATGCCGAGGTGCTCGTGCTCGAGCACCGACTCGACGTGCGGCAGGTCGGCTTCCTCGGAGGCCCGCGACTCCCACGGCATCGCCCACAGCCATCGCAGGTACGCGCGGATCTGCCCGGCCTCCGGCGCGCCGGCGGGCAGGCGGCGCAGGCGGTCCATCTCGCGCTGCGACTGCCGCGCCACCTCGGCGGGCAGCGAGGACATGGGCGCGTGCGCCTGGGGCGCGCGCGGCTCCTCGCGCGCGCGCACCGGAGGCACGTCGAGCGCGGCGTTCGCACGCAGGTCGCGCGACGAGCGTTTCGCCTGCAGGGTCCGTTTGCGCGCGGGGCGAGGCATGAGTGGCTCCGTGGCAGGGGAGTGCGAACTCGTTTCGGCACCGGCGGGTCGGCCCGCCGCCACGAGCCTTCGAATGCAATTCGGCTGCCGCCGCGCGATTCCGCAGTGGCGATTCGGCGACGAGGCGCAAGCACGCGCGCCGCAGGTGCTTGGCGGGACACCGCACGCGAAGCTCAGGGCCGCGGCGTGAACGGCGTGGGCAGGCGTCACTTGGGGGGCGGCGGGAGCGTGGGCGCGGTCGCGCACGCCGTGCATCCTGCACGGGCCCGTGCGGATCGCACGCCGGCCCCGTCCGGACGCGCGTCAGCCGCCCCGCCCGGAAAGCCGGAAGCCCCACCCTTTCGGGCGGGGCTCCGGTCACGCCGATGGAGCGTCTCGCTCCGGGGATCAGCGGTAGATCGCCTTCAGCACGCCCCACGTGCGATTCGTCGCGGGCACGACCAGGCAGTCCACGTTCTGACCCGACGCCGCGTTGTGGATCGTCACGCTCGCGGCGGACGGAGGAGGCGAGGCGAAGTCCGCGCTGTTGTCGTCGGTGTCGGTGAGACCTCCGTTCAGCCGCACCTCGACCGTCGAGTTGGTCAGGCCGTCGGCGGCCGTGCCCTCGGCGCAGTTCGCGGTGCCGTAGGCGACCTTGTCGACGAGCGATCCGGCCGCCTCGGAGCCGCACGCGACGTTCGCCTGAACCGCGTTGAAGAGCCCGATCTTCCCGTTGCTCTGGCTGGCCGAGATGTTGGTGGTGACGATGTCGGGCGTCACGGGAAGCTCGGCGCCCGCGGTTCCCGCGCCGCCGAGCTGGATGAGCAGGTACGAGCAGGGCTGGATCGTAGTGCCCGCCGCGAACACGTAGTAGTTCGAGGTGGAGCTTCCCCAGTTGCCGGTCGCCGATCCGTATTCGAGCGCCCAGCCGCCGATGCTGGCGGGCGAGGCCGACGCGTTGAACAACTCGACGTAGTCGTACAGCCAGGTGCCGCTGCCTCCTCCTCCTCCGTAGACCTGGCTGATGCGGACGGGGTTCGCCGCGAACGAGGCGCCGGCGGCCAGGAGGAAGGCTGCTGCGAGCAGGGACGTGGTCGCGATCTTCTTCATGGGAGTCTCCTTGCGCGGTGCGTGGTGTGGGTGCGGTCGCACGGGGGAAGAGGACGCACTCGGGAGTCCGGCGTCTCGCGCCGTCCTCGCGGCCGGCAGGCGCGGCCGCGAAGCGCTTGCTTCGTGGGAGAACGCCAGAAGCCTAGGAGAGTCCCCGCGGGGCCTCAAGGCCCTCTTTGCAGGGTCCGCGGGATTCGCCGGCCCTGCCCCCCGGCCCGCCCGCCCGCCGCCCACGGCGGCGGGGCGCCCCAAATGCCGGAAGCCCCGCCCTTTCGGGCGGGGCTCCGGCAACGCGAGCGAAGCGTCGTGCTTCGGGATCAGCGGTAGATCGACTTCACCGCGCCCCAGGTGCCCTTCATCGACGGGGTGGCGCCGCAGGCCGGGTTCGTCGCCGAGGCCGAGTTGTTCAGCGGCGCGCTCGCGCAGGCCGTGAGCGTGAAGTCCGCCGAATTGTCGTCGGTGTCGTCGAGACCGCCGTTGTTGCGCACGGCCATCGTCAGCTGGTCCGGGAACGACGCAATCGCGGTGCCCTCGGGGCAGTTACCCGAGCCCCACGCGAGCTTGTCCACGATCGTGCCCGGGGTCTCCGAGCCGCAGGCCACGTTCGCGTTCTCGGCGCTGAAGAGCGCGACCTTGCCGTTGCTGTTGCTCATGCTCAGGCCCGTGGTCGTGAAATCGGGCGTCACGGGGAACTCGATCGCAGCGGTGTTGGACGACGCGCCGCCGGTCTGAATCAGCAGGTAGCCGCACGACTTGATGACCGTGCCCGCCGGGAAGGTGAAGATGTTGCTCGACGAGCTGCCCCAGTTGCCCGTTGCCGAGCCGTACTCGAGCGTCCAACCGCTGATGTCCACGTCGGTCCCGCCGCTGTTGAAGAGCTCGACGCCGTCGTAGATGTAGTAGCTGGTACCGCCGCCGCCGCCGCCGTAGGCCTTGCTGATGCGGACGGCGTTGGCCGCGAGAGCCGAGCTGGCGAGCAGCGCGAGGGCCGCCACGACGCTGAGCGTGGTAACGATCTTCTTCATTGGGTTTTCTCCTGTGGGCTGCAGAGCGAGATGCGAACCCGGGTCGGGGGGGCGCACTCGGGTGTGATCCGGCGTCTCGCGCCGGTTCGCGGCTGGAGCGGTCCGCCGCGGGCGTTGCCTACTGAACCGAAGCCGAATTGAGGATAGGCGAGCCCCGGGCAAGGCTCAAGGGCCTGAGCTTGAATTTCACGCGTGTTCACGCGGCGGAAACGCCCATCGCTCCAGCCGAACCGCGACCCGTGGGTCAGACCACCCGGCCCGGGAAGGGGCCCCTCAGGCCCGACGGGCGGCCCGGATCCACATGACGACCGCGTTCGCCACGAGAAACAGCGCAAACGTCAGGCTGAGTACGGACTGCGGCAGCCGCAGCGCCAGCCCCGAGGCCAGCGGCGAGCCGATCACGGCCCCGATCGCGAGGAACGGAACCAGGCCCGGAACCACGTTGCCGTGGCGATGGTGCTCGATCGCTCCCATGGGGGCCGTCACGAGGATGAGCGCCAGCGAGGTGCCCTGCGCGGTCTGCTGGGAGGCGCCGAAGAGCAGCACGAGCGCCGGTACCGCCAGGATGCCGCCGCCCACGCCCATGAACCCGGCGACCAGCCCGGCGCCGGCGCCGACCGCGAGCGCGGCGAGCGCCCCGCCGACCCCGGCGAGCGCGGGGGTGCCGCCGGCGGCCGCGGGCGCGGCGTGGGCCCAGGCGCGCCAGAGCATCCGCCCCGCGACGATCAGCAGGAAGACGGCGAAGGCCCGCGTCAGCCCGGCGCGGCTCGTGCGTGCGGCGAGCCGGGCGCCGAGGCGCGCGGCCAGCACGCTCGTGACCGCCATGATCGCGCCGATCATCCAGGCGACGTGGCCGCCCCACGCGTAGACGGCGAGCCCGGCGATCGCGGTGGCGCCGATCGCCGCGAGCGAGGTGCCGTGCGCGCGATGCTGCGTGAGGCCGAAGACTCCGGTGAGCAGCGGCACGAGGATGATGCCGCCGCCGACCCCGAAGAGCCCCCCGGCGAAGCCCGCGAGGAAACCCGCGAGGATGCCCCGCCAGTTCCCCCCGGAGGCGGCCACGTCACATGCCGGACGTGACGGCGGGGGCGGTCGACTTCTGGAGCAGGCGGACCGTGTCGGCGAACCGCGTGGCGTTCGTGGGCGCGCCCAGCACGACCGCGATCACGTCGCGACCCTGCGTGCGGATCCACGTGGCGAAGCAGTAGCCCGCCTCGAGGATGAAGCCCGTCTTGCCGCCGAGCACCTCGTAGCGGCTGTAGAGCAGGCGGTTCGTGTTGTGCACGTCGTGCACGCGCCGGCCGGTCGCGAACTGGTACTGGCGCGTCGTCGTGATCTCTTGGATCAGCGGCTCGTGGGCGGCGGCGTGCAGGAGCCGCGCGACGTCCGACGCGGTCGAGACATTGCGCTCGTCGAGCCCCGTGAACTCCACGAAGCGCGAGTCCGTCAGGCCCAGCTCGACGGCCTTGCGGTTCATGCGCGCGACGAACTCGTCGGCCCGCAGCCCCGACTCGCGCGCGAGCACGCGCGTCGCGACGTTGTCGGACGACATCAGGCTCATGTGCAGCAGGTCGCCGAGCGCCACCCGCTCGCCGTTGCGCAGCTGCGTGTGGCCGCCGCCGTCCAGCTCGGCCGGCGTCACCTCGGCCTCGCGGTCGAGGTCCGGCTTCTGCTCGAGGAAGACCATGGCGGTCATGAGCTTGGTCAGGCTCGCGATCGGCACGGGGCTGTCGGAGTTCTTCTGGAACAGCACCTCGCCCGTCGCCGGGTCCACGAGGATGGCGTTGCGGGCGTAGACGCCGCCGGGAGGCCGGCGCCGGGCACGCCGGCGCGTGGTCCGGCGGGCCGTCGACGACGACTTCGAAGTCGCCGCCGCGATCGTGGTCCTGCCGGACGTCGTGGTTCCCTGGGTGGCGGCATCGGCCGTCGTGGCCGGGCCGGCGAGCAGGGCGAGCAGCAACGGCACGCCCAGCGTGCGCAGTGCGCAGAGCTTCATGAACCCTCCGTAGGACTCCCCGGGGCCGGGGAGGACACCGATTCCGTCCGTGGTATCGGAGTTTGGCCGAGGAAACTTAGGGGCCGAAAGCGGGGGAGTCAACGGCCGTCTGCGCCCTGCCGGGCGACCGCGGTCTCCTCCCGCAGGAACCGCAGGAACCGCCTGCAGGCGCCCAGGGCCAGCGAATCGGCCTCGACGAGGTCGGCCTCGCGGTCGGGGTCCCGGCACTCCATGAGCCGGGCCGGGAGCGCCCGCAGCGAGTCCATGGCCGCGCGCCAGTCCGCCTCGGCCTGCGGCCCGGCCGCCAGCCGCCCGTTCCGCATCGTGACGCGGGCGGCCCGCAGCACCTCGGGCACGGCCTCGAGCCGGCCCGCCGCGTACTTGAGCCGGTCGCAGGCGCCGGCCCTGCGGACCGTCGCGGCCTCGAGGACGGCTCCGGGGCCGAGCTGCAGGTAGAGCCCCGGATCGTGCAGCCAGGCCCCGCTCACATAGGGCGCGCGCTCGCGCTCGACGCGCGCCCGCAGGGTGTCGAGCCGTTCGGCCTCGCGCGGCGGGAGCGCCGCCCGGTCGAGCGCGGCGAGCCGGTCGGCGAAGCGCTGCAGCCAGGGGCCGTCGGACTGCAGCGTGGCCTCCGTCACGGGCGCGAGGCGCGACTCGCCGCCGCGCACGCCCCAGCGCAGCGCGAGGTCGGGTCGCGCGCGCAGCAGGTGGCGCCGGTACTGCTTCTCGGCCGCGCGCAGCTCCGACGATTCACCGCCGCCGGCGGCGGCGGTGCCCGCGGCCGCCGCGAGCGCGAGCAGCGAGGCGAGCAGCAGGACTCGGAGCGTCAGGGCCGTGGGACCACCGTCTGGATGAGCGCCATCGGGTCGTCGATCTTGAGCGGCGAGTGCGCGATGAAGGCCTGCGCGTACTTCGCGCCGATCTGCCAGCCCCAGTAGCGCGCGTAGGACTCGAACGCCTCGCGCGGGTGGGGGAACTGCGGCGGTCGGGGTCGGTCGGGGTGGTAGAACTGGCTCTGGTGGCGGTCGATCGCGTCGAGCCAGTCCCCGTAGTCCTCGGAGATGTCCACGATGAAGGTGGGCATGTGGCCCGGCGGGATGAAGTAGAAGTAGATCGCCTTGGCCTGGTACGGCTCGCCGGGCACCGGCACCTTCGAGAGGTGGGCCAGGTTGTAGGCGTTCGCGACGATCTGGCCGGACTTGTAGTGGTCGTTGTGCCCGAGACCTCGCCCGATCGGCAGGTCGTAGAAGGGCGAGAGGACGATCTGCGGCCGGTGCTTGCGGATCACGCCCGCGACCGTGCAGCGGTTCTCGAACGTGTCCTCGACGCGGCAGTCGCCGAAGTCGAGCGACTCGCGCACGTCGAGCTGGAGGAGTTTCGCCGCCTCGGCGGACTCGCCGGCACGGATCTCGGGCGTGCCCCAGCCCATGTCGCCGGTGGTCAGGTCGATGATGCCGGTCGTGTGACCGTACCGCTTCATCTTGCGCAGCAGGCCGCCGCACCCGATCTCCGCGTCGTCGGGATGCGGGCCGAAGGCCAGGAAGTCGATGGACATGGGTTCTCCGGGGTCTTTCGTGCGACGGGACGATCGCGGCGCGGAATCGGCACCTTAGCCCGGCCTCCGGGCGTGCCGCCAGCGATCCGCGGCCCCGCGGAACCGGCGGCGCCGCTCCGGCGCCCGGCGCGACGGGGCCCGCAGCTTTGGTCTATCCTGCGAGCGGACCCGCAACTCTGTTGGGGATGGGATGCTCTATTTCGCCTACGGTTCCAACCTGAATCCCGGGCAAATGGAGCGCCGCTGCCCCGGCCACAAGGTGGTCGGGATGGCGGCGCTCCACGACCACCGGCTGTCGTTCCCGCTCACGTCTCACGACTGGGGCGGGGGCGTGGCCGGCGTCGTGCCCTCGCGGGGCACCACCGTGTGGGGAATCGTCTACGAGCTCACCGACGAGCACCTCTCCGCGCTGGATGGCTACGAGGGCTTCCAGGGTCCCGGGGATCAGCACAACCTCTACGATCGCGAGAGCGTGTTCGTGGAGCTGACCCGGCCCGACGACGGTTCCATCCCGCGCCGCGTGCGGGCGTGCTGCTACTTCGCGCGGCCGTCGAACCCGGCGCCGCCCTCGCGCCGCTACCTCGACGCCATCCTGGAGGGCGCCCGCGCGCACGGGTTGCCGGACGAGTACATCGCGGCGATCGCCGCCACCCCGACGGGCGACTGAGCCGCCTCAGCGCCGCGGCCGGACGATCCGGTCCAGCTCGCGCTCGACCTCGCGTCGCAGCGCCGTCGAGGTCGGCCGGCTCGAGCCGCGCGCCGCGCGGCACGTCGCGCACGGTCGGCAGCACGCGCACGATCCGCGGCGGAGGCACGGGCCACAAACGACGAACCCGCCTGCGCCGTTGCGGAGACGGGTTCGGTGCGTGTGCGCCCTACGCGCGCGTGTCCGGTCCCGTCCCCGTGAGGGGATAGGAGTACCGGCGGGCGTCGTCGGCGCGGACGTGCGTCACGGGCGGAATTCTACGGGCGCCCCCCGGTGCGCCGCAACGGCGAAATCGGCTCACGCAGCCGGCGGGGCTCCGAGGCCCGCGCGCGCCCTCAACTGTTCGTAGCCGTGCGCGTAGGCGTAGTACGTCACCACGGTCGCGGGAATGACGCCCACGCAGAGCGCGAGGAACCCGACCAGGGTGACCAGCAGGCAGAGCAGGTACAGGCCGACGATCCGCCAGAAGCTCCCGCGGGTCAGCGCGAAGGAGCGCTTCACCGCCTCGAGCGCCGGCAGCCGTTCGGGTTCCATGACCGCAAACACGGTCATGCCGGTGCGCGCGGCCCACCAGGCCGCGATCGGAACGCAGAAGAGCATCGAGAAGAAGACGCCCGTGGCCGCCATGGCCCCGGTGAAGTCGGCGGCGTGGCGCGACCCCGAGAGCAGCGCGCCGAGCCCGGCCATGCCGATGGTCGTCAGGATCACGGGCAGCATGATCACCATCGCGCCGAGGCTCACGAGCAGCACGGCGCCCGTCGTGCTCGGCCAGCGCTGGAAACCCTCGAACGCGGTTTCGAACGGCGGGTTTTCCCGCCGCACGCCCCGCAGGAAGAACCACGCGGCGCCCGCGTAGAGGGCCGGCATCACGAGCACGCCCGCGAGGATGTTGACAAACGGGATGAAGCTGCAGGCGAACTGGATCGCGGCCACGACCAGGAGCACGCCGAGGCTGATCCAGGGCCGGGCGAGGAGGGCCTGCCAGCCCGCCGAGATGGCCGCCGTCGGGTCCAGCGGCGGGCCGCCGCCGGTCGCGCCGGGAGTCGTGACACCGGGAGGGTTCGTGTCCATCGAGGGCTCCTCTCCGTTGAAGGGTGACGAGAGAGAGGCGGCCGCCGGCTCGTGGAACGGATCATGGGGCTACTTCAGCGCCGGGACCTCCATCCGGTACAGCTGCTCGAAGTACTCCCGCATCATGCGGGCCGTGCTGAACTTCGTCGTCGCCATCTCGATGCTGGCGGCCATCATCCTGCGCCATCGGGCCGGGTCGTTCCACGCCGGAATGACCTTCCGCTCGAGGACGTCGTACAGCGCCTGCAGGTCGTGCGCGTCGTCGCCGGGCTCGCCCTTGCCGATCGCCCAGCCGTTCACGCCGTCCTCGCACCCCTCCGGCCACCAGCCGTCGAGGATGCTCACGTTGAGCACGCCGTTCATGGCCGCCTTCATGCCCGAGGTGCCGCTGGCCTCGAGGGGCCGCACCGGGTTGTTGAGCCACACGTCGCAGCCGCGCGTGAGCAGCCGGCCCAGGCCCATGTCGTAGTTCTCGAGGAAGACGACCTTGCCCGGGTGCTTCTGCGCGCCGGCGACGAGCTTCGCGACGACGTTGCGGCCGTTGGCGTCGTCGGGATGCGCCTTGCCCGCGAAGACGAATCGCACGTCGTGCTGCCCGATCAGCTTCGCCAGGCGCGTCTCGTCGCGCAGCACGAGATCGCTGCGCTTGTAGCTGGCGGCGCGACGCGCGAACCCGACGATCAGCGCGTTCGAGTCCAGCTCGACGCCGTGGCGCCGCTCGATCTCTTCGATGAGCGCGCGTTTGCAGTGCGTATGCGCCACCCAGAGCTTGTCCGGGTCCGCCCCGGCGGACGCGATCTCGGGGGCCTGCCAGGTCGGCTGGTGCACGCCGTTCGTGATCGCGCCGATCGGGCAGGCGTTCTCGACGTTCTTCCACATCGCGCGCGAGGTCTCGCCGTGCAGCTGCGAGACGGCGTTGGCGGCGCGCGAGAGGCGCAGGCCGGCCACGGTCATGTTGAACGGATCGCCGCCGATCGCGCGCATCTCGGCGCCCGAGAGCTGCAGGCAGGCGCCCATGCGCCGCAGGTCCTTCAACGCGTGCTCCTCGTTGCCCGCGCGCACGGGCGTGTGCGTCGTGAACACGATCTTCGAGCGCACGCGCTCCCAGGCCTCGGGGAACTGGCAGCCGCCCTCCATCGCGTCGGCGATCATCTCGATGCCGGCGAACACGGCGTGCCCCTCGTTGAAGTGGTAGGTCTGCACGTTGTAGCCGAGCCACGCGAGCGCCCGCGTGCCGCCGATGCCGAGCAGCATCTCCTGCGCGATGCGCGTGTCGGTGCCCGCCTCGTACAGGCGGTGCGTGATCCAGCGGTCCTCGTGCTTCTGCGGGTCGATCAGGTAGAGCGGGCAGTGCCCGAAGCGGTCGGTCACCCACACTCGGCAGGAGACCTCCTTGCCGCGCACCCGGACGCGCACGCGCACGCCCGTGTCCTGCAGGAAGTCGGCGTCGAAGCCGGGGAACTCCTCGTACGGGCGCCCGTCGGCCCCGATGCGCTGGACGCAGTAGCCGCGGGCCCACAGCAGGCCCACCGCGATCATGGGCATCTGCAGGTCGCGGGCGGTCTTGATGTAGTCACCGGCCAGGACCCCGAGGCCACCCGAGTAGATCGGGAAGGACTCGTGGAGGCCGTATTCCATGCAGAAGTAGGCGACGTGCGGTGTGCGCGGGGACATCGGGACTCCGTGGAGCGTCTCGAGGGAGGTGTGGGTCTGGGCAGGACGGCATGATAGGCACGCGGGCCGCGCGCTGTCACGACGGCGGGCCACGAGGGGTATCGGCAGGGCCGCGTCCCCGGTTCCGGCCGCAGGCAGGGGGTCGCGTCGCGTTGCACGACGCACGATCCCGGGCCGATTCCGTGCGGAATGCACGGGACGGAATCGTCCGGAAGCTGTGACGGGCGGGGTTTCCCGGCATTCCATGGACAGGAGCCGCACGGATCGCGAGCACTCTTCCACTCCGCCGGACCGTGACGGCCGGCCCATCGCATCCCCCCGGGGCGCCCATGGCGAGCGTCCCGCGCCAGAAGGAGATCCCGTCCATGCGCTGGCTCTTCCGCACGCTCGTCCTGTCCGGAGGCCTCGCGCTGGCCCCCGCGGCCCTCGCGCAGGGGGTGGCGATCAACGGCACCGGCGCTCCCGCCGACACGTCGGCGATCCTCGACCTCGGCTCGACGAGCAAGGGACTGCTGCCGCCGCGGATGACGCAGGTGCAGCGGGGCGCGATCGTGCTGCCCGCGACGGGGCTGGTCGTGTACCAGAGCGACGGCGTGCCGGGGCTGTACTGGAACGCGGGCACGCCGGCGTCGCCGAGCTGGAAGCAGGTGGCGGACGCGGGGGCGGTCTCGGGCGGCCCGTGGCAGGTGAACGGGTCGGACCTCTACTACTCGGCCGGGCGCGTGGGGATCCAGCGCACGAGCCCGCAGGCGACCCTCGACATCCTGGGCGGCAACTGGGACGTGGTGAACGGCGAGGGGGACCTGCGGATCGGCGACGCGGCGACACGGCTGAAGATCGGGATCGCGACGGGCGGGGGCGGGACGGGCGCGGCGACGATCATGGAGCAGGGCCCTGCGGGCCAGTACAACACGCTGTCGCTGGGGACGCAGGGGAACAAGGTGCTGCACATCAACGGCGCGACGCAGCGGGTGGGGATCGGGACGGACGCGCCGACGGCGCCGCTGGGCTTCCCGGCGGTGCTGGGCAGGAAGATCACGCTCTACCCGGGCGCGACGGGGGACGTGGGGCTCGGTGTCGCCGGCAACCGGCTGCAGATCTACTCGGACAACCCGAACGCGGACGTGGCGCTGGGGTACGACGCGGCCGGGACGTTCAACGAGCGGTTCGCGTTCAAGCCCAACGGCGCGCTGGCGGTGAGCGGCAGCACGGGCACGGCCGGCCAGGTGCTGACCTCCAGCGGCGGCGGTGCGGTCTCGTGGAGCTCGCCGACGACCGCGAGCTACAACAACGTCTACCAGCTCCAGTCGAGCAGCAATGTCACGCTCACGCAGGCCAGTCCCCGCACCGGGGTGCCCGGCATGTCGAAGGTCATCACGATCGACCGCCCGACACGCCTGATCGTCTCCATCCGGATCCCGATCGTGGCCAGCTCCTGCCTGGCCTGCCCGGGCTCCGACGCCTCGGTCAGCGTGTGGGCCGACCAGAGCTATCTGGACTTCTACACGACGCACGTGGGCAACGGCGAGAAGGGAATGGTCTCGGCCACCATCATGGCCTCCGCGTCGCCGGTCGGCGGCGCCCCGACGAACGTCACGATCCACGTCGAGGCGCAGGTCACCGGCAACGACGCGACCTTCGGCGGATTCGACCTCGACCACTCCGACCTGCTCGTGCAGGTCATTCCGCAGTAGCGCTCCGGAGATCACGCCCATGTCCACCCCACTCCGCGTTCCGCTCCGTGCGCTCGCAACCCTGTCGCTCACGGCCGTCCTCGGTGCGATCGCCGGCCCCGCCCGCGGCTCGACCGACGCCGGCCCCGGCGTGCCCGCCTTCGTCGTGGACGGCGGCACGACCGTGCGGTTGTCGGGCTCGACGCGCCTCGCGCTCGACTGCGACCTGCGCAACACGGGCACGTTCCTTCCGGCGGGGGGAAGCGCCGTCGTCCTGACCGGCTTCGGCTCGCCGCTGCTGCTCGGCGCGAGCACGTTCGCCGACCTCGTGCTCGCGCTGCACGGCACCGCCGCGATCGGCAACCCGGTCGGGGTCGCCGGCACGCTCGACCTCTCGTCCGGCCGGCTGTCCCTCGCGGGACACCACCTCATCGTCAACGCGCTCACGGGCGGCTCGGCCGCGAGCTACGTGATGACGCCCGACACGCTCGGCCGCCTCGTGCGCGTCGTCGGCAGTGGCGCGCCGGTCGCCTTCCCGGTGGGCAACGCTGCCTACGATCCCGTGTCCATCCGCACGGGCACCGGCAGCGACGCGTTCTACGTCGCGGTCCTGGACTCGCCGGTCACGACCGGGATGACCGCTTCCTCGGCGCTGGCGCGTGCCTGGGCGGTCTCGCACGCGAACGCCCCGGGCGTGAACGGCGACCTCACCGCGTCCGTGCAGTGGAACTCCGACGAGACGGGCGCCTCGTTCAACCGCAGCCTCGATCCCACGACGGGCGCCTGGGCCTGGCGCTGGGTGGACGGTGCGTGGCGGCCGCAGCAGGGCATGCGCCGCTCCGACAACGGGACCTACCCGGCGGTGGACACGCTCGTCACGCCCGACGCCGGGCTCTGGACGCTGGGCGGCGTGGACGGCCTGCTTGCCGTGGACCCGCCGCCCTCGGACGCGCCGCCCGCGCTCGAGCTTTCCTCCGCGTTCCCGAACCCGTTCCGCGCCGGCACGAGCCTGCGCTACGGGCTGCCGCAGAAGACGCACGTCACGCTGGAGCTCTACTCGGTGCTCGGCGAGCGCGTCGCGACACTGGCCGACGGCGAGCAGGCGGCCGGCTGGCACCTCGTGCGCTTCGAGAACGCGCGGCTGCCGGGCGGCGTCTACTTCGCCCGCCTGCAGGCGGGCGCCCAGGTGCGGACGAGCAAGCTCGTACTGACCCGCTGACCGGACCCACCGACCGACGACCCCCACCACCCGATCGGAGCCGACGACCATGAGGCCGCTTCGTACTCTCGCCGCATCCGCCGTGCTGCTGTCGCTGGCGATCGCGTCCACCGCGTTCGCTCAGGGCGTCGCGATCAACGGCACGGGCGCTCCCGCCGACACCTCCGCGATCCTCGACCTGACGTCCGCGAGCAAGGGCCTGCTGCCGCCGCGCCTGACGCAGGTGCAGCGGGGCGCCATCGTCCTGCCGGCGACGGGCCTGGTCCTCTACCAGACCGACGGCGTCTCGGGCCTGTACTGGAACGCGGGGACGCCGGGCGCGCCGAGCTGGAAGCAGGTGGGCGAAGCCGGCACGGGCTCGAGCCCGTGGCAGGTGAACGGCGCGAACATCTACTACGCGGCCGGCAACGTCGGCATCCAGCGAAGCACGCCGCTCGCGCCGCTCGACATCCTGGGCGGCAACTGGGACGTGGTGAACGGCGAGGGCGACCTGCGGATCGGCGACGCGGCGACGCGGCTGAAGATCGGGATCGCGCTGGGCGGCGGGGGCACGGGCGCGGCGACGATCATGGAGCAGGGCCCCGCGGGGCAGTACAACGTGCTGTCGCTGGGGACGCAGGGGAACAAGGTGCTGCACGTGGTCGGGACGACGCAGCGGGTGGGGATCGGGACCGACGCGCCGACGGCGCCGCTGGGGTTCCCGGCGACGGTGGGCAGGAAGATCACGCTCTATCCGGGCGCATCGAGCGACTACGGCTTCGGGATCTCGTCGGCGAGGCTGCAGGTCTACACCGACGGCCCCGGGTCGGACATCGCGCTGGGCTACGACGCGTCGGGGAGCTTCAACGAGAAGTTCGCGTTCAAGGGCAACGGCGCGCTGGCGGTGGGCGGCAGCATGGGGAGCCCCGGCCAGGTCCTGCAGTCGAACGGCTCGTCGGCCTCCCCGACCTGGGTGTCCCCGACCGCCGTGACGTACAACAACATCTACCAGGCGACCTCCTCGGCGATGACGACACGATCGGTGAGCGGCTCGTTCGCGCAGCTGCCTTCGCCGACGCTGGCGTTCAGCCTTCCCACGGCCGCGCGCGCGATCGTCTCGTTCGACATGCAGGTCCTTGCGCTCTACTGCCTGGCCTGCGGGAGATCGGATGTCCAGGTCGAGATCAGGCTCGACGGGAACATGATCCGCCGGATGTACACGGACATTCCGTACGAGGGGGCGCAGAGTCTCTCGCAGACCTTCATGGTCCCCATCGCCGCCGGCGCGCACATCATGACGATCTGGGAGCGCGTGAACAGCGGTCCCGACGTGGTCTTCGGATCCGACGTGGGCGCGGACACCGTGCTCCTGGTGCAGGTGGTTCCCCAGTAGCGTCGGCGCCGCTCAGCGGAGCACGGCGACGCGCCGGGTGGCGGACCCCGCGCCGTCCGCGCGGAGCACCGCGAGGTAGAGGCCGGGCGCGACCGCGCGGCCGCCGCCGTCGCGCCCGTCCCACGTCGCCGACCCGGGCCCGGCCGCGAGCGCGCGGTCGAGCACCGTGGCCACGACGCGCCCCTGCACGTCGAGCACCTCGAGCCGCACGTGTTCCGCGCGCGGCAGCGCGAACGCGAAGCGGACCGGGCCCGTCGCGGGATTCGGCGCCGGCGCCGCGAACGCGAGCGCACCCGACGCGGCCGGCGGCGGCGCGTCGAGCGGGCTGCTCAGCAGCGCCTGCTCGATGTTGAGCCGCGGGCCGATCGGGTTGTCGTAGGTCCGCGTGTCGCCGGTCGTGACGAGCTGCTGCATCACCTGCAGCGGCCCGAGCGCCGGGAAGTGCGAGCGCACGAGCGCCACCGCCCCGGCCACGATCGGCGAGGAGAACGACGTGCCGTCGCCGTACATGTACGGGTTGATCCCGTCCCAGTACCACAGGTACTCGAAGAAGATCTGGCTGACGTCGTCGTACGTGTAGTTGCGGGCGATGCTCGACCACAGGCCCGCACCCGGAGCGGCGAGGTCCACCCAGTCGCCCCAGTTCGAGAACGAGGCGCGGTTGTTCGAGGCGTCCGTGGCCGCGACCGACAGCGCGCTGTCGCACGCCGCGGGGAAGTTGCGCTCGTCCGTGCCGTCGTTGCCGGCGGACGACACGGTCACGATGCCCGCGTCGAACGCCGCGGTCACGAGCGGCTGGAAGAACGGCAGGGCCGTCGTGTCGGGCGAGCCCAGGCTCATGTTGATCACCGACGCGCCGTTGTCGATCGCGTAGGCGACCGCCGCGGTGACCGCCGAGAGCGGCAGGTCGCCGGTCGAGTCCGCGACCTTGAGCGCCATGACGGGGCAGTTCCACGCGACGCCGGCGATGCCGTCGCCATTGTCCGTCGCCGCCGCGGCCAGCCCTGCCACGAACGTGCCGTGCCACCCCACGTCGATCCCGGTGGCGGCATCGTAGACCGGCCCCGGCGAGGGGTCCGCGTCGTCGTCGCCGAAGTCCCAGCCCTCGACGTCGTCCACGTAGCCGTTGCCGTCGTCGTCGAGGCCGTTGCCCGGGATCTCGCCGGGGTTGTGCCAGATCTTCGAAGCGAGGTCGGGATGGCCCGTGTCCACGCCGGTGTCGAGGATCGCGATGGGCACCGAGGGCGAACCGGTTTCGAGGTCCCAGGCCGGCTGCGCGCGGATCGCCGCGACGCTCGTCCCGAGGTGCCACTGGTCGCCGAGGTAGGGATCGTCCGGCACGAGGTGCAGCGACAGGTGCAGGTCGGGCGCCGCGGCGACGACGCCGGGAACAGCGCGCAGCGCGGCGGCGGCCGCGTACGGGTCGAAGCCGGGGGCGTCGCTGTGGAGCGCGACGATCTCGGGGCGCGGGGCCCGCGGGCGGCCCCGCGTCAGGCGCTCCGCCCGCACGAGCCCGAAGCGCGCGAGCGTCGCCTGGAGCGCCGCGTTCCCCGCGCGCAGGCCGTTCGCCCCCGCCGGCCCGATCGAGGCGCCGGGCGCGAGCTCGACGAGCACGACGCCGGGGCGCGGCGGCCGGTCGGTCGCGCGGAGGGCATGGGGGGCGGCCGGCGCGGCCGCGACGGAGGCGGGCGACAGGACGAGCAGCAGCGCCAGGGAGGCGCCGAAGGACGGGCGCATGCGTCCTCCTTGG